>Ga0126312_10002066_pt1 | contig 13328 bp, 11 predicted proteins | sample Plot104A_FD_92537 | JGI IMG/M metagenome (GOLD analysis project Ga0126312, IMG submission 92537) | Serpentine soil microbial communities from UC McLaughlin Reserve, CA, USA - Plot104A | ecosystem: Environmental > Terrestrial > Soil > Grasslands | place: USA: UC McLaughlin Reserve, Lake County...
CTGAACCGCGCAGCTATCACATTTTAAAGCAATTTTGCATAACGCATTTGTGACTTCAATTATATCTTCGAGTTTACTGTTACTTTCTGCTCTTATTTTTATAGTCAACCGTATATCTAAGGCACTGTATGCATCATTAACTATTTATCTCTTTATCTCTATACCTCCTACTCTGCACAATATGTGCAAGTAACAACTGGTACAAAATTATAAATAATTATGAACAACAAAACTATAACGTAGTCGCATATCATGGCACGTAAAAACATTAGTATAGGACTAGATACATGGCAGGAACTTGCCGCCCTTGGGCGATTTGGCATGACATTTGATGATATTGTCAAAATATTATTAACTGAGCATAGAGAACTGGATAAACTGCGGTCACGCTTGCAGGCTCAAGAAGTAGAGCCAGAACAAGCCATTAGAGATCTTTTTAATGAAGTTGATAAAGTTACTCCTCCGGCTGGATATTATAGGGCGGCATTTGGCGCCACTAAGATCAGGCATCCCCAACAACAACCCCCAACACAACCTCAGCAACCGCCGCAGCAACAGCAACAGTATCAACAGCAGGCGGACGAAGAACAGCAACGCCAACAACAGTTGCAACAATGGGAACAAATGCGACAGCAACAACCAAAACAATTTAGAGATATATTTAAACAGGACCAAGCACGTTCAACTAAAAAGAAAAACGAGAATGAGAAAGATATTTCCCTATATATTCCTGACCTAGAATTCCCAGCAAACAAACAACAAATAATAAATTATGCCAAGAAAGCAGGAGGAGAAATTAAACCATTCATAGCTGAAAGAATATCAGATAAAACCTTTGAGAATAAAGAAGAGTTACAAAATGATATAGTAAAGTCATTCGCCAGCAACAAGGAGTTAACAGACTTTGTAAAACCCTACAAAGTGGTTGATTGCGAAATAATTACTATAAAAGACGCATGGCATAGGCATAGGTTAACACAACTGAGTGGTGCTGATCTTCATGCATAAATAAATAACCAAGTTAGCGGTCTAGAAACTTAGAAAACGTTTGCTCGAGCTTATCAATTCTCTCCTGCAGTTTAGCAGTCTGGTCTATTTGCTGCTGTTCCAGCGTTTCATTATATGCATCATAGGTTAATACCATTCTACATTTGCTGCAAAACTTAGCATCCGGTTTACAATATTCTGAGCAATTTGTACATTGCTTCGGTTTTAGTTGGTCTATTTGAATTCCCTTATCGAGGAGGCCATAGGCCTCGAGTAAACTCTCGCTACTCTCATTTCCAAAATAATGCAAATATCTCCAATGCATCTGAGACTTTTCAGACCAGCCTGCATGCTGCCGAAGGATATGCTCTTTTAGTATCTTGGACTTTTGTGTTAGTGCCGAATGTCTTCTTATGTAGGGGTTCCAGGGTTTTTTAAACAATTCCTTGATTTTGATTTTATCCTCAGGTAAAATGTTAGGCGATTCTAACAGTTTGGGAAATATGTTATTTTTATATTCTCTGTAGATGTGAACCATTCTAAGAGGTCTGAGATGTCTTCCCAGGCTTCTTCCAGTACCACAAATAAGAGGTGCATTTGGATTTCCAGGCATTGGGTGCTCGTGGTCCAGATAGTCTTTTAGATAGGGAATTGAATTGATAAGGGGTATAGACCTGGTCCCAGTTTTGCCACTATTAACCTGTCACATCGGCATATTGTGAAATAGCTGTATTTTTGAAAGGAACATCTCGAATTTTTAATTTCAGTATCTCATGTGGGCGTGCTGACAGATCGCGACTTATAGCATGATAACATTTTTCACGTTTTGAAGGACAAAATTTTAGGAATAATAAATCATCTTCGGGCGTCCACAAATCAGACGGCTTGTAGATTGATACCTCCTTTCTCTTTAATTTAGGAATATTATCCACAACAGAAGGTTTTGGCCTTTTAGAAGGTTCGATATATGGGGAGTAGAGCCATTTGAAAAACCTAAGTAAATGCATTCTGTATATATTGTAAGTGCCTATCCATTTGTGTAAAGGGTCTGACTCTTCAGGCTTACGATAACTTTCTAGGAAGTCAATTATGTCATTACGTGTCATATCTCTGAAACTTTTGTTTTTGCCGTCATTATCAAAGAATTTAGAAAGTTTAGTTAGGACTTCTATTAGGTCCATTCTATAGGAGTCCGATAGGTTGACTTCAGACTTCATTTCTATAATATAATCCGCAATTGTTGCAGCGGTTTCAAGGGATACAGAACGGAGACTTTTAACACATGATTTAGGAAGTTTTAAAGTGGCTTCGTCTATTTTCCTATCTTTGTCTATTGTGCTAACGGTGGCGGCTGTTGTTGTTATTGACTGTGGTGTCGATAGTGGTGACAATGATTGATTATCAGCAAGTAAGTGATTACACCTCAGGTTAATAAGTATACTAACTAGGTATACTATTCAAAGAATTATAATCTTTGCAATTGCTTACAATTAATATGTTATGGATTATAGGGTTAGGAATTCATGGTGTTAGAGGCATAGGTCTCTACTCTTTGGAGGTCCTTAAGAGTTGCAATATCGTATATGTAGAACGATACACTAGTTCAATATCTGACCCTGAATTACGTGACCTACGTTATCTAATAGGCAATAACAGAAAAACAAACATTATACTGGTTCAAAGGTGGTTCCTAGAAGATGGACGCGAAATACTCGACAAGGCAAAGTTCAAGGAAATTGCTCTCTTGACATATGGTGATCCGCTAATTGCTACTACACACACAGAGCTTTATATAAGAGCCGTCAGAAATTCTGTCAAGGTCAGGGTAATACACGCTGCCTCAGGGATCAGTTCTCTGATTGGTGAGATTGGTCTTCATGTCTATAAATTTGGAAGAACGGTTACAATAACATCCGAACCTCAGTCTGTCGTAAGTGTGTATAGTACAATCTTCGATAACCTAATTTTAGGCAATCATACTATGGTTCTGACAGAATATAATGACAGAAGCGGTGAAGTATTTTTTCTGGATCCAGCAGGTGCACTTAAGTCCCTATTAGAATGCGAGCAGGACCTTAAGAGTAGGGCGTGTCATGAGGAAACTTTCGCAATTGTGGTGTCTAGAATAGGCTCAAAACACCAGAACATAATATCTGGAAAAGTTAGATCCTTGATTGGCCTAGATTATGGGCTAGGACCTCATACGATTATTGTGACGGGATTTCTTCATTTTGCTGAGATTGACGCATTGGTGACCCTTACCAAAAATGTCGATAAACCATCGGATAATACATTGTATATTCAAAATAAGTCAACTAACATGATAGAGAGATACGTTCCTAAGGCAAAGAACGCGATAATCAGGATAAGAACCACTTTAGAAAACAAATTTACTTCTAGAGAGAGGAAAAGACTGGACGAAATTGTTGAAAATGCTGAGTACTATATCGAAGATGCGATAAGATTCCTAAGGACAGGAAGACCTGAGCTTGCTGTCCTGAGCATCGGCTATGCAGAAGGATTAATCGATGCGCTCGGAATTAATGAACATTTTGGACTATGGGAATAATAGCTAGATCTGCTGTTCTACTGTTAATGCCTTGATTAGTGTAAACCTGAAAATGAAATTGATTAGCGCAACCATCAAGATGATGCTGATATCATAATATATTGTGACAATTTTCTCTCACTATGTATCCAAATCTCTTATTACTGCCACAGCCGTGCTAATTAGATGAATATATGCTAGGATATTCAATACAGGAGAGGTCTGATAATTCACCGATTATACCAAATGAGCTAATGGAATTTATAAAAAAAGACACTTACTCTCTAATTATTAAAGGGTCGGCCGGTACAGGAAAAACCACTCTTTCTCTTACAATCTTAAGAGCTTTGGAAATTAAAGACAATTTTTTTTACATTTGCACAAGGGCTTCCCCTAAACAACTCCTAACATCATACCCTTGGATAGCCAAATTCAAGGAAAGTCAGGAGAGAGAAACGCCAAACTCAGCAATGAATGAAACGGACGTCCCTATAAACTTTGAGGACGCTCGACTTGACGAACCTGAATCTCTTTTCGAAAGAATCACTAATGAATTAATGGATGTTAAAGCCCCTTTAATTGTCATTGACAGCTGGGACGCAATAGCCTCTTTTATGGATAGAGAAGCACGCCTAAATAATGAAAGAGTTCTGCAAACATGGCGAGAAAGAGCTGGTGCAAAACTCATATTCGTAAACGAAGATCCAAGTAATACCTCTCTAGATTTTGTAGTTGATGGAGCAGTGAAATTAGACCAGGTATTTTATCAAGATATTAGGGTAAGGGAAATTTCGCTTTTGAAACTCAGAGGCATAAAAATAAGAAAGCCTTCATATATGTTCACGCTCGACAAGGGCAACTTTCGAAGCATTCAGACGCACAACCCTAAAAACTTCATAATCAATTTAGATTCAATCAATTTTCTTCAATTCGATAAGAAGAAAAATACCCGACGGTTACTATTATGCGAACAAGGACTTATCAAAAGCGGCTATAACGAACTGGATACAAACTTGGGTGGAGGTTTTCCAAGGAGAGGAATAGCTGTGATAGAAGTTGAATCGGGTATTAACATACTTGTAGCAATGGCATTCCTTTTCAAAATCATGGCGACTTTCTTAAAATTTGGGAATGTCGTTTTCTTCGAACCTCCGGAAAGTATCGATCCTACTAGGTTAAGTTTGTATTTTAAATCATACTTATCAGTCGTACAAACTGACCCAGAAAGATTTTTCTGGTTAGGACCTAAGATAAAAGGCTTAACTGAGCCCTTCTCTTCTTGGGCTGACAAGGATCAAGGCGATCCTCTCTTAGGCTATCCACATGAAAATATTGTTAAAGAACATCAAAGCGATCCAAACAGACTCTTACTCAGCATTTTGCCATTAAATCGGTTACAAAGACTTAATCCTCGCAATAAGATGGAGCATTTAAGCTACGCAAGACAAAACATTGATCTAACAATATTCATAGCGCGGGAAAATGAACCTATTCCATGGACTTTAGAGATATGTGACATAGTTCTCAAGGTAAGTGTGATTAAAGGCAGCCTATTTTTAAGACCACTATACCCTCTGTCTCCAATCCTAGCGATGGAAGTCAACAACTCTTTTGGCTATCCTATACTGAAGCTGATTCCGCTGGTTTAGTCCGGCGATGTGGTCAGATGGTAATAACCCTCTTCAAAGTTTTCTTCTATGACAACGGGTAAAAGAAGTCTCATCTGTTCGTAATAAGATAGGAATTTATTTCCTTTTTGTGTAATTCGATAGACCGTTTTATTTCCGAAGCTTGATCCTTGAATTAGCCCGCTGTGCAAAAGAGAGTCAAGGTAAATTTTGCATTGATCATTGCTTAGCATGGCTTTATACATAATCTTTGTACGAGTCTCATCTCTTCCTGCCGATTTGAGAATTGCAGCAATTACCTCGTAGCGACTCCTGTTCTTCATTGATCGATAAATATATCAGGCATTCCATTTAACTTGAGTGAAGCTATATTAGATAGAAATATTATCATGGTTCGTGAACCATGATAATGACACTAAAAATTTCATAGAGAGTTTCGATAGTTAATACATAGAGATGGTTGACCAACGAGGGGATTAATACAAATTGATTACTAGATTCAATATGTGATATACTCGTACACATTTACCTTTATTACATTCTCTGTTTTTATTGCTCCTTTTCTTGCATATAACCGTCTAACTTCAATTGTCTCCATCAACCTCCAATTAGTCGACTTAGTAAACAAGTAGCTCACCATACCCTTATTTTCTTACGCGGTCGCAAGAGAAGTCTGTAGTTTCGTCATCTTCTGATGTTAGTCTATTCGTTATTACATTCTGGGTAGTGGAGTAAGCCCGCTTGGTGCAGCCATTGCCCCCAGAGAACTGAAGAATATGTGAAATAGTTCCGGCCAAAGCAAGCCCTTGTAGTTTCAAAATCATGTAGAGTAGACATGCAGCACGTTAAATCTATAAGATCAGAGAGTATTGTGATACAACGTCTTGAGTGTTAAAGATTTGATTTATGCCTTTGAAGGAGTGAAGGACCATGATTTTATACAATCACTAGATAATGTTATAGAAGTTCTGCAAAGGGAGAGAAAAACAGGACTTATTGTGGGGGGAAAGATCAGAGAATCATTTGCTGAGCTTAGTGTACCCAAGAGATTAGTAATAGTTGGAGATATACATGGTGACTTGACTTCTCTTCGGCGTATTCTTACGGGCATGAGTTTTGAAGGCTTTTTGGGAGACCCTGATAATAAGCTAATTTTCTTAGGTGACTATGTTGACAGAGGCACCAATTCAATTGGGGTAATATTTGTAATCTGTAGTTTGAAGAAAAAGTTCCCCGACTCGGTTATTTTAATGCGCGGTAATCATGAAGCACCTGTCGAATTTCCTTTCCCATCTCATGACTTGCAGGTCGAAGTAATTAAAAGATACGGTTACGACAAGGGAAAACTCATTTATAACAAAAAAATTTTGCCCTTTTTTCGTTTACTAACTCTTGCTACATTGATCGAAGGTTCGCTTTTTTTAGTGCATGGTGGTGTGCCTACAGGAAACTTGGACCGTAGCTTTAAGGAGGCCATCAGCACTGCAGATCAAACCTATCTCTACAATAGTATTATGGAAGAAATATTATGGAATGACCCGCGACAGGGTATAAGAACTGGAGGTGAATGGGAATATTCACGAAGGGGAATAGGCAAACATTTCGGAATTGAGATCTCCAGGAAATGGTTAAGGCTTTCAAATACAAGAGTTATTGTAAGAGGGCATGAACCCTGTCAAGGATTCAGAATTGATCATGATGGTTCTGTAATGACTTTATTCTCCTGTCGAGAAGCCTACCCAACATTTCAGGCCTCCTATCTTTTCGTATCTAACCAAGACCTCGAGTCGGCAAACGACGCTGTGGATCTATCCTATCGTGTGATCAAGATTTAGACTATATCATGATAGTTGATTTGATTTCCTTGCAACGCTTTCTCAAGGAAACTGTTGAGATATCAGCAACCTGGCAAATTTCCACCTGTCTAAGAAATTCATTACATGATTGTGAAGCCAAGTAAATTACGGCACCTGCTAATGCTCTTGGATTTTTTCCTATGGAAATTCTATTCTGTTGTACTTCGGAATAAATTCTTAGTCCTTCTCGCTTTGTCTTTTCGCTTAAATTCAGTCTGTTTGATATGAGTGTTACATAGTCAGGGCCATGCAGAACGGGCATCTGTAAGGAGAGTTCTCTAAGAATCAATTTATAATGTGACATAATATCTTTACTAGGAAGATTACAGACACCTGCAATGTCTGCTATAGTTTTTGGGGTCGCAGTTTCTCGGCAAGCCGCATATAAGGCTGCACCCACGAGACCCAGAGTTGATCTGCCTTTAGCAAGCTTTTTTATTGCAGCTTTCCTGTAAATATATGCTGCACTTTCTAAAACAGCTTGGCTCAAATACAACTTGTCACCAAAATTATTCAAGAATTTTAAAGCTTTCTCAAGATTTCTAGATATAGAGTCGTTCAATTGGGACCTATTATTCCAAGTACGTAGTCTTTGAATCTTCACCTTTTGTGCTGGTTCCAATGCTTTCCCCCTTGCATCGGTATCTCCCACCCCTATCAATGTAGATAGGCCCTTGTGATGAATAGCTAAAGACTCGGGCATCCCTGTTCTTAATCTATCTCGAAATTCGGACTGAGTAGAATACGTGGCACTGTGCTCGTTATTATAAAATTTATCGCTGGCAACACAACCACATGCGCTACATACCAGCTCGTTAGATACCATATCAAAAATAACCAATTCGCTACTGCATTCTGCACATCGTAGGTTTTCTTTAAGATTTGCGGTGGTTCCTTGCTCCCTACTTACTTTTTTATCGAATGACATTGCTGATGAGCAATTAGAAAGGCAGCATCTGTATTTTTTTAAGGTAGTTTTTCTAGAAATCAGAATATCTAAGCTAGACCGCCTTTTGGGTTAGGCGCCCAGATTCACAGCTTATAATTTGCACGATATTAATAACAGATTGTTCTATATCCTTAGACAATAGAAATTCATGTAAAAAGGTGAATCTCAAGATAGAACCATCGACTTGCGGAGATTCAAAAAGGTTATGCGATTGAAACGTAAGGAAAATAACAGATGTCAATACCAATTATTCATTCTTGACCAGCCCACTATAGATAGCAGAAGCCATATCTTCTCTAGCAAGTCTTATATCATTGAGATACTCTAAATGATAAGATGCCCAAAGCTGGCTTCAAATCTATTACGGTAAGTGACAATGTTTACAACAGGTTCTTTGGAACTTACGAACGGACAAGAAGGGGTTTGGAGCTTAAGGGGATTACAAGCTTTTCTGGATATCTTACCAGCATGATGGAAGAAACTATTACGAAATACGAAGCGTTTGCCAGACATGCTCCATTTATGGAGAAAATTGATGTCGACCAAAATAGAATAACGATTAAGGATAATAAGAGAAATAGGATCGCGGAAGTTTTTCTCAAGGATGATCAGTTGCGCTGTTCACTTGATGAAAATGCCGATTGTTCTCATGTAGGTTTTGTATACTCATTACCCGAATTCTATAACACTATTTCTGCTAAAGGGATAAGAATCTCTCGGCCTTCTTTTAAGCATGCTAAGACTAAGGGCAGTGCCTTTGTCTGACATCCTTGGTTAGATTTCTACTATGATCCTATGGATATCGAACAATTCCAGATATCAAGTGGAGGGAGTGGGATTCGAACCCACGAACCCCTAAAGGACGGGATCACACAATAACAATTCGTTTTTAATCTTGAGTCCTGCGCGTTTGACCAGGCTTCGCTATCCCTCCTGTAAGTTCTTCTATTTAATTCCTTATTTCATCCTTGCGTTGACAGTTAATACTAACAGAAGCAGCTCAAGTAACTTTCCATACCCTGATCTATAATAAAAGGGAGAAGGTTTCATCAAAGACAGATTAGCTGTTATATTTAATTCAAATTCCAGAATACGAACTCTTCTTCCAAGATCCATTCGCATTAAGAAGCCATTAACCGTTGTAGACTCAATTAGGGTCTTTAATTACAGAAGATTATTATTCCAACGATATACACTTATTACAAGAATGAAGATTAATGAGTTAAAGCCGGGATTGCGTGGAATAACTATAGAAGGGAAAGTTGAAAGTATAGCAGAAGCAAGAAGTGTCAATCTGAGAACAGGCGGAACAGCCCAAGTTGCCGACGCGATTCTTTCGGATGAAACAGGACGTATTAAGCTTTCGTTATGGGACGAGCAGCTGAACATGGTAAAAGAGGGTGACCAAGTTTATGTGGAAAACGGCTATACACAGGAATTCCGAGGTGAAACTAGTCTGAATGTTGGGAGATATGGTAAATTGAAGAAGCTATAGTGAAGTCGATTCGGCTGTTTGATTCTTTCAATCTATCATCCAGGCTCGATTTATACCAATTGGCGAATCTGAAACTTTCAAGCTTGTATATTACAATTGAGCCTACTGCGTCCCTGTTGAAGTACAAGCTATCAGTATCTGTAGTTTAGCTAATATAGCCTGTGTTTGATGACCTATTTTGAGCCGAGGGCTCTAGAATTCTTCCTGTCCTACCAGATATCTGCTGCTCAATACTCTGTATAAGAGCTTCGGTATCTTTTGCTCGCTTCTCCAAATTTGTCATATCGACCTTCATACCAATCAGTGAAAGTAAGGTTTCCAAGAGAGATTTGGATGACTTTGCGTCCACAACATAACCTGATGTTTCTCCCAGTAGACAAACACCTTTCAATCCGTGCATCTTAGCGATTCCAATCATAATACCATTCATTCCTGTAATGCTGCCACCATCCATAGCAAGGACCCCCTTTTCCTGAAATGTTTTCACGGTATCTATGTCGGTTGCCGTCCCAAATATCCTAGGTTTATCGATAAAAACCCCAGTGATATATGCAGCGAGCGTAAAGACCTGTCGGGAATTAAATTTAGCTGCAATATCCAAAATCTCCTCTGCGAGAAAATATTCCGAATCAGGGTTCGCAGGTTGAGAATCGCCTGTCAACAGCAGCAATGAAACGGGATCAGGTCCAGTATCTTCAAAATAGAAAATACTATTCTTTATTAGTTCGGCCGTTCCATCAGTTCTTATAAGGATTTGAGGAGGAAATGAAGTTGAATAGATATCGGCGAGATGTTTCGCTCTCAATTCTTGTATCAGATGGTCTACAGCCAATTTTCCAACGAACCCGCTGCCAGGGAAACCACAAATCAATAAAGTGCCCTGTAATTGCGGAACTGTTTCTTGTGAAAATACAACGTTTATTCCATGTCTTGAAAAGACCACATCTTTTAAGTCAATAAGAACGCTTTAAAACCTTACTAGTGTACACGTGGTCCTAAATAGAGCATCTGTTGGTTGTTAAATACAAAGTAACCCAACCAAAACTAGATTAAGAACTAAACCATGTAAATACCCATATAAGACAAAGATGAAAAGGCTTTTTCTTGGGAAGGTGAAGCAGGTAGGGGTCATATCAATCATTTCCATTGTAATCCTTTCCTATGGGTTATTTTTTTATGTGCAGGGTATTACTGAAAACAATGTCAGAAATAGCCTTTTCGAACAGCAAAAAGACCGTCAGCTCGAGTCTGTTAGAAGTATTTCACAAAATATAGAATCCGACATTAACCTTGTAATGTTAATGCTTGATGGTTTAGCCAATTCTTTTTACTTTCAGCAAGAAAAACTTTATAGTGATACTGCGAAAAAACTTATGGAAGAAAAATATCAGCAATTTAGTACAATAGTCGATAGATTATTTGTTTTGGACAAGAAGGACATTGTAACCCTAAGTATAACCCAAAAAGGTTCCGAGACATTTGTAGGCAATGACTTGTCTCTAAGGGAATGGGTAAGCGAAACTAAAAATACGTTGAGACCAGTTTTCTCTAATGGATTCGAAAGACAGGGAATTTACACAATTTTTATCACTCATCCAATAATTAACAGGGACTCCAATGAGTATATTGGAATGGTGGTAACCTCAATCCCTACAGTCAAATTTTTCTCTCATTACGGAAATATAGTAGATAGTAGTACCCCGTATTTGGTAGCATATGATAAAAGTGGTATTATATTGGCAAACGGTGTTAATAATGCCCTGGTAGGTGAGAGCTTCTTTGATGCAACGACGCAGAACTTTATCAAGAATGACCCTACACTAAATAATCTAACCCGGAGCTTATTGTCGGGTAACTCTGGTCACGGGGTGTACGATTATGGTAAGGGCGAACGATTAACCACCCAGTCAGCCATATTTATTGATGGTATCCCCGTATTTTCAATTCAACTTGTGATGCCTAGCGCCGAGATCTATACACAAATTAATCAAGTTCTATTTACAGAGAGAATGAAGATGTTCTCTCTGCTAGCTGGTACTAGTGCTGCGGTTGTTGTACTCATAGTGTTTCTTATCAAATGGAGTGGTAGTCTAGATGCCGAGGTAAGAAGAAGAACAGCAGAGCTGAAAGATTCAAACAAACGCCTCGCTCTTGCCAATGAACAGCTAAAGATTCAAGAAAGGATGCAGAAAGAATTTATAAATGTCGCGGCTCATGAGCTTAGAACTCCTATCCAGCCAATACTAGGATTATCTGAGATCCTTCGTTCGAGACTAACGAAAGGGTCGGAATGGCAAGGACGCGATTTATTAGACATCATAATTAGAAATGCAAAGAGATTACAGAGACTGGCTGAAGATATACTTGACGTTACTAGAATCGAAAGCCAATCACTCAAACTCAAAAAGGAGCGCTTTAATCTGAATCAGCTCGTTTCACAAATTGTAGAGGATCACAGGAACCAGATTTCGAAGGCTGGTTCCGATCCAGCGTCCGTAAATAGCGATATGGGCATAAAGTTAGTCTTTGTACCCCAAAAAGATAGTATATTTATCGAAGCAGACAAGAGTAGAATCTCGCAAGTGATTTCTAATCTACTGAGTAATGCGATCAAATTTACCGTACAAGAGGGAAAAGAAGAAGAAAAACATGGAAAAACTATATTGATCACAATAGGTAAGGATGACCAGCACAAAGAGGCGATTGTTAGTATAAGAGACGCTGGGGTTGGCATCGATTCGGAGATATTTCCGAGACTTTTTTCTAAATTTGCTTCAAAGTCATTTGAAGGGACAGGATTAGGGCTATTTATTTCAAAAAGTATCATTGAAGCTCACGGGGGAAAGATATGGGCTGAGAATAACGTGACTAATGGTTATGGAGAAGGGGGCGCTACATTTAGCTTTAGTTTAGCTTTAAGCCAAGCGAAACATCAAGACATACAGGCAACAATTGATACCTGAATATCACAAGATTTCTATTGGTATACTAACGCAAGCAGTAATTGTTGTCATTACAAGACATACATTTCACAGTCATCAGACAATTGAGTTCGTTCCAGAACTTGTGCTCATATATATGGGCAAGGGAGTAAACTTTTTTCCTTTTAATAGGCGTCGTATTGCAAGTAATACAAAAGATTTTATCCTCTTTTTCGTTAATAAAGTTAGAAAAGATTCTCTTGTTCAGGAGATATATCTTGCTATCAAAAATAAGTAAAACTACTGCGGCTCCTTAGTTGGTTGTCCTGTGTTTTCACCAAGCCATTATTTATATCTGACAACGGCCTATTAGTACGAATATAAGACAAAGGCGTTATAGGATAAATATATTGGGTCAGTTCGTCGCGAGATCTTCATCGCTTGTAACTCAGTCTGGAGCAGCATTATGTTACCTCATCCCCTAGTTTATACAAACGCTTAAGCTATTAATATGTAAGGATAACAAGCTTTCAATAGCATGTTTAATCTTGGTTCGAAATAAAAGAACTCGACAATATAATAATAATAATAATAACATATAATGTCTGAGGTCAGAGATTCCCAGTATGGAAACGGATGGTTTGCTAAGTAATGCTCTTCTAATTATGGATTAATGCTCCTGATAAAGTAAATACGTTCTAGAAGATACCTATATTAATAATCGCGTTAAATATTGTATGTCATAATCTTTTATGTCGAAAAAAATACGTGTTGCTATAGCTGGGGTTGGGAATTGCGCCTCTGCTCTTATCCAAGGTATTTACTACTACGTTAAAAATAAGAATGACTCCACAGGGTTGACTGCTTTCAACCTAGGCGGCTTTGAACCGGGGGACATTGAGTTTGTTGCTGCCTTTGATGTAGTGGATTCGAAGGTGAACAGA
>Ga0126312_10002067_pt1 | contig 13325 bp, 14 predicted proteins | sample Plot104A_FD_92537 | JGI IMG/M metagenome (GOLD analysis project Ga0126312, IMG submission 92537) | Serpentine soil microbial communities from UC McLaughlin Reserve, CA, USA - Plot104A | ecosystem: Environmental > Terrestrial > Soil > Grasslands | place: USA: UC McLaughlin Reserve, Lake County...
CTCTTCCTGGTCGACCTGCGCGACGACGACGGAAACCACGTCCCCGGCTTCGAGGTCTCGCGGGAGCTCGAGAAGATGGGGATGCATGCATCGGACACGGGCGAGCTGGCCTTCAACGAGGTTCGCGTACCAGCCGAGGCGGTGCTGGGCGAAGCGGGGAAGGGCTTCTACCACATCTCCTGGGAGCTCCAGGGCGAGCGCATGGTGGCCGCCGCCGGCTCCGTCGCCTCGTGTGAGCGGATGTTCGAGCGCACGCTCGAGTATGCGAAGGAGCGCGAGGCGTTCGGGCGGCCGATCGGCGGGTTCCAGGCGATCCGGCACAAGTTCGCCGAGATGGCCACCAAGATCGAGGCCGCGAAGCAGTTCAACTACGTCACCGCCTGGCGCTTTGCGAACGGGGAGTACCCGGTGCGCGAGATCTCGGAGGTGAAGCTCTTCACCTCCCGCGTGGCCTGCAAGGTCGCCGACGAGTGCGTTCAGATCCTCGGCGGCTACGGCTACATGAAGGAGTACGAGATCGAGCGCGCCTACCGCGACGTCCGCCTGAACCGCATCGGCGCCGGCACAGACGAGATCATGCTCGAGGTGATTGGCCGCAGCTACGGCCTTTAGACCCCGGCCCGCACCTGACCGGCCGCGCCGCCCCCGCACGCGCGTGCGACCGAACACGCTGCAGGGGGGTGGATCGCAGTCCCGAGAGGGCGACGTTCCGTGACATTAGGGGGACCCTGCACGCGCGTCTCGAGAGATTGCTGTCGTCGCCCCTCCGTGAAATACACCCTCGGCCCTCGGACGCGCAATCCACGCCGGAGGTCCCCCCCGGCACGGAGGAGAACACGGCGCTCGTACGGCGCTTCTATACCGAGATCGAGGACCAGATCGCCGAGGGCGACAAGGTCGCCAGCGGCGGACCGCGTACGGGCGGCATGAGGGTGAGCTTCCAGGCCTGCCGGCGACCGGTGCGGACATGCGCGAGACGGCGGTGGCAATCCACCGCATCGCTGACGGCAAGATCGCAGAGCATTTGTCCGACCGCGAGGATTTGGGCCTCATGGAGCAGCTCGGGTGATCTCGCTGCCTGGCGGCTAATCGCCCCCGTGGGTAGCGAGGCGCGAAGCTACGCGCTGCGTCGGATCCACTAAAAGTTGCGGGTTGCATGCTAACGTGCATCTTGCATGTCAAAGGCGATACAAGTGCGCGACGTCCCCGACGGGGTCCACCGCAGGCTAAAGGCGAGGGCCGCGGAGGAGGGGCGAACCCTCTCCGAGCTCATCCGCTCAGAGCTGATCGAGATCGCCAGCAGGCCGACCCTTAGCGAGGTCGTGGAGCGCATCCGGGCTCGGGAGGCGGTGTCGATCCGCGAAGAGTCTGCCGACGCAATCAGGAACGAGCGGGCGGGGCGGTGATCGTCGCCGACGCCTCGGCGCTGGTCGATCTTCTGCTCAACAGGCCCGGCGGATCGAGGACGGCGGCGGCGCTCGCCAGGGAGCGGACGGTCCACGCGCCGCACCTCGCGGAGACGGAGGTGCTGAGCGCGCTGCGGCGCTGGGTGGGCCGCGGCGAACTCGCACCGGAGCGCGCCGCGAGCGCGCTCGATGACCTCGCCGCTCTTCCCCTGGCGCGCCACGCGCACCATCCGCTCACCCCGAGGATCTGGGCACTCCGCGAGCGGCTGAGCGCCTACGACGCCACGTACGTGGCGCTCGCGGAGGTGCTCGAGGCTACGCTCGTGACGGCGGACCGCCGGCTGGCGCGAGCCGCGGCGAAACTCCTCCCCTCGATCCTGCTCGCTTCGTGATGCGGCAAGATCTACGAGGTCCGCGCCTACCACCACGGCGACCGCAAGAACCCGCGCGGCGACCTGCTCGGTTCGACTTCACAGGGCGCGGCTACAACGGTTGCTGAGGGAGGTTTCCCTTGACTCGCGAACCTGAATCCGTTTAGACTCGCCCGCAGTCCGTCGTGGAGCACGACTTCGGGGTGGACGATCCGTCGTGGAGCACGACTTCCGTGGGAGCAGGGCTGGCGCGGAGCGCCGGCTAGGACAATCGAAGGGGGAGTACAGGATGCGAAGCTTGCTAGGACGCGTGCGCAGGCCGTCGCCGGCGTTGATCGTCTCGATCGTCGCGTTGGCCTTGGCACTCGGCGGGACCGCCTGGGCGGCGCTCGGCGCCAACACCGTCGGGACGTTGCAGGTGAAGAACAACAGCCTCAAGTCGAAGGACCTCAAGGACAACAGGGCCGTCAAGTCGGCCGACGTCAAAAACGACTCGCTGACCGGCGTCGACATCCTCGAGTCGACGCTCGGCCTCGTGCCGAACGCCAATCACGCGGACAACGCGGACAACGCGACCAACCTCGGAGGCGCATCGGCGGGCTCCTACCTCAAGAACCCGGTCACCCGCGTCACCACGGCGACTGCACCGGTCACAGGCACGTTCTCAGGCACGGATGTAACGGCTCCGTGTCAGGCTGGCGAGCGGGCGGTTGGCGGTGGCGGGCTCATCAATAACGACGACAATGAGGTCACCTACCAAGCGAGTCATCCGTCCCCCGCGACTAATGGCAGCACGCCGACGGGATGGACCGTGCGCTTCCAGGTGACCGGGGTGCCTCACCAGGTCACCGTGTTTGTTGTCTGCGCTGGGTGATCGGACCGGCTCGATCGTCGAGCAGGAGATTCTCAGTCTGGACGGCCTGGTGCTCTTCGCGAGCTGCAACGCCGCCGGAGAGGTGACCCTGCTGGGGAGGACCACGGTCAACAACTCCCATCTCTCGGCCTGGACGGTGAATGGGGCCGATGGCATGGCATCGACGACTGCCGCCCACGACTTGGACGTCGGCGAGACCGTGACGGTGCCGCTCGCCGCTGGCGCGGACCACGCCGACCAGATCGGGGAAGGCCGTTCATCGCAGGCAACGCGGGTGGGTTCGTCCACTTCTCCTACAACGAGGAAGAGGCGATCGGCACGACTAACTGCCTGCTGACAGGTTTCGCGTTCGGCAACTGATCTCCAGGCGCTCGCTTAGGAGAAGGATTGGGGGCCGGGCGCGTCCCGGCCCCTCCGGTGCAGCCCGGAGGCACCGGCTTGCCCCAGCCTGCGGCGGGTCGGCTGTAGATGCCCGCCAGGTCTCCAGCCGGAGTCTCGCCTAGCTACCCTGGACCCGATGGCCGTCGCGACCGACCAGCCCGCCTCTTATTCCCTCCCCCAGGAGTTCCTCGACTTCCGCGAGGCGATCCGCCGGATCGTCACCGAGCGCGTCGAGCCGCGCGCTGCGGAGATCGACGCGAAAGGCGAGTACCCGCGCGACATCCGCGAGCTGTTCGCTGAGCACGACCTGTTCGGCCTTCCGTTCGACATCGAGCACGGCGGGACCGGCACGGGGACCCTGATGCTCAACATCGCGATTGAGGAGGTGGCGCGGGCCTGCGCCTCGAGCGCCCTGATGCTGATGATCCAGGGGCTCGGGACGCTTCCGATCAGGCTCTTCGGTACCCAGGAGCAGAAGCAGCGCTTCCTGCCGAGGTGCGCGACGGGAGAGTGGACGCCCGCGTTCGCACTCTCGGAGCCCGAAGCCGGCTCGGACCCGGGTGGGATGCGCACCCGCGCGGTGCGCGAGGGCGACGAGTGGGTGATCGACGGGACGAAGAACTGGATCACGAACCTCGGGATCGCCGACTTCTACATCGTCTTCTGTGTCACGGACCCGGAGGCGGGCCACTCCCGCGGGATCTCGGCGTTCATCGTCGAGGCCGATCGGCCGGGCTTCGAGATCGGCAAGCTCGAGCACAAGATGGGGATCCGTGGCTCCCCCACAGGCCAGCCCATCCTCGACGGCGTGCGGGTCCCGGGGGAGAACCTGATCGGCGAGGAGGATCAGGGCTTCAAGGTGGCGATGGCCACCCTCGACCGCTCACGCCTCGGCGTCGCCGCCCAAGCGCTCGGCATCGCCCAGGGCGCGACCGACTATGCGGTGGCCTACGCCCAGGAGCGGCAGCAGTTCGGGAAGCCGATCTCCTCCTTCCAGGGCATCCAGTTCAAGCTCGCCGAGATGGAGACGAGGACAGCCGCCGCACGCGAGCTCCTGTACCGGGCCTGCGCCAAGGCCGACGCCGGCGACGGCGACCTGGGCAAGTACTCGGCGATGGCGAAGCTGTTCGCCTCCGACACAGCGATGTGGGTGACAACCGAGGCGGTCCAGGTGCTGGGCGGCTACGGATACGTGAGCGAGTACCCGGTCGAGCGCATGATGCGTGACGCCAAGATCACTCAGATCTACGAGGGGACGAACGAAATTCAGCGCCTCGTGATCGCCCGTACCCTCCGCTAGCGCCGGAGGAGCTTCCGGCCCCGGAGCCGATCGTCCTGCGTGGGCCGGAGCCTGGCACCCCAGATCAGGACCAAGGCCCCCACGAGGGTGAAGAAGATTCCGAAGCGAAGCTCGGTATCGAAGCGGTAGCCCGGGAGCTCGCCGGGCGTGAACGCGGCGCGAAGCAAGGCCACGACGAGCGCCGCGACGCAGAGAGCGAAGAGCCGGTTTCCGGGGCGCGGCATGCGGCGCCGCCCGCCAGGCCGAGGTACGGTTCCCGCTCACGCAAGCCCTATCGAGAGGAGAACGACCCCGGATGGGACTACTCGACGGCAAGGCGGCGATCATCACCGGTTCGGCCCGCGGCATCGGTCGGGCGACGGCGCAGCTCTTCGTCAGGGAGGGCGCCAAGGTCTTGATCAATGACATCGACGGCGACGTCGCCGACCAGGCGGCCAGCCAGATCGAGGGAGAGGCGGCCGTGTTCGCCGGGGATCTCACCAAGCCGGGCGTCCCGGACGAGCTCGTCGCCAAGGCCTACGACGCCTTCGGAGAGGTCGACATCGTCGTCAACAACGCCGGCTACACCTGGGACGGGGTCATCCACAAGATGAGCGACGAGCAATTCCAGGCGATGCTGGACATCCACACGATCGTCCCCTTCCGCGTCACCCGCGCGCTCGCTCCACACTGGCGGGAGGCAGCGAAGCAGGAGGCGGCCGAGGGCCGGGAGGTGTTCCGCAAGATCGTCAACGTGACGTCGATCTCGGGGACGATGGGCAACGCCGGTCAGGTCAACTACTCCTCGGCAAAGGCCGGGGTCACGGGGCTCACGAAGACGATCGCGAAGGAATGGGGCCAGTTCAAGATCAACGTCAACGCGGTCGCCTTCGGCTTCGTGGAGACACGGCTCACCCAGGCCAAGGAGCAGGCCGGGGCGATCGAGCGCGAGGGCGAGAAGATCGAGCTCGGCATCCCCGAGCAGCAACGCGCCATGGCGGCGATGATCATCCCGCTGGGTCGGCCGGCGCAGCCCACCGAGGCCGCCGGACCTGTGCTGTTCCTCGCATCAGAGCTCTCGAACTACGTCCACGGCCAGATCCTCAACGTGACCGGGGGTCAGTTCGGCGGCATGTACGCCTAGCTTTCCGGCTTGCGCCGTTCCTCGGCGAGCGGCTCGCCGGCCTCCCCGGTGACGGCGGGCGGCGGCCACGGACCGAACCGGCCATCGCGGGCGCCATCGATAGCCGGAGCCCCGGCGCTTGCTGGCGTCAGGCCGGGCAGCGGAGCACCGCTACGCTGCGGACCGATGAAGGTCCATGCGCAGACACGCCGGCTCTCCGAGCCGCTTCCCGGCGGCAGGCAGGGAGCCAGCGTGGCGGTAGAGCCACTCTCCGGCGGCGAAGCTCAATTCCCTGCCGCCAGCTTCGAGCGGCCCGGAGGACGGTTCGAGGCGCTCAAGACCACGGGCCTCTTGGCATCCAGGTCCAAGGCCTGGCTGTGGGTGCCGTGCCCGGCGTTCCTGATCACCCACCCCGAGGTTGGGCACGTCCTCGTCGATACCAGCCTCCATCCCTCGATCGCCGCGAAGCCACGTGAGAACTTCGGCCGGCTGGCTGCCCGGTACGCCCGCCCCCGGGTCGAGCCCGGCCGCGGTCTGGGGGCGCAGCTTCGGGAGCGGGGCGCCGATCCTCGGGGGATCCGGTTCGTGGTCATGACGCACCTTCACATGGACCACGCCTCGGGCATCTCGGAGTTTCCCTCCTCCACCTTCATTCTCAGCCTTGAGGAGTGGGAGGCGGCCACGACGGGGTCGCGGCCCCTTCTCCGCGGCTATCGGCCGCAGCACTACGACTACGCCTTCGACTACCGCCTGGTCCACTTCGACGGCGCGCGGATCGATTCCTATTCGAGCTTCGCCCGTTCCTTCGACCTGTTCGGCGACGGCAGCGTCAGGCTCGTCTTCACGCCCGGGCACACGCTCGGGCACATGAGCGTTGTCGCCCGGCTGCGCGATCGTGACTTCGTGATCGCTGGGGACGCCGTGTACACCGTTCGCCAGCTCGAGGGGGGTCCGGGGCCGCCCCGGCCGCACGACCCCCACCTGTGGCGACGCTCGCTCCAAGAGCTCCAGCTCTTCCACCGCTCCTACCCGCAGGCGGTGATCGTGCCGGGACACGACCCGCAGCATTGGGGGTCGCTGGACGCAAGGTACGAATGACGAGGGCCGGCCGGGCCCCCGAGGGACACCGTTGTCGGGTTACGCACCGTCTAGGTGCAAAACCCGACATCCATGAAGGAGCGGGCCGGTCTACCGCGCCTGACCGGCGGGGACCTTGTGCTCCGTGCGGGCGCCGATCCCCTGACGCAGCGAATTGATCACTCCACGACGGCCCTGAGCGTCGAGGGCGTCGTACATCTCCCGCACCCGCCCGAAGACGCCCCGCGCGACCTCGAGCTGCTGCTCCCGGCTCGGCGTCGGCACCACGTCGAAGCGGATCGGCTCGCCGTACTGGATCGTGACCTTCGGAAAGCGCAGCTTGCGCCACTTTCGCACCCCGATGGAACCGTGAATGGCGATGGGCACCACCGGGACGCCGGTCTCGAGCGCGGCCCGCCCGAGTCCGGGGCGCGGCTCCCCGAGATGGCCCGTGCGGGAGCGCCCGCCCTCGGGGTAGATCAGCACGCAGCCGCCGCGATCGAGAATCGTGAACGCGGTCTTGAACGCCTCCTCGTCATGGTGGCCGCGACGGACCGGAAACGCGCCGCCGTGGCGGAGGATGAACTCGATGACGGGGTTCGAGAAGAGCTGCGACTTCGCCATGAAGCGGACCTTGCGGCGAATGAAGATGCCGGCGAAGAAGTGGTCCCACTGGCTGAAGTGGTTGGGAGCGAGGATCACCGGACCGGTCGCGGGCACGTGCTCGGCCGAGATCGGCCGCGCCCGGTAGAGCAGCAGCGCCGGCGGGGTGAGGACGACCCGCGCCAGGTCGTAGACCCAGTCGGGATCGTGCGTGCGGGCCCGCTCGTGGAGGGGGGTGAAGTACTCGGCGGGGCGGGGGTCCTTGTAGACCTGTGGCTTTATGTCGGGCATGGACGAGTGAGCCGGCAAAAGCCGGCTTCGGGTCTTCTACCCCCGCCGGTGGGAGCCGTTACGCCAGTGCCCAGCCTTTGGCGCGATCGACGGCCCTTCTCCACTCAGACAGCAGCGTCTCGCGCGCATCCTCGCTCATCGCCGGCTCGTACCTCGAAGCCGGGCGCCACATCGCTTCCACCTGCTCAGCGTCCCATAGGCCGGTCGCGATTCCCGCCAGGTAGGCGCCGCCAAGCGCGGTGGTCTCCGCGATCTCGGGCACGATCACCGGTGCTCCCAGCACGTCGGCTTGGAACTGCATCAGCCACCGGTTGGCCACCGCCCCGCCGTCGGCCTTCAGCAGTTTGAGCGACTCCCCCGCGGCGGCCTCCTGGGCCCTGACCGCGTCGACCGTCTGGTAGGCGATCGCCTCGAGCGCGGCCCGCGCAAGGTGGGCCCGGCCGGAGCCACGGGTGAGCCCGATCACGGTCCCTCGCGCGTAGGGGTCCCAGTGCGGGGAGCCGAGCCCGGTGAGGGCCGGGACGAAGTAGACGCCCTCGTTGCCCGGGAGCGAGCTCGCGAGCTCCTCCGACTCGGCGGCGGACTCGATTATCCCAAGCGCGTCCCGCAGCCACTGCACGCTCGCTCCAGTGACGAAAACGGCCGCTTCGAGCGCGTAGTCGGTGCGGTGGCCGAGCCCCCAGGCGACGGTGGTCAAAAGACCCTGGCCTGGGTCCGGCGCGTCGGCGCCGGTGTTGAGGAGCAGGAAGCTGCCGGTGCCGTACGTGTTCTTCGCCATTCCCGGGCGCTGACACGCCTGCCCGAATAACGCCGCCTGCTGATCCCCGGCGATCCCGGCGACCGGCACGGTGCCGCCGAAGACGTCCGTGGTGCCGTAGACCTGGGAGGAAGGCACGGGCTCAGGGAGGCTCGCGGGGTCGACCCCGAGCATCGCGCACAACTCGCCGTCCCAGCGGAGCTTGCGGATGTCGAACAGCATCGTTCGAGATGCGTTGGAGTAGTCCGTGAGGTGGCGGCCGGTGAGCCGGAAGACGAGCCAGGAATCGATCGTGCCGAAGGCGGCATGGCGGGCGGCCCTCACGTTCTTCAACAACCACTCGATCTTCGTGCCCGAGAAGTAGGGGTCGATCACGAGGCCGGTGAGCTCGCGCACCCGCGCCCCATGTCCGGCCGCCCTGAGCTCGTCGCAGCGCTCCGCGGTGCGTCGGTCCTGCCACACCAGCGCGTTGTAGACCGGTTCCCCTGTCCTGGGATCCCATGAGACGACGGTCTCCCGCTGGTTCGTGATCCCGATCCCGGCCAGGTCGCCGCCTAGAATCCCGGCGTCGACGATCGCCTCGACGGCGGTGCGCCGCGTCACCTCCCAGATCTCGCGGGCATCGTGCTCGACCCATCCGGGGCGGGGAAAGTGCTGCTCGAGCTCCGAGTAGGCGCGGCCGGCGATCTGCCCGTGGCGGTCGAAGACGAGGCACGTGGTCCCCGTCGTTCCCTGATCGATCGCCAGGATCACGTCGGGAGGCTATCGCCGCGCCCACCAGGCCCGGCCGATGTCCCAAAGCTGGCGCGCCCGGTGTGCGAAGCCCCGAACATCGCGACCCGTCGCTCGATGCTCGAGGTCCAACTCCAGCTCACGCACCCGAAACCCCGCCCTGAGCGCGTCGATCGTCATCGCGGTCTCCATCCCATAGCCGGCCGCGAACGGGAGCACCGAGCGCAGGACCTCCGCCCGCATCGCGCGTTGCCCGGAGAGGGGCGCCCCGGCGTCGTAGCCCGAGACGCGCTGGATGGCCCGGGCGGCGAAGCGCCGGGCAACCCCGAATCCGCCGCCGACCCGTTCGCTGAACGTAGCGACCGCCAGGTCGCACTCGCCGCGCTCGACGGCGTCCGCCAGCGTCCGAAGCTTGCGCGCCGAGCCGCCTAGGTCACCGTCGCAAAGCAAGAACAGCGGCGGATCTGGATCGTCGGCGACGGCCAGCACCGTCTCGGCCGCGGCGGTCACGCTGGCGCCCTTGCCGTGGCGGCGCCTACGACTCACTACCTCGGCGCCGCGGCCGAGCGCGATGTCCGCGGTGCCGTCGCTCGAGGCATCGTCGGCCACGATGAGCCGGGCGTTCGGGAACGCCGCCTTCAGGGCATCTAGGGTGGCGCCGATCCGATCGGACTCGTCGCGCGCCGCGACGATCGCGATCGGATCGCCTGTTCGATCCGGCGACAAGGGCGGATATTGTGCCGCGCCAAGGACGATGGCTGGCCTGGTGAGCGCCTGATGGAGATCCCCGCCCACATCACCGGGACGGTCTGGAAGGTCGAGGTCGAGGTCGGCGATGAGGTGGAGGAGGGCGACACCGTGGTGATCCTCGAGTCGATGAAGATGGAGATGCCCGTCGAGGCCGAGGACGCGGGAACCGTGGAGGAGATCCGCTGCGCCGAAGGCCAGTCCGTCCAGGAGGGCGACGTCCTCGTGATCCTGCGTGAGCCCGGGGCTAACTAGAGGAGACCGGATGGGCGGACCCGCGCCAACGCGAATGGTGCCAACGTGGCGGGCGAGCAGCTAGCCGGCGGAAAGCTCCTGCTGGACCACCCCGCCGGGGCGGTCGCCCGCCTGACGATCTCCAACGCGGAGCGCCGAAATGCGCTCGATCACGACATCCTCAGCGCCCTCGCCGGGATCCTGCCGCGCCTCGAGCGCGGGATCGAGCTGCGCTGTGTCGTGATCACGGGAGCCGGCGAGCTCTTCTCGGCGGGCTACGACATCGCGGGCATCCCCGAGGAGACGTTCACCCAGGACGCCGAGGCGCTCGTCGCCCACCCGTTCCACGCCGCGATGGACGCGATCAGCGCCCATCCGTATCCGGTGCTGTGCGCGATCAACGGCCATTGCCTGGGAGGCGGGCTCGAGCTCGCGATTCGCTGCGATCTGAGGCTTGCCACGGCGAGCGCGAAGCTGGGGATGCCGCCCGCGAAGCTCGGGCTGATCTACGGCCACACCGGTCTGCAGAAGTTCATCGACGTGGTGGGCTACGCCCGGACGAAGGAGCTCTTTCTCACGGGTCGCAACCTGAGCGCGGCGCGGGCCATGGCGGTCGGCCTCGTCCACGACACGGTCCCCGACGGCAAGCTCGAGGCTGCTTCCCTCGAGCTGGCGTCCGAGATCGCTGGCAACGCGCCGCTTTCTGCGCGCGGGAACAAACGGGCGATCGAAATGCTCACGTCGTACCGCCGCTTGACGGAAGAGCAGGAGCGCGAGCTCGTCGAGCTGCGCCGCTCGTGCTTCGAGTCGGAGGATCTCCGCGAGGGGATTCGGGCCTTCGCCGAGAAGCGAGAGCCGAAGTGGCGCGGGCGCTAGCGCTCGCGCCCGAAGAGGGCGGCCCGAGGAGACGCAGCCGGGACGAGTGACGAGCCCCGGTCTGCGTCCCCTGCCTCCTCGAGCCCGATGTTCTCTTCAACACCTCGCTCGGGGGGGAAGTCGCGCTCAGCCGGCGCCGAATCGCGCGCGCAGGCCGAGCACTCGGTCGACCGATTCCCTGAATCGGGGTTCGTCGAGCCGGCCGGAGCGCAGCTTCTGCCTCAGTGCGCGTCCGGTGTCAGCCGCCGAGCGGTAGTTCGTGTAGAGCAGGAGGTCCGTGCCCGCGCGCGCCGTCGCGACACCGACCCTGGCCGGTCCGCCGAAGTCCCTCGCCGAGGTTGTCTCGAGCGCGTCGCTGATCGAGACGCCCGCGAACCCGAGCCGGTGCCGCAGCTCGCCGATGGCGATCGCCTTCGAGAAGGCCGCCGGCTTGCTCGAGAACCGGGTGTAGATCGCGGTGCTGATCATGACCAGGTCGCCGTGGTGAGCGACGAGGGCCTCGTAGGGTCGCTCGTCGACCCTCCGGAGCTTCGACTTCGAGAGCCCGATCCGCTGCACGGCGACGTCGGTGTCCTCGGCAGCCGCCCCGAGCCCCGGGAAGTGCTTGCCCGTCGCCGAGACGCCGCGTCGCTCCATAGCCGTCGCGAAGGGGATCGCCGTCTCGATAACCCGGTGCGGTCGGGCGCCGAAGCTCCTGTGCTGAGCGCGGATCGCGCTGCCCGCCCGGGCCACATCGAGCACCGGCGCCAGGTCGACGTTGATCCCGACGTCCTTCAGGTTCGCCGCGGTCTTGCGTCCCTGCCGGCGGCTGTACCGAGTACCCCGCCGGCCCATCTCTTCCGCCGAGGCACTCGGCGGGCCGGGCAGCCGCTTCACGAGCCCGCCCTCCTGGTCCGCCATGATGAGGAGCGGGTCGCGCAGCCCGGGCGGCCGCTTGATCCGCTGCAGGTGGCGGATCAGCCGCCTCGCGTGGACCCGGCTGGGGAGGTTCTCCGAGAACAGGATCACGCCGGCGAGCTCTCCCGTCCTGACCATGTCCTCGAGCTTCGCCGGAACTCCTGTGCCCGGAAAGCCGGCGATCAGCCGCTCGCCCACCAGCTCCCGCACCGACAGCTCGCTCGCGGCTGTCGCGCCGCTGGGCCTCGAGCCGTCGCTGCCGTCGGCGAGGGCGATCCACAGGGCGACGGGGACCGCCGCGACGCAGAGAGCCGCAACCGCACGTCGCCTCCAGAACGTGAGTCGACTTGGCTTCCCCCGCAAGGAGGCAATCGTATGCAATGCACCGTCCGGGTCACCTCATAGCCTTGCCCCGTGCCCCCACTGATCAGCTTCGACGAGGCCATGGGGCTGGCCGAGATCTCAACGCACGAGGAAATCACGGCGCTCGTCGAGCGCGCCTGGGAGGTGCGCACGGAGCGCTTCGGCGATTCCACCGACATGTGCTCGCTCGTCAACGCGAAGTCGGGCGGCTGCGCCGAGGACTGCGGCTTCTGCGCGCAGTCCCGCTATGCGGAGGCGGACACGCCCATGCACGCGATGATGGACCCCGAGCAGATCCTCGAGCACGCGAGGGCGGCCGAGGCTGCGGGAGCGCACCGGTTCTGCATGGTCACCCAGGGTCAGGGTCTCTCCAAGCGCGACTTCCAAAGGATCATCGAGGGCGCCAAGCTGGTCGCGGAGGGCACGAATCTCAAGCGCTGCGTGTCCATCGGGCACATCTCGCCCGAGCGCGCCAAGCGGCTCGCCGAGGCCGGCGTGCAGCGGGTCCACCACAACGTGGAGACGTCCCGGTCGTACTACCCCGAGGTCTCCACCACGGTCCGCTACGAGGGCCGCAGGCGCACGATCGACGCCGTCAGGGAGGCGGGGCTCGAGACGTGCGTCGGCGGAATCCTGAACCTCGGCGAGACGCCGCACCAGCGCGTGGAGATGGCGTTCGAGCTCTCCGAGATCGACCCTACCTCGGTGCCGGTCAACCTGCTGAACCCCAGGCCGGGGACGAAGTTCGGCGACCGCCCGCTGATGGACCCATGGGAGGTCGTGAAGTGGGTGGCGATCTTCCGGCTCATCCTGCCCGACGCGCTGTTTCGGCTCTGTGGCGGGCGGGTCGAGAACCTGCACGAGCTCCAGCCGCTCGCGGTCAAGGCGGGACTGAACGGCGTCATGATGGGCAACTTCCTGACCACCCTGGGCGCCGAGCCCGCCGAGGACCGGGCGATGTTCGAGGACCTCGGCCTAAACGTCGCTCGCCAGCCCGACAACGGAGCCAACGCGAGGCCGGACAACCGCTCCGGCTGGCTCGAGGGCTCCACGCCGGCGACACCGATCGACGAGCTGATCCAAAGCCAAGCCGAGGCGAACTTCTGGGACCCGTCCGCGCAGCTTCGGGTCGTGAAGAAGAGGCGAAAGCCTCCCCCTTATCCCGAGCCGGCGGGCGGCCCCCAGCCCGCGGGCTGGGGGGACTAGCGGCTCTGGCCGTGAGCGCTGAGCTCAAGAAGGGAGCGTGCTCAGTGGCGAGGCGAGAGCACCTGCCGACGTGAGCGACGTCGCCGATCGCCTGGAGGAGCTGCGCTC
>Ga0126312_10002068_pt1 | contig 13315 bp, 13 predicted proteins | sample Plot104A_FD_92537 | JGI IMG/M metagenome (GOLD analysis project Ga0126312, IMG submission 92537) | Serpentine soil microbial communities from UC McLaughlin Reserve, CA, USA - Plot104A | ecosystem: Environmental > Terrestrial > Soil > Grasslands | place: USA: UC McLaughlin Reserve, Lake County...
ATGCCGGTGATCTCGCGGGGCGTGCTCACGGCCCTACGGTTTCCGTCGAACACCGTGCCATCGCTCGCGATCGACGGGCGAAAGCTCACCGGCTCCCGCGAGATCGCCCGCGAGCTTGATCGCATCCGACCCGAGCCGCCCCTGTTCCCCGTTGACCCTCAGCGCCGAGTCACCGTCGAGGAGGCCGAACGCTGGGGCGAGGAGGTCCTCCAGCCGGCTGTGCGGCGAATCGTCTGGAACGCGCTGAGGCGCGACCGCGCTCCGCTCCGCAGCTACGCGGAGGGCTTCCGCCTCGGGGTGCCGTTCGGGCTTGCCGTGAGGACGGCGGCGCCGATCGTCGCCGCCGCCGCCCGCATGAACCAGGCCGGCGGCGAGGCGGTCCGTGCCGATCTCGCCGCCCTGCCCGGATGGCTCCACAGGATCGACGACTGGATCGCCGAGGCTACGCTGGCGTCAGAGCCCCCAACCGCGGCGGACCTGCAGATCGGATCGAGCCTGCGCCTGGCGATGACGCTGGACGACCTGCGCCCCGCGATCGCCGAGCGGCCCGCCGGCGAGATGGCGGTTCGAGCGATCCCCGACTTCCCCGGCCGAGCTCCGCCGGTCCTGCCGCCCGCCTGGCTCGAGCCGCTTAGGAGCGCTCACGCCGCGGGCATATAGGCAACGAGCCAGCGGGCCCATGATCACCTGACCTCACGCAACTCTTGAAGGATTTGCCCCGCCATGGCAAGTGAAAGCTGAAAGGACGGCCAGGGCGCCTCACGCAAGGCAGCCTCGCAGAGCGCGGGCCGCCGCAGTGGGCACCGGCTCAATCAAGGCAGCCTCGCAGAGCGCCGCGCCGCCGCAGTGGGCGCCGGCACCAAGGCCTAACCGGCCTGGTGGCCCCTCAATCTTCCCACCCTTACCACTCGCTGCCCGGTCCCGAGCCCCGCGAGCGCATCGGCTACGCCCGTGCCATCCGGCGTCGTGAGCTCGGGGTCCAGCTCGAAAAGCGGCTCCAGCACGAAGCGGCGGCTGGTCAGCTGCGGGTGGGGGAGCGTCAACCTGTCCGTCTGGAGCTCGAGCTCGCCGAGCAGGAGGAGGTCGATGTCCAGGCGCCGAGGTCCGTGGCGTTGGCCGCCGACCATCCGCCCGTGCTCGAGCTCGATCGCCTTGCAGATGTCGAGGAGCGCGTCAGGCTCCAGCTCCGTGCGGATGCGCACGGCCGCGTTCAGGAAGTCGGGCTGATCCGGGACTTCCCCGACAGGCTCGGATTCATAGACGGACGAGGCGGCCTCCACCTCGATGCCGTGATCCCGCAGCGCCGCCACCGCCGCTCGGAGCTGGGACTCGCGTTCGCCGACATTCGACCCCAGCCCGAGGTAGCCGACCCTAGCCAGCCTCCTCTCCCTCCTCCCCCTCGTCCACGCGCTCGTGCATTACCTCGACCGCCACTTCCTCGACGGCGAGCGGCACAGGGGGCTCTGGCTTGGCGGCGCGCACCCGGACGGACTCGCAGGCGAAGCGCTCCAAGAGCCGCTCTCCGATCACGTGGCAGAGTCGCTCCAGGGTCTTGTAGCTGCGCTCGGTCGCGGCGAGCGCGACGACGCCGCAGACCTCGGAGTAGTTGACCGTGTCCTCCAGCCGGTCCGTGATGACCGCGTCGCAGTCGGGGACATCGAGGCTGACGTCGATGTCAAGCCGCTGGCCGATCTCGCGCTCGGCTTCGCTGACGCCGTGGTGCGTGTAGATGGAGAGGCCGCGGATGGCGACCTCTACCGAGGAGGTGTCGGCGGCGTCCGCATTCATGCCTGGGCGAGGGCGTGGGCGCCGCCGGCAGCTCTGACTTCACTCCCTTTGCCGTACGCCTCCACGAGCCCCGGACCGTACCAGCGACGCCCAGGCGCGGGCCGATCGGTCGCCCAGGCGCGGGCCGATCGGCTCAGTCCACGCGGGCCAGGATCGTCTCCGCCACCAGCAGGGCCTGTCGAACCTCCGCTACGTCATGGACCCGGAACACGTCGGCGCCCGCGCGCAGTGCGAGCACGTTCGAGGCGACGGTCCCTCCGAGGCGCTCGCTCAGCTCGCGGCCCGTTAGCTTGCCGATGAAGCTCTTGCGGGAGGTACCGACCACGAGCGGCCGCCCCAGCTCGCGCAGCTCGCCCAACCGGCGCAGGAGCTCGAGATTGTGCTCGACGGTCTTTCCGAAGCCGATTCCGGGGTCGATCCAGATCTTCTCCTCGGCGATTCCCTCGGCGGTCGCGAACTCGATCCGCTGCGCGAGAAAGGCCTTCACGTCCTCGACGACGTCGCCGTAGGTCGGGTCCTCCTGCATCGTCCGCGGCGTTCCCTGCATGTGCATGAGGATGACCCCACAGCCGCGCCGGGCGCAGGCGGCGGCGAGCGCCGGCTCGACGCGAAGCGCCGTGACGTCGTTGACGATCTCGGCGCCCGCATCCAGCGCGGCCTCCGCCACCGCGACCTTCGAGGTGTCGATCGAGATGGGCACCCCCCAGTCCGCGATCCCCTCGAGGACGGGGGCGACGCGGTGGAGCTCCTCATCTGCCGACACAGCGCGGGCTCCGGGCCTCGTGGACTCTCCGCCGACGTCCAGGATGTCCGCGCCGTCGTCCGCGAGCCGGCGCGCATGCCCGATCGCCCGGTCCGGCTCCAGGAACAGTCCCCCGTCCGAGAACGAGTCCGGGGTGACGTTGACGATGCCCATGATGCGGTGCGGCATGGCAGCGGACCGCCTACTCGGCCCGGATGAGCTCGCCTTGTGGGTCGAGCTCGACGAAGTGATGCGCCTCACCGGTTCGGTAGCGAGCGCACTGGTTGGCGGGATCGTCATCGACCGGCTGGCGCGGCTCGTGCGCGATGTCCGCGACCCAATCGGGCAGGTTCGGCAGCTGCTCGGCGATGCACGGCCCTCGCTCGAGGTCGCCGCCACTGGCCTTCGCCTCGTGGTAGGCCTGCATGGCCTCCGCGACGGCCTGATCCCGCTCGCTTTGACTCGCCCCTCCCCCACCGCAGCCGGCGAGGAAGGTAGCCGAGGCAACGAGCGCGGCGAGGCGACGCATTCACCAAGTATCTCGGACCGCTGAGTGCGGACCGCCAACCGGGCTGGGGCCCGGGAGCGGGGGATTTTGCATCGCGTGGATGCAAAATCCCCCGCTCGAAGAGCTGCACGCGGCGCATGCCGCGCCGTCAGCGCCAGAAGCAGGCGGCTGGCGGGGGCGGGCGCCGGTTTCCGGACGCGGAAGCTTGCGAGCCGCTGGCGGCGCATGCGCCGCCGTCGCGGCGAGTGCTGATCGCGGAACGAAACCGGCGCCCGACTACCGCGGGTCTGGCCGCTCGGCGCGCATCTCGGCACTGCCGGCGAATCCGGGGCGCGGCCGCGGCACCGGGCGGGGGCCCTCGCGGCCTGGCTTCCTCTCAGGCTCTGCCTCGGGCTGCTCGGGCGCCCGCTCCTCCTCCTCCGGCTCGCCGAAGACCTCCTCCTCGGACGCGCCGGCGAGGAGCTTCTCGAACTGCTCGGCGTCGATCGTCTCCCGCTCCAGCAGGATCTTCGAGATCCGATTCATCGCGTCGCGATGCCCCACCAGGATGTCCTTGGCCGTCTGGTGCGCCTCCTCCACGATGCGCCGGATCTCGTCGTCGATCTCGCGCGCGATCTCGTCGGAGTAGTCCGGCTCGGAGGAGAACTCACGGCCGAGGAACGGCTGGGAGCGGTCGTGACCGAAGACTCGTGGGCCGAGCCGCTCGGACATCCCGTAGCGCATCACCATCTGCTTGGCGGTCTCGGTCACCTTCTCGAGATCGTTCGATGCTCCGGTCGTGATCTCGCCGAACACGATCTCCTCCGACGCGCGGCCGCCCAGGGTCATCGCCATGGTGTCGTTGAGTTCCGCGCGCGTGGTGAGGAACTTGTCCTCGGTGGGAAGCGAGATCGTGTAGCCGAGCGCCTGGCCGCGGCTGATGATCGAGATCTTGTGCACGGGATCCGTGTTCGGCAGGAGCTGGCCGACTATCGCGTGGCCCAGCTCGTGATAGGCGGTGACCAGCCGCTCCTTCTCGGACATCACCCGGCTCTTCTTCTCCGGGCCGGCGATCACCCGCATGATCCCTTCCTCGAGCTCGTCCATGGTGATCTCGCGGCTGTTGGACCTCGCGGTCAAGAGGGCGGCCTCGTTGATCAGGTTGGCGAGGTCGGCCCCGGTGAAGCCCGGCGTCTGGCCGGCGAGCGCATCCAGGTTGATGTCCTTGGCGAGCGGCTTGCCGCGGGTGTGGACCTGAAGGATCTGCTTGCGGCCCTTGCGGTCGGGGCGGTCCACGACGATCTGGCGGTCGAACCGGCCCGGCCGCAGCAGCGCCGGATCCAGGATGTCGGGGCGATTAGTGGCCGCGATCAGGATGATGTTGTCCTTCATCTCGAAGCCGTCCATCTCGACGAGGAGCTGGTTCAGGGTCTGCTCGCGCTCATCGTGGCCCCCTCCCATCCCGGCGCCGCGGTGGCGTCCGACGGCGTCGATCTCGTCCATGAAGATGATGCAGGGGGAGTTCTGCTTCGCCTGCTCGAACAGGTCCCGAACGCGGCTGGCGCCCACGCCGACGAACATCTCGACGAAGTCGGAGCCGGAGATGGAGAAGAACGGGACGCCCGCCTCACCGGCGACGGCCCGCGCAAGAAGCGTCTTCCCGGTGCCGGGAGGTCCGTAGAGCAGCACTCCCTTCGGGATCCGGGCGCCCAACGCCTGGAAGCGCTTCGGGTTCTCGAGGAACTCCTTGATCTCATGGAGCTCCTGGACGGCCTCGTCGACGCCGGCGACGTCCCGGAAGGTGATCTTCGGCGCGTCCACGGACATCCGCTTGGCGCGCGACTTGCCGAAGCTCATCACCCGGGACCCGCCACCCTGCATCTGGTTCATGAGAAAGACCCAGAAGCCGAAGAAGAGGATGAACGGCAGGATGTAGGTGAGGATCGAGAGGAAGCTCGAGCCGCCGGTTCCCTCGATGTTGGTTTCGACGTGCTTCTTGGCGAGCAGGTCGACGAGTTGGGTCTGCGCGTTCCCGGCGGTCGGATAGCCGGTCGAGTAGCTCTGGCCGTCCACCGGCTCGACGGTGATCGTGTTGGTCTTCTGCTCGAAGGTGACGGACTGAATCGACTGCGGGTCGTTCTTGACCTGATGGACGAACTGGTCGTAGGTCGGGGTCGGCTCCGAGCTGCCTGGGCTGATCACGCGCTGCGCGAAGAACGCGAGCACGATCACGATCAGGATGGGGAACGCGGCACTGCGGAAAAAGCGCCTCATCTGGAGAAATCGAGCGTACCAGGGTCCTCCCCGCCCGTCGGGGGATTACGGCTGGCGGCCCTGATCGTTCAACACCGCGACGTAGCGCAGGTTCCGGTACCGCTGTGCGTAGTCGAGACCGTATCCGACCACGAAGCGGTTGGGGATCTCAAACCCGACGTAGCGGATCGGCAACTCCACCCGGCGACGCTCGGGCTTGGTGAGCAGCGCACACACCTCCACCGAGCGCGGGTTCCGGGCCTTCAGGTTGCGGAGCATGTATTGCAGCGTGAGGCCCGAATCGATGATGTCCTCCACGATCAGCACGTCCCGGCGCTCGATCGAGGAGTCGAGGTCCTTGAGGATGCGCACGACGCCGGAAGAGTCGGTCTCCGACCCGTAGCTCGACACCGCCATGAAGTCGATCTCGCAGGGAACGGTGAGCTCGCGCATGAGGTCGGCGAGGAAGAGCACCGCGCCCTTTAGCACGCCGATCATCATCAGATCACGCCCCGCGTAGTCCCGGCTGATCTCGGCGCCGAGCTCCGCGATCCTGTGCTCGAGATCCTCGGCGGTAACCAGGACCTCGCCGATGGCGGGATCGTCCATGACGGCAGGCTAGCGCCGGCTAGGGGTGATCCAGCACGTGCGCCGTGAGAATGGCCGCTTCCCGTGTTTCCGGATGGAGCCGGAAGTCCTCCGAGACGGCGACGCCGGCCACCCAGACCACGCGGCCGGCGGCCGTCACGACCGGCAGGTGGTGGCGCAGCGAGCGCGGAACGCCGCGATCGGTGAACACGTCCTGGAGGCTCTTGGTCCCATCCATGCCCAGTGGCCGCATGCGATCGCCCTCGCGCCAGGTCCGGACTAAGAGCTCATCCCCGAGCGCTTGCGCGTCGACCGTCGCCAGCTCGGGGCCCACCGGCTCGACCGGCCCGGCTCGCAGCTCGGCGCTGACCTCCCAGCGCCCGAAGCGGCAGCGACCGGGGACGCGAAGCGAGACTGGTTGCGGCGCCGCGTCGGCCTCCGATGCGGCGACGAAGCGGATCAATCCGTGCTCGCAGATCGCCCGGACGCCGTGGCCCAGGTCGATCTCGCCGCCCTCGGGATGCAACGCCAGCCTCAGGATCTCCGTGGCCCGGCGGCGCCGGAGCGGGACCGGGCGGCCGCTCGCGCGCTCCGCGAGGGCACGCAGCGCGAGGCGGCGCAGGGCGGGCTCGGAGCCGTGAAGCGCCTCCGCGCGAATCGCCACCGCGCCGGCGCCGGCGCCCGCGGCCTCGAGGGCCTCGAGCACGACGCGCTCGAGGAGCTCAGCCTCCTCGACCAGCTCCGCCTGGGTCTCTGAGATGTTCCGCTCCGCGGCCGTGCTGAGCTGGCGCAGAACGGGCAGCACCTCCGTACGCACCCGGTTGCGAGCGAAGGAGAGGTCCAGGTTCGACTCGTCGTCGGCGAACGGAAGGCCCGCCTCGGCGGCGAGCCTTCGTGTTTCGTCGCGCGCGAGCCCGAGCAGGGGACGGATCACCCGCCCGCTTTGCGGCCGGAGTCCGCGCAGGGCCCGGGTCCCGGGGGAGACGGCGAGCCGGTAGACGATCGTCTCGGCGACGTCCGTTCGCGTGTGTCCCGTTGCGATCCAGCTGCCGCCGGTCCGCACCCGCAAGCGCTCGGCCGCCCCATACCGAACCTCGCGCGCCGCCGCTTGGAGGTTGCCCTGGAGGCTTCTGGGCCGCTCGATGTGCAGGTCGATGCGCAGCTTCGAGCAGAGGTCACGGCACATGCGTTCGTCGCGATCCGCCGTGTCGCGCAGGCCGTAGTTGACGTGCAGGGCGTGGACGTTCTGCGGGCCGACGGCCCTCGTGAGGGCGGCCGCTGCGCAGGCCGAATCAGGTCCCCCAGAGATGAGCACGATCCCGGAGGACCGTCGGGCAACGAGCCCGCCCCGCTCGACGCTATCGGCGAGCGCGGCGAACGCCTCCTCCTTAGTCGCCACTGACCCTCCTCGCTCCCATGCGCCGATCTTACGGTCCGCACCCGCGGATCATCGGGCGCGCTGGCCTGCGCCCAGAACCTAGTCCGTCGCGCGGCCTGTGACGACGAACAGCTCCACGGGCTCGGGAAACCCCTTCAAGTCGACCTCGCCGATTGGGGTGAATTCCAAGTACCTCGAGCCGCCGATCGCGTCGGCAACCGCGGTGGTCACCATCACCTCGCCTCCGAGGGCGCGGGCCACCACGCGGTGCGTCAAGTTGACCTCGCGGCCGAAGTAGTCGCCGTCGCGGTAGACCGCGTACCCGTAGTGGAGACCGACGCGCGGCTGGGGGCGGTCTTGGAAGAGACCCATGAGCCCCACCGCCCACTCCGTGAGAGTGACCGGATCGGGGGAGACGATCATCACCTCGTCGCCGATCGTCTTCACTATCATCGCCTCCGCCGGCAGGGTCGCCTCGACCGTCTCCACGAACCGCTCGATGAGGTCGAAGGCCTCCTCATCACCCTCCTCCTCCGTGTACCTGGTAAACCCGGTCAGATCGACGAAGCAGAACGCCATCTGGACCCGGCCCAGCTGTCGGTATCCGCCGAACTCGGCCTCCATGTGACCTACGACGTCCTGCTCGATGAAGAAGCGCAGGTAGCGCTGATGGACGTACTCCATCAGCGGTGAGGTGAGCGGCAAGAGGTCACGCGCCAGACCCTCCATCTCCTCCGCCATCTGGAGGGCGTCGACGCCCTCCCGGATCAGCGGCTCATGAACGTATAGGTGGAACAGGCGCACCTCGGCGTCCGCGATCCTGCGAACGGCTTGCGCGTAGACCCTGACGAGCTGCAGGACGGCCACGAGCGGAAAGCCGGCGCGCAGGACGTCGCCAAGCCGCTGCATCGCGACGACGTCCTGTTCGCTCAACGTGCCCTCGATCGCGGTCGGGGTGCCTAGCAGCGACATCATCCGCTCGATCAGCGCCGGCTCGAGATGGGTGATCTCCGCGGCCTGATCACGGCTCAGGCGTTGCTCCCGGCCAGGGAGTAAGTCCTCGACGTAGCCGAACGCGAGCCTTCCTTCGCGGACGGCGCGACGGAGCTCCGACAGGGAATGGCCGCGGTCCCGCATTCGCCCGACGACCCGCGCTTGGGCCGCGGCCGTCGTCGTCCAGCGGCCATTCCTGACCGGGATCACGCCGTCGTTCGCCCACCGCTGCAGGGTCGATGCGGAGACTCCTGCGATCCGTGCGGCCTGGTTGAGGGGGATCTGATCCTCGGCCATGGATGGAGTTCCCCAACATAGAGCGACGGGGCCTCGCGCTTTCCCGTGGTTCGCGGGCTTTCGGCCCGCTACGTCGGCCTCGACGCCGGTGGCGCCTCGCAAGCCCGCTGCTCCGTCCCGGTCACCTTGGGACGGTCGCCGGGGACCCACTTCGGCCTGCTTCCTATGTGACAGCTGGGAGGCTACGCTCCGCTGGCCGCGGCGTCAATCCCGACCGTCGCGGGCGAGCGATTGGCGGCTGGGTATGGCGTCGATAGGGGCTCGTCCATCGCCGCCATCGCGGTGGGTTACGCGACCGCGAGGTTCGGATGCTCGTTGCGAACCACCCGCCGGTAAGCGTCGGCAACCAGGCGCATCGCTGGTACGTAGAGCAGCGCGCACCGCGCCTCGCCGCTGCAACGCCCGTCGCCCGCACCAGCGGCCCCACGCGCTCATCCGAGTTCACCGCACGCAGCGTCTCGTCGAGCAGTCTCCGAAATTCGCTCGCCGAAACCCTGGGGCTCCGGGTCGCCTCCACCGTCCCCATCGGGGCTGGAGTCTATTGTCACTTTCTCTCACGGGCCGCCGAACGGATCCGCCCTCGGCCACGATATTTGTGGATAACGGCGCCCCGTCGATGATTCTTGGGGAGCCGGCGCCCGGAGCGGGACCGGCGCCCCCTCTACAGAAAAGCCGAGCCGCGCTTGATGAGATTCTCGTAGAGCTTCCGCTGGATCGTCTCCCGCACCTGTTCAGAGATCTCGAACAGGAGCCGGCGATCACCGACGGCATCGGGACCGTAGCCCGACAGGTCGATCGGCTCGCAGAATTCGATCCGCCACTTGGATGGCAGGGGGATCAAGCCCAGCGCACCGAGCCACGGGAACCTGGGCGTGATCGGAACGAAGGGGGCTCCGATCGCCCGAGCGATCTGCGTGGCGTCGCCGAGCTTGGGATAGATCTCCTCGGAGCCCACCACGGCTACCGGGACGATCGGCGCCCCGGTCCGCACAGCAATCTCGACGAACCCGCCCCGCCCGAAGCGCTGCAGCCGGTAGCGCTCGGAGAAGGGCTTGCCCGTCCCCTTGGCCCCCTCCGGAAACGCCATCACCAGCTCGTCCTGCTCCAGCAGTCGGATTGCGTTGTGCGGGTTTGCGGAAACTCCTCCGACCCGACGCACGAAGACGGAAACGAACGGCAGCACGAAGGCCCAATCGAGGACCATGAATCGCGCCCACCGCGGCAGTGGGTGCTCCTTCATGATCGCCCCGAGGATCATCGAGGCATCGAACGGGAGCAGCGCGCCGGCATGGTTGGCGACGAGGAGCGCCCGCCCGTGGGAGGGAACGTTGCGAACCTCCTCCGCTTCGACTCTCCACCAGACCTCGTAGAGGAACTCGAAGAAGGGATAGACCGCCTCGGCGAACTCCTCGTCGAACCCCCATTCGTCCTCGTGATACTCGCCTCGAAGCCGTCGGGAGATCCGGTCGACGGCGTCCCGCAACGCCCTCGGGAGCTCGTCGGTCGCCCGGCGTGCGGCCGTTGTCGGGTCGAGTCCATCCTCGATCCCGTTCCGCATGCGGCGAAGGAAGTCGGCGATGGCCGCGACGCTCGGCGCGTCGGCCCCCTCTGCAGGGCCTGCTTCTGCTGCGCGCGGCTGCGCGCTCACCGCCGTGCCCCCGCCACCATGTCGAGGACGTCGCCTGGATGGAACGAGGTAAGAACGCGGCGGCCCATGCTCCGCGCCGCGAAATCTCGCACGGCGGCGACGGCGTCGAACCTGGACTGGTAGTGGATCTCCGTCTCCAGGCGCCGATTGTCGACGCCCCGTCCGAAGCGGAGCAGCCGCACCCCGTCTCCGTACAGCGGCCCGGCGCCGAGGCGGCGACCAAGCCTCTCGAGGGTCGGGCCGAACAGCGGATGTGGTAGCGGTACCGACGGGCGCCGCGCGAGCCGAAGGATGTGGCTCAACGAGATGGCTCCCGAGGGCGCGACGTTGACTGGCCCGCGCACCGGGTTCCGCGTTGCCGCCTCCAGCGCTCCCGTCGCGTCATCGGCGTGGACGAGCTGCAGGCGCGGATCAAAGCCGAGCTGGACCGGAACGAGCGGCAGGCTGAGATAGCGGACGAGCGGCATCTCAAGCCCCGGCCCGATCTCGGGCTGGTAGCGCAGCATGCAGCAGGTGAGGTGCGGGTGGCGCCGAGAGAAGTTGTCGAAATACCCCTCCAGCTCCGAGACATCGCGTTGGAACCGGGTGCGCAGCGGAAGCCGGCGCGCCATCTCCTCAGTGAAGAAGCCGGGTGAGGGCCCCTCGCAGCCGTAGATCGCGGCCGAGCCCCGAACGATCACGCGCTCGAGCGTCTCCGTCCGCTCGCAAGCGGCGAGAAGCTGCAGCGTCCCGATCACGTTGATGTCGTGGAGGAGCGGTGAGGGTTTGCCCGGCTCCGGGTACCAGAGGATCCCGCAATGCACCACCGTTTCGGCCTTCGTTCCGGGCAGGAGTCGGGAGAGCAGGGCGCTGCGGATGTCGGCCTCGATGAAATCGGTCCGCTCGAGCTCGACCGGGGGCGGGGCCGAGTCGATCCCAGCCAGATAATCGACGGTGGGATCTCGCTCCAGCCGGCGTGCGAGCTCGGCGCCCCAATGGCTCGCGACGCCGACGATGACGACGCGTCTGCCTCCCACTAATCTTCAGCCTTAGGCTTAGATCTCCGGAGCGATCCCTCGAGCTCCGCGAGCCTTCGCTCGAGCGCCGCCACCCGCTCCGCGACCTCCTCGACCGCGTCCTGTCCGCGTCGCGCGAGCCCGAGCCGCGCCTCCTCGCCGTGGCGGGCCAGGCGCTGCTGGGCGTCCCATCCTCGCTTGGCGACCTCGTCGAGCAGTCGCGCCGCCCGCTCCGCCGTGACGGCGGTCGATTCCGCCCGCGCCCGCCCGGCCAGGGCAAGCGTGCGGTCGATCGCCGAGCGCAGCGCCTCGGCGACGCGAACCTCAGGCGGTGTCGGTTGGTTCTCGGGCACTACTCGTCGGCTTGCGAGATGGGGCGTTTTGCGACTCGCTCGCTTCCTGGCCGCCCGCGTGCGGCGCGGCCTCGACCTCGGGCCCGCGCCCGTGCTGCTCACGGCGAAGCGCGGCGAGCGCATCCATGGCCTCGTCGAGCTGGTCCTCGACGGCCTCGAGACGGTTCGACAGCGAGCGAAGCCGCTGCTCGAGCCGTTCGACGTCCGAGGTCGCGGGGATGTTGAGGGCGCCCATCGCGGTGCGCTGGGCTTGGGCGGCCCGCTCTCCGGCGCCCAACGCCGTGCTCAGCGCCTGGCCGATCAGCGGATTATCGATGAGCGCCTGGGCCAGATCACCGAGCGCTTCCTCGCCGCGTGCTCGCAGGCCCCCGCTCTGCTCTTCTGCGCTCAACCCCCGGCCTCCATCGGATGCGCTGCTGCGAGGGGCATTTCGCGCTCAGCGTAACGCTTCGAGCGAAGGTGCCGGAGCGCCGATCCTGTCGCCGATTCTGTTTGACGAGCGGCCGGCCTTCGCCGTCCGCCGGGCCGCCTCCGGTTCGGATAGCGTTCTCGCGTCGTTTCTGCGTTGCAAACCACCCATCGAAGAGCTAGCGTGGTCGCCCCGCCGAGCCGGCAGTCTGTGCGCGCAGATCGCTGGCTTCTCCCTAGCTCGCGCGAGGTGGCTGGCACGGAGGACCGGGGCTAAAGAGGATGGGAAGGAAGCTTCTGATCATCATGGCGCTCGCGGTAGTGGGTGTCGTGACCACGGCCGGTGTCGGGAAGGCAAGCGACGGCACTCTGCCCGACACTACGACGACGACCACGACGACCACGACGACGACCGGCAGCGTCCAGCTTTCGGGCGATCAGAACATGTCGACCGTCGGCTCACTCCCAGCCTGCTCGAACCTTAAGGACGACGACGGCGACGGACTAACGGACCTCGCCGATCCCGGGTGCTCGGGCCCGCTCGACGGCGACGAGTACAACCCGCCACCGCCGGCGCAGGAAGGTAGCGGCGGCGGCGCCACCCCCGGCGCCGGCGGCACCACGACCACGGGGGACGGCACCACGACCACGGGCGGCGGCACGACGACCGGCGGCGGCGGCAGCTACGGCGGCGCCGGTGCCGGGGGCTCGGCGGGCACCGGAGGAACTGGCACCGGCGGTGAGCGCAACGCGACGGCCGAGGGCGGTGCCGGAGGCGGCCACGGCGGCAAGGCCGGCTCGCGTCATGGGCCCGAGCACAAGCCGGTCACTCCCCCGACCCGAAAGCCCAACGGCCAGCCTACCCGCTCCAACCCCACCCTCACCGTGGCCGACTTCGGCCCCGCCCCGCTCGGGGTCCCGAGCTTCATCATCGGCCAGTTCGAGATCCCCCCCTTCCTGCTCCCCGTCTACCAGGCCTGCGGGACCCAGTACGGGATCCCCTGGGAGGTCCTGGCCTCGATCAACAAGATCGAGTCGGCGTTCGGGACCAACCTAACCGTCTCCACCGCCGGGGCGGTGGGCTGGATGCAGTTCCTTCCCTCCACCTGGCGCGACTGGGGGGTGGACGCAAACGGCGACGGGCGCGATGACCCCTACAACCCCGTCGACGCGATCTGCGCCGCGGCCCGCTACCTTAGGGCCGCGGGCGCCGAGTCCGACCTCCGCGCCGCGATCTTCGCCTACAACCACGCCGACTGGTACGTCGCCGACGTGCTCGCCCAGGCAGAGGCGTACAGAGGCGCCGCCGCGGGCGCGCCGGAGGCGGCCGCCGGCGTCCGCGAGCTGCTGGCCAACCCGCGGATCGTGTTGACCCCCGGCCAGCG
>Ga0126312_10002069_pt1 | contig 13306 bp, 14 predicted proteins | sample Plot104A_FD_92537 | JGI IMG/M metagenome (GOLD analysis project Ga0126312, IMG submission 92537) | Serpentine soil microbial communities from UC McLaughlin Reserve, CA, USA - Plot104A | ecosystem: Environmental > Terrestrial > Soil > Grasslands | place: USA: UC McLaughlin Reserve, Lake County...
AGGTGAGTTTCCCTTCGGCCACCCACCGCGCCAGCCGCAGCGCCGCCTCGTCGAAGCGGTGAGCGTAATCGGTAACGAGGAAGCCCTCCATCCGCGCGCGGTAGACGATCAGCAGGCCGGGGTGGAAGGTCGGTTCCGGCCGCTCCAGGTTGTACTGCGAGATCTGCCCGCAGATGACGATCCGAGCGCCGATGTTCAGTCGGCGCTGGACCGCCCCGGAGACGTCGCCGCCGACGTTGTCGAAGTAGATGTCGACGCCGTCCGGGCACGCAGCCTTCAGCGCCGGCCCTAGATCCTCGTCCTTGTAGTCGACCGGGACGTCGTAGCCGTAGAGCTTGCAGTCGGTGCACTTGTCGGGCCCGCCCGCGATCCCGACCGTGCGGCAGCCCATCAGCTTCGCGATCTGACCCACGACCTGCCCGACCGCACCTGCCGCGCCGGAGACGACGACGGTGTCGCCCGGCCGCGGCTGTCCGACGTCCAGGAGCCCGAAATAGGCCGTTAACCCCGTCTGGCCGACGACGTGGAGAGCGAGCGTCGGTGGATCGAGCAGCTCGGGGACGCGCCGCAGCGAGCCGCCTCTCGCCACCGCGTACTCCTGCCAACCGAGCTGGCCCAGGACTAGGTCGCCGGGCGAGAAGCGCGAATCCTTGCTCTCCACCACCTCGCCCAGGGACTGGGACGTGATTACGTCCCCGAGCTCGAGCGAGTTCGCGTACGAGCGTGCTTCGCTCATCCGGCCACGCTGGTAGGGGTCGACAGAGACCCACAACGTTCGCACGAGAACCTCGCCGGGCCCCGGCTCGCCGACCTCGACCTCGTCGAGGGCGAAGTCCGAGTCCTTCGGGAAGCCCACCGGCCGCGCCGCCAGCGTCACCCGCCGATTGGTCTTCACGAGAACCGCCACACGCCCCCCTCCTCGAACTCCTTCAGGATCCGCCGGCTGACGACCATTCGGTGCACCTCGTCGGGGCCGTCGTAGATCCGCGCCGCCCGGGCGTTCGCGTACATCTCCGCGAGCGGCGTCTCGTCCGTGAGCCCGCGCGCGCCGTGTACCTGGATCGCGCGGTCGATGACGTCGTGCAGCGCCTGCGCCGTGTAGTACTTGATCACCGAGACCTCGACCCTCGCCTCGTCGCCCTCGTCGATCTTGTGCGCCGCATCGAGCGTCATCAGCCGGCAGGCGTGGATCTCCGCCGCCGAGTTTGCGATCCAGTTCTGGACGGTCTGCTTGTCCGCGAGCCGCGATCCGAAGGCCTCGCGCTCGAGCGAGTACGAACAGAGCAGCTCGAAGGCACGCTGCATCTGCCCGAGCCACCGCATCACGTGGTGGATCCGGCCCGGCCCGAGCCGCTTCTGCGCTATCCGGAAGCCGTCGCCGGGCTCGCTGAGCGTGTTCTCGACCGGAACCCGCACGCCCCGGTACCAGACCTCGCAGTGGGTCGACCAGCCGCGGCCGGCGTGCCCCATCACCGGGATCGCCCCAACGACCTCCACGCCCGGAGCATCCGCCGGCACCACGATCTGCGACGCACGGCGATGCGGCTCCGCCTCCGGATCCGTGACCGCCATCACGATCCCGAAGGCGGCGCCGTCGGCGCCCGACGAGAACCACTTGTGCCCGTCGATCACCCACTCGTCGCCGTCCCGCACCGCCTTCGTCCGCAACGTCGTCGGGTCGGAGCCCGGCACCTCCGGCTCGGTCATTGAGAAGAACGAGCGGATCTCGCCGGCCACCAGCGGCTTGAGCCAACGCTGCTTCTGCTCGTCCGTCCCGAAGAGATGCAGGATCTCGGCGTTGCCCGCATCCGGCGCCTGGCAGCCGAAGACGAGCTGCGCGTAGGTCGAGCGGCCGATCTCCTCGTTGAGGTGCGCGTACGCCAGGAACCCCTGCCCGCTCCCCCCGGCTTCAGGCGGAACGTGCGGCGCCCAGAGACCCTGCTCCTTCGCCTTAGCCTGCAGCGACCGGATCAGCTCGGCATCGTCGGCATGGAGAGCGCGCTCGTTCGGGTAGACGTGCTCCTCCATGAACGCGCGATAGCGCTCGCGCAGCTCCTGGATCTCCTCGGTCGGAGCGAGTTCGGTCACCGCCACCGGTTTAGCATCGCAGTTCGTGCGACTCGGGTTCTACATGGGGTACGCGCCGCCCGGGACGAACCCGACGGAGCTGATCGCGCTCGCCCAGGAGGCCGAGCGGCTCGGCTACGACTCGGCCTGGGCGGCCGAGGCGTGGGGAACCGACGCTGCGACTGTGCTCTCCTGGCTCGCCGCGACAACGACCACGCTGAAGGTCGGCTCCGCGATCTTCCAGATCCCGGCGCGAACACCGGCGGCGACGGCGATGACCGCCGCGACGCTCGACCTGATGTCCGGCGGCCGCTTCCTGCTCGGGCTCGGCCTTTCCGGCCCCCAGGTCGTGGAGGGGTGGCACGGACAGCCCTGGGGCAAGCCGCTGACGAAGACGCGCGAGTACGTTGAGATCGTGCGAGCAGTCCTGCGGCGGGAGACACTCGAGCACGACGGCGAGCAGTACCAGGTGCCGTACACCGGCCGCGGCGCAACCGGGCTCGGCAAGCCGCTCAAGCTGATGGCGCGGCCGCTGCGCGCCGACATCCCCATCTACCTGGCCGTCTTCAGGCCGCGTTCGGTCGAGCTTGCCGCCGAGATCGCCGACGGATGGCTTCCGATCTTCTTCTCCCCCGAGCGCGCGCGGCAGACCTTTCCGGCGCCGTTTGCCCGCAACGGCGACTTCGACATCGCGCCCGCCGTCCCGGCGCTCGTCTCCGACGACCTCGAGACCGCCCGTGATGCCTTCCGGCCGTACTACGCCCTCTACATCGGCGGCATGGGCGCGCGCGGCACGAACTTCTACAACGACCTCGTCTCCAACTACGGCTTCGAGGCCGAGGCGAAGCACATTCAGGACCTGTTCCTCGACGGGAAGCAACGCGACGCGGCCGCGGCCGTCCCCGACGCGCTGATCGACGAGATGGCGCTCGTCGGGCCGCCCGATCGGATCCGGGACCGAATGGCGGCGTGGAAGGAATCGGGGGCATCGACGATGCTGATCTCGGCCCGCGATGACACGACACTTCGAGCTGTGGCGGAGGCGCTTGGATGAAGCTGTTCGACCTCTCTGGCAAGACCGCGATCGTGACCGGCGGCGGCAAGGGGATCGGCCGCCAGATGGCGCAGGGACTGGCGGAGGCCGGCGCGAACGTAGTCGTCTGCGCGCGGCAGGCCGAACGCTGCGAGCAGGCAGCCGGCGAGCTGGAGCAGCTCGGCGTCCGCGCGCTCGGGCTCGGCTGCGACGTCCGCGAGCCCGAGCAGATCCAGGCAGTGGTGGATCAGACCTTGAGCAACTTCGGCGCTGTCGACATCCTCGTGAACAACGCCGGCACGGTCTGGGGCGCCCCTGTCGAGGACGTCCCGCTCGAAGGCTGGCAGAAGGTCGTCGACGTCAACCTCACCGGCGTCTTCCTCTTCTCGCAGGCCGCCGGCCGGGTGATGATCGACGGCGACGGCGGCTCGATCGTGAACATCGCCTCCGTCGCCGGGCTCCAGGGCGGGCCGCCGGAGATCATGAACGCGATCCCGTACAACACGACCAAAGGCGGGGTGATCGCGTTCACACGCGATCTCGCCACGAAGTGGGCGCGCCACGGGATTCGCGTCAACGCGATCGCACCTGGGTGGTTCCCCTCGGACATGGCCAACTTCGTCCTCGATCAGCACGGCGAGGAACTGGTGAAGCACGTCCCGCTCGGCCGCTTCGGCGGCCCGGAAGACCTCAAGGGCGTCGTCGTCTTCCTCGCCTCGGACGCCTCGGCCTACGTCACCGCGCACACGCTGGTCGTCGACGGAGGCCAATCGGCTTGGTAGCCGCCGCCCCCTGGGCGGACGAGCTCGCGGCGAAGCTCGGGCAGCGCATCGACTCGATGCACCTGCTCCCGGGCGGCGCCTCAAAGGAGGCCTGGGCGGTCGAGGCCGGCGGCGAGCGCCTGCTGGTGCGCCGGGCCCTCGGGGGCGTGATCCACGAGGGAACGCTCTCGCTGGAGAACGAGTTCCGCGTCCTCGAGGCGGCGGTCGAAGCCGGAGTCAAGGTGCCGCGTCCAGTCGCGTACCTCGGAGAGCTCGGCGGGAGGGAGGCGTTCGCGATGGAGCTCGTCGAGGGTGAAACGATCGGCCGGCGGATCGTCCGCGACCCGCCCGCAGGCCTCGAGATCCAGCTGGCGGAAGAGCTCGCGAAGATCCATGCGATCCCGCTCGAACGATTGCCTTTCCTCCGCTCGGGTGATGTCATCGAGCGGTTCGAGGACGAGCTCGACTCGGTCGGCGAACCGCGCCCGGCAATCGAGTACGGCCTCTGGTGGCTGCGCGAGCATCGGCCCGAGCCGCTGGCCGACGTCGTCAGCCACGGGGACTTCCGCATCGGCAACGTCGTCGTCTCGAAACGCGGGCTCGAGCACATCCTCGACTGGGAGTTCGCGCACCTCTCGGACCCCCGAGAGGACGTCGCCTGGCCGCTCGTCCGCGCGTGGCGCTTCGGCGCCGACGAGCGGCGGTTGGGCGGCGTCGGCGAGGTGGGGCCCTACCTCGAGCGCTACGAGGAGCGGACGGGGCGCACTCTCTCCGAGACTGAGCTCGATTGGTGGGAGGTCTTCGGGAACGTCAAGTGGGCGGTCGGCTGCCTGACCCAGTGCCGCCGCCACCTCACCGGCCTCGACCGCAGCGTCGAGTACGCGGTGCTGGGCAGGATGGCGGCCGAGATGGAGTACGAGCTCCTCGACCTGATCCAGAATGCCTGACCGTCCCACGGCCCCCGAGCTGATCGAGGCGGTCTTCGAGTTCCTCTCGGGTGAGCTGCTCCCGACGCTCGATGACCACCGAATGAAGTTCCGCACCCTCGTCGCAATGAATGCGCTCGCGATCGCGCGCCGCGAGCTCGAGGCGGACACGGAGTGGCCGAGCGAGGAGGAGCTGTGCGAGCTGGCGCGCCGGATCCGGGCGGGTGATGTCGACGAGGACCTGCACGCGCGGCTGAAGGAGCACGTCGCCGCGAAGCTCCGGATCTCGAACCCCGCCTACCTCGAGAAGTACCGGTGACCCGCCGGCGGATCTACCTGATGCGCCATGCGCGCGTGGCGTACTTCGAGCACGGGCGCCCGGTGGACCCCGAGACCGTCTCACTGACAGAGGGGGGCAAGAACAGGCGCGCGCGGCCGCCGCCCTGCTCGAGGGCATCAGGTTCGACCGCGTGATCACGAGCGGGCTGCCCCGCACGCTTGAAACCGCCCGCATCGTCGCCCCGGAGTCAGAGCCGGAGTCGTGGCGGGAGCTCCGCGAGATCGAATCCGGACGGCTGGGCGACGTCCCCGAAGACGAGCTCGAGCGTGCCTTCGTCGAAGTCTGGCGGGACGTCGTCCCGGAAGAGACGAAGTTCCTCGGCGGCGAGACGATCGGCTCGCTGCTCGATCGCGTCCTCCCCGCGCTCGACCGGCTGCTCGCCGACGCTGACTGGGACATCGTGCTCGCCGTTCTCCACGGAGGCGTCAACCGCGCGATTCTCTCCTACGCCCTGACCGGCGGCCGAGCGATGTTCGGCAACCTCGAGCAGTCGCCGGCGTGCATCAACGTCCTCGACGTCGGCGAGGACTGGATCGTTCGCGCCGTCAACACGACGCCGAGGGACCTCGCGCACCGCGGCGTCCGGCTGAGGACGATGGAGGAGCTCTGGGCTGAGTTCAGGCCGCCCGGCGGCGCCTGAGGCTTTCGAGCCGCTCGCGGGTGGCGCGCCGCGCGCCGTCGAAGACAGTTCGGTCACCGAACATGTGGTACTGCCAGTTCGCCGCCATCGCGAACGAGTCGAGCTCGAACGTGATCTCGCGAGGGCTGAGCGAGTCGTCGAGCTCGCCCGACTGCTGCGCCTGTTCGACCGCATGCTCGAGGTACGAGAGCCAGGAGCGGAGCAGCTCCTCGATCCTGTCGCGGACGGGCCCAGGGCGGTGGCTGAACTCGACGGACGTCGAGGCGAAGAAGCATCCGCCCGGAAAGACCTGTCGCTCGAGGTAGCCGAGCTTGTGGTCGCAGAGCGCCCAGACGCGCGGAAGCCCCTTCGGCGCGGCGCGGGCCGGGGCGATCACTTCCTCGACGAAGACCGCGGCCGCGTGCTCCGCGGTGGCGATCTGCAGCTCCTCCTTCGACCCGAAGTGAGCGAAGAGCCCGCTCTTGCTCATGCCGGTCGCGTCGGCGAGCCGCCCGATCGAAAGGGGCTCCAGGCCCTCCTTGGTGGCCAGGTCCGCAGCAGTTGTGAGGATCGCCTGCCGCGTACGCTCGCCCTTGGTTTTCAGCACGGTCGTCTCATTGCTTTACCCATGAGATCCACATCCTAACGCATCTGCTTGACAGAATAGTACGATCGTTCTATTCTCTTGTGCATGGAGATCGACCACCTCACCGTCTTCGTCCGGGACTACGACACGAGCAAGCCGTTCTATGAAGAGGTGCTCGCGCCACTCGGGCTCGTCGTCCTCCTCGACTGGCCGGACAAGCGGCGTGCCTACTTCGGCCGGCCGGGAGAGCCGAGCTCGCTCTGGCTGATCGAGTCGGACCTGGCGGGCAGGCTGGAGATTGCGCTTCCTGCCCCCGACGCAGGGGCTGTCCACTCGTTCTACGGCACGGCGATCGCGGCCGGCGGGCGTTCCGACTGGGAGCCCGGCATCCGGCCCGAGTACAACCGCGACTACTACTCGGCGCGCGTCCTCGACTTCGATGGGAACTCGCTCGAGGCCGTGTTCCGGGGTGCCGCCGCCCAAGCGGCCGCGTAACCTCCGTTCCGCATGGACAACCTGGCGGAGATCGCCCCGCTGGCGGGAACGCTCGGCATTGAGCTCACGCACGCCGATGCGGAGGAGGTCCGCGGCGGCATGGACTGGGCGCCCGAGAAGTGCACTGCGGGCGGCGTCCTTCACGGAGGTGCGCTGATGGCGTTTGCCGACACGCTGGGCGGCGTCTGCGCGTTCCTGAACCTGCCCGACGGCGCGACGACGACCGCCACCATCGAGTCGAAGACCAACTTCTTCCGCGCCGTCCGCGAGGGCCGCGTCGAGGGCGTGACGCATCCGCTCCACGTCGGCCGCAGCTTCATCGTCGTCCAGACCGATCTGATGGACGCGGGGGAGCGCCGTGTCGCGCAGGTCACGCAGACCCAGGCAATCCTGAGCTGAGGCCCGCCGGGAGAATCGGCGGGCCTCAGTCAGCGTCTCCTAGCAGATGTTGAGCACGATCGGGTAGGAGTTGCTCGGCGCCGAGACGTTGCCGGCGCTGTCGACGGCCCTGAGGACGAATGTGTTGGTGCCGTCGACGATGCCGTAAGTGATCGTCCTTCCGGTGCCGATCGGGGTGAAGAAGTCGAGGACGCCGTTGATGAAGATCCGATAGCGGATCGCGGACTGCGGATCCTGGTCGTCGGTTGACTGGGTCCAGGTCAGGTCGACCTCGCCGCACCCGTCGTTGTCCGAGACGTGCAGGTTGGTCGGCACGCTCGGCGGCGTCGTGTCCGTGCTCGCCTCGGTCGTCGCGGAGACCGCGTTACTGGCCGGCGAGAGGTTGTAGCCGAAGTCGCGCGCCTTGACGGTGAACGTGTACTCCGTGAGCGGCGCGAGGCCGACGAGCTTCACCGACGTCTCCCCGGTCCAAAGGAGATTGCCCTCGTGCGGGCTCACGGACACCTGGTACTCGGCGATGCCGGTGTCGTCCGTCGACGCGTCCCAGGCGAACGAGATCTCGGAGGCGGTGACGGAGTCGATCCTCAGGTTCCCGGGCGCCGACGGAGGCGCCAAGTCTGGCTCGGTCTTCACGAAGACCAGGTTGCTGGCCGAGTTGCCGGACTTGACCCAGAACGAGTACTCGACGTTGGGACGCAGCCCAGTCCAGGTATACGAGGTCTGCGTCCTCGGCAGGGTGACCCTCACCCAATTGCCGTCCTTCCAGAAATCTACGACGTAGTCGGAGGTGCCGAATGCGTTCCAAGCCAAGGACACGGTGGTTTGCGTCTTGGCGGTGACGCGTAGGTTGGCGGGCTTGTCACGTGCCGCGGTCGCGGCCGAAACTGCGATTACGGCAAATGCGGCCAGAACGAGCAGGCTCGTGGTGACCCGCCGGGAAAGACGAACTGACATGGCGTGCCTCCCCCTCTGGAGCGGTTAAGTGGCTCTTGCCGTCTGGGGATACGCACCGGTCGGAGGAACGGATTGCCGATTGGCAGCGCTGGCTCTAGTCCAAAACCGCCCCGCGGAGGAACCCGTACTGCGCCTCGTTCGCAGCTCGGGCAAGCGCGAGGGGGAAAGCCGTGAAGCCGTGGATCGACTCTGGCCAGACTCGAAGCTCGACGTCGTTGCCCGCCGCCTGCCAGCGGGCGGCCATGAACAGCGAGTCGTCGAGCAGCGGGTCGAGGTCGCCGACGGTGAAGAGCGCCGGCGGCAGGTCGTGCAGCTCGGCATAGAGCGGCGAGAGGTCGGGATCGCGGAGCTCCTCGAGGTCACGCTCGCCGGTAAAAGACCGGCCGAACCAGTGCATGTCCGGCGTCGAGAGCATGGGGTGGCGGTCGCCCCAGTTGCGGCGGCTCGGCGTCCCCGAGAGGTCGTAGACGCCGTAGACGAGGTTCGCGGCCTGGAACGCACCAGAGACTCCGTGGCGATCCCGCAGCCGCAGCAGGGTCGTCACAGCGAGGTGCGCTCCCGCCGACTCGCCGCCGATGGCGAGGCGGTCGGGCGCCCCGAGCTCGGTCAGGCCACGGTCGAGCAACCAGAGGGCCGCGTCCTCGCAGTCGTCGGGCCCGGCCGGATAGGGGTGCTCCGGCGCCAGGCGGTAGTCGACGCTGACCGCGCAGAGGCCGGTGGCCTCGACGAGCGTCCAGAGCCGGTCGTCCTGCTCATCGCAGCACCCGAGCACCCAGCCGCCGCCGTGGATATGCAAGTAGACACCCGTTGCTCTCTCGTCCGGAGCGAGGACGCGCACGCGGATCTCGCCGGCGCGCGTCCGGACGCTGAGGTCGCGGGCCTGCGGCAGGAACACGGGCTCCGGCCAGATACTCCGTCCCTCGCGGCGCGCACGTCGCGAGCGCTCGGGCGGGACGGTGTGCACCTGAGGCTCCGCGGCCAGCACCCCGGCGAGCGCTTCGTTGAACGCCCGCGCCTCGGCCAGCGTCGCTTCGTCGAGGACGGTCGTCACCGAGCTCTCATAGCCGCTCGACGATCATCGCCATCCCCTGCCCGCCGCCGACGCACATCGTCTCGAGCCCAATCGTGCCATCGAGTGTCTCGAGGTCGTTCAGGAGCGTGCACATGATCCGGGCGCCGGTCATGCCGTAGGGATGCCCGAGCGCGATTGCCCCGCCGTGCGGGTTGAGCTTCTCGCCGAACGGATCGATGCCGAGCTCGCGGCAGACCGGAAGCACCTGCGCCGAGAAGGCCTCGTTCAGCTCGACCACGTCGACGTCGTCGATGGTCATCTCGGCCGTGGCGAGGACCTTGCTGACCGCGCCGATCGGCCCGACGCCCATGATCTCGGGCTCGACGCCCGAGACCGAGGACGCGACGATCCGCGCCCGGGGTCTGACCCCGAGCGTCGACGCGCGGGTCTCGCTCATCACGAGCACCGCCGCGGCGCCGTCGTTCAACGGACACGAGTTTCCCGCCGTCACCTTTCCGCCGGGCTTAAAGGCGGGCTCGAGCTCGGCGAGCTTCTCCAGCGTCGATCCGCGCCGCGGGCCGTCGTCCGCAGCCACACCGTCCCAAGGAGTGATCTCGCGCTCGAAGAAGCCGTTGTCCTGGGCGCGAACCGCGCGCTCCTGCGAGCGTTGCGCGTAGCGGTCCATCTCCTCGCGCGAGACGTTCCACCGCTCGGCGACGTTCTCGGCGGTCATGCCCATCGGGATGTAGACGTCGGCGATCGGAGCGTCGTCGCCGAACAGTTTCGGATGGAGCTCGTCGGCGTCCTTGGGGTAGCCGTCGACCTGGGTGATTGACTCGACACCGGCAGCGACGAAGACGTCGCCCTCGCCCGCTCTGATCGCGTGGTGCGCCATTCGGATCGTCTGGAGCGACGACGCGCAGAAGCGGTTGACGGTCGTGCCCGGAACGCTCGCCGGCAGGCCGGCGAGGAGGGCGGCGCGGCGCGCGAGGTTCATCCCCTGCCGCTCCTGCGGAAACCCGCACCCGACCATCACGTCGACGACTTCGGCGCGGTCGAGCTCCGGGATCTGCTTCAGCGCCGCGTCGATCGCGAAGGCGACGAGGTCGTCGGGCCGCGCGGCGACTAGCGAGCCCTTGCGGGCCCGCCCGATCGGGGTGCGTGCGGCTGAGACAATGACTGCGTCAGACAAAGGCGTTTTCTCCCGTCAGCTGCCTACCGATGATCAGCTTCTGGATCTGGCTCGTACCCTCGTAGAGGGTAGTGACGCGCGCGTCTCTCAAGTACTTCCCGACCGGATACTCGTCGATGTAGCCGTAGCCGCCGTGGATCTGCACGGCCGCGTTGGCGGCGCGAACCGCCGCTTCGCTGGCGTAGTACTTGGCGATCGAGGACTCGAGCGTGTGCCGGGCACCCGCGTCTGCCGCGACCGCCGCCCTCCAGGTGAGCAGGCGCGCCGCCTCCGTCTCGACGGCGATCTCCGCCAGCAGCTCCTGGACGAGCTGGAACGACGCGATCGGGCGGCCGAACTGCTGCCGGTCCTTCGCATAGGCGATGCACGCCTCGAGGCAGCCCTGGCCGATGCCGACGCAGCCTGCGGCCAGCGAGATTCGGCCGTTGTCGAGCGCCGAGAGCGCCACCCGCAGGCCCCCGCCGACCTCGCCGAGCACGTTCTCCGCCGGGACCCGCACGCCGTCGAGCGTGAGCTCGCCGGTGTCCTGGGCACGCAGGCCGAGCTTGCCTTTGATCGGGTGCGCCTTGAAGCCCGGCGAGCCGGTCGGGACGAGGAAGCACGTGATCGAGTCGCCCGTGCGCGCGAACACGAGCGCGAGGCCGGCCCAGGTGCCGAGGGTGATGAAGATCTTCGAGCCGGAGATCGTCCAGCCGTCGCCGTCGCGCTCGGCGCGCGTCGCGATGCTGCCCGGATCGGAACCGGCTCCGGGCTCGGTGAGCGCGTAGCAGCCGAGCGTCTCGCCGGAGGCCAGCCGCGGGAGCCACGCCTGCTGCTGCTCGTCCGTCCCCCACTTGAGGATCGTCTTCCCGACCAGCCCGACGTTGACGGAGACGATCCCGCGCACGGATGAGTCGGCCCGCCCGAGCTCCTCCATGATCAGTGAGTACGAGACCGTGTCGAGCTCCCAGCCGGCGAGGAATCCGACCTCGGCGAGCTTCTCGACGATCCCCCCGGTCCATGGTCTCCTCGCGATCCCAGTCGCGGACGTGGGGTGTGATTTCGCGGTCGACGAACTCCCGCGCCGAGCGGCGGATCAGCTCCTGCTCCGGTGTGAGCGTCAGATCCATAACGACGACGGGGCCGCACACGCGGCCCCGTCATTCTTTCGCTTTGCGTGAGGTCTAGCGACCCTTGTAGAGCACGCTGATCTCCGTCCAGCTCGCGTCCTGGTACCGGACGACCTTGCCCTGGTCGATCGGGAACCGGTCGGTCTTCGCCGTCTTGATCTTCACGCCCTTGAGCGTGTACGGGTTGACCCAGTTCATCTTCGCCGTCGCCGCCATCAGCGAGGCGCGGGTCGGGTTCTTGCCCGCGAGGTACATGAGCTTGACGAAGTCGTAGGCCTTCGCCACGCCGTAGTAGTAGAACGTGTTGTTGATGTTGATCCCGTCGGGGCCATAGTTGGCCATGATCCGCCGATAGGCCTTGATCGCCCCATCGTTTCGGTACTTCCGGTTCGTGGGGTTCTTGAGGTAGCCCGTGCTGATCATGCCGTTGACGTAGTCCTGACCGGCGGTCCGTGCCACGGCTCCGATCACCTGGTCGGTCGCCGACACGGAGTTGATCACGATCTGATTCGGCTTCCAGCGAACCGCCCTCGCGGTGGGAATGGCTCGTGCCGTAGGCGTCGGTGTCGTGAACAGCACCCAGGTGTCGGCGCCCGACCGCGCCTGTCGGGAGATCTGCGAAGCGTATGACGAGTCAGTGAGCTCGTAGCTGAGCTCGGAGACGATCAGGCTCGTCCTCGAGCCGAGCCCCTGCTTGAGCCCACGAAGGTAGTCCTTCCCGTAGTCGTCGTTCTGGTAGAAGACCGCGATCTTCGCGTTGGGCGCGTTCTGGAGGATCCAGCGCGCGTACATCTTCCCCTCGGCGACGTAGTCGGTCTGCCAGCCGGACGTCCACGGGAACTGCTTGTACTGGGTGCCCCAGTAGCTCGCGCCGGTCGAGACGAGGACCTGCGGCACCTTGCGTGCGTTCTGCACCGGCCGGCTCGCGAGGATCGGCTCGGTTCCGAGCGAGCCCACCGTGGCGAACACCTTGTCTTCGAGGATCAGCTTGTTCGTGAGCTGAACCGTCTGCGCCGGGTTATAGGCGTCGTCGTAGTACTTCCAGACGATCTGGCGGCCGTAGATGCCGCGCTGACCGGTCTTCTTGTCCCTGCGCGCGTTGATGTACTTGAAGTACGCCTCCATCCCGCGCGGAATCGGCGCGTACTGCGAGGCGAACCCGCTCAGCGGGAACGTGCCGCCGATCGTGATCGCCCGTTTCGTGATTCCCGGCACCGCCTCCGGAGCCTGTGTGGCCTCCGTTCGCGCGAACGCCCCCGGCAGGCTCACGCTCAGGGCCGCCCCAAGCGCGATTACCGCCAATAGAACCTTCTTCATGTGCTCCTCCTTGCCATCCGGACTGGGACCCCCCCGTCCGCCTCCGATTGGACTCCGAACGACACGATTTGTTGTTGACCCGACCCCATGAGCGGCAAGCGTACTACGAACCGTTACGCGGGGTAACCTTTTCTTGGTTTGCCGGTTAACGGCCGACCCGCAGTCGCCCGGCGCAGCGACGAGAACCCCTCCCAGAGAATCGTCGTCAGATACTCGACGAGCCGGTCTCGAGGGAGAGATCGGGTCGCGAGCCAAGAGGTTCCTGCCGCCCTGATCATGCCGGAGACGCACTCGGCCCAGGGCTCGGCGAAACCGGGGTGCACGCCCGCGCGACGGAGGTTGTCCTCGGCCGTGAACGCGCACTCGGCGATGTGCCGGCGCCGGAAGTCGGCGACCATCCGGCCCGTCCGGGGCTGCTCGGAGGCATGAAGCAGAAACCGGTACCGCTCGGGCTCTCGCTCGACGTACACGAGATAGGCGTCGATCGCCGCCGCGA
>Ga0126312_10002070_pt1 | contig 13306 bp, 15 predicted proteins | sample Plot104A_FD_92537 | JGI IMG/M metagenome (GOLD analysis project Ga0126312, IMG submission 92537) | Serpentine soil microbial communities from UC McLaughlin Reserve, CA, USA - Plot104A | ecosystem: Environmental > Terrestrial > Soil > Grasslands | place: USA: UC McLaughlin Reserve, Lake County...
GAGGAGGAGGAGGAGATGTTTTCAGCAACCGCTTTTTCTGCTGTTGTGCCCTGTACGCCGACGGTTGAAAGGCCAATCACTTTGTCAGGCTCGATGCTGTCTAGCAGGTCCTGCAGGGTGCCGTCGGCAAGCTGCATCAGGACTGCACCTTCTTCGCTCTTGACCTCCTTGTCCCTGAACAGGCTCGTCATCAGCCCTTCAAAGCGAAAGTACGATTTGGGTATGCGCAGGTTGTCAGCAATTGCGATTATCTTATCGTTCACTGTGTGGACATAGACCCTGAGCTCGTTTTCTATAAAGAGCGGGGTCGACAGCGCCTCCATGAGCGCAAAGTGGACAATGTCAGGCCTGCCGCGCTTGCCGCCGCTGCCGCCGTCCTTTAGCTTTTTTATCGCTGCGTGGTGGTAGCTTCTGTCAAGCAGAATTTCTGACGGCTTGAGCCCGACTCTGCGCGCGTGGTTCTTTACTGCGGGGTGCCCGGCGATCTCGTTTGGAACTGTTTCAAGCGCGGCTTCTGCAATGATAAGCGTTATCGTACCTTTTGCATCTTGCAGCGCCTTATATTAATGAGCAGCACCGGCGTATTTCGTAAATATCTCGGCGCGCCTTGCGTGCACCAGCTTTTGCAGCTCCTTGGTGCCAAGCCCAAGCTCGATGTCTGCCTCGTTTTTGTTTTCTTTGTTGACCAGAATTTCGCCGGGTCCGAATTTCGCGCTCTCTACCTCTATTGGCACCTTGGTGTGAAGGAGCTCGGCAAGAAAGTCAAAAAGGGCGGGGTAAGTGGCATTGTTTTGATATGTGTAGGTAGTCGTCCCGCTGCTTGCAAGCGCTTCTTCCTTTATGGGAAAGGCAAAGGACGGCGACGAGATTATGTCGACGATCCTGACTGCCAGCCGAGCAAGCTCGACCTGGTCGCTGTGCGTCTGCTCTCTGAGCTTCGCATATGCTGCAGCCAGCTGCTCCAAGTTGTCCAACAAAGGTAATGGCTTGACAACGCAATTAACGGTTACCGCCAAAGCTTATGAGCTGGAGGCGCGTTTCTATGCAACCATTGAAGAAGAAGAGGAGGGGGAGGCAGCAGGTCAAAGAGGTGGCACGGGAGCGCATAGACATTCTTGTGGCGAACACACTCAAGGAAAAAGATGAAAACCTTGCTGGCAGAAAGGCCCAGCTTGCAAAAAAGATGGCAATGCGCTTTCGCCTCCGGCTGCCCTACGATGTCAGACAATTGTACTGCAAAAAGTGCAAGGCGTTCATTGTGCCGGGCACGACAGCAAGGGTAAGGGTGGGCAGGGCAAAAACAAGGGCGGTGAGGATCACCTGCCTCAGGTGCGGCCATATCTACCGCAAGATTCTGGCGGCAGCGGAATAAGGATTTATAAGGGCTCGGGCAAACTTGCAAAATACATGGCCAAGGCTTATGACGTTCCGGCTGACGAGCTGATATCCAAGCTGGTCAAGCAGCTGAAGAAGGACAAAAAGATAGAGCCTCCGGCATGGTCGGCATTTGTCAAGACAGGCTCGCACGCCCAAAGGATGCCCCAGAGCAGGGACTGGTGGTACGTGAGATGTGCTTCACTCTTGAGAAAGATTTACGTTCATGGTCCTCTTAGTGTTTCTGACCTTAAAGTCGCTTACGGTGGCAGGAAGAAGGTTGGCTACAACCTTGCCCACCACAGGGACGCTAGCGGCGCAATCGTGCGCAAAGCGCTCCAGCAGCTGGAAGCATCCGGCTACATCGTCAAGGTGCAGGGCAAGGGCAGGATCGTTTCTAGCGAAGGCATGAAAAGAATGGACCGGCTTGCTACCGAGATCCACAAAGAGCTTGTCAAGGCCGCGCCGCAACTCCAGCGCTACGCGTAGTAAAATAATATGTCATTCCCGCAGCAACCGCCGCAGCAGCCAAATGACGAAGAAGCAAGGAGGCGCGAAGCTGAGGCTGCAGCCATGCGCCAGCGCGTCCTGCTGGCATTACTTGATCCGCAGGCCCGCCAGCGCTTGATGAACATCCGGCTTGTCAAACCCGATCTTGCGATGGCAGTCGAGAACCACCTCATCAGCGCGGCCTCTTCTGGCAGGCTCAGCCGGCCGCTGACTGACGAAGAGCTGAAGCAGCTTTTGATGCGCATCCAGCAGCCGAAAAAGGAATTCAAGTTTGACAGGCGCTAGCGATGATCAGCTGGTGGCTCGACAAGGGTAAAGCTGTTGCCTGCCATCTTGATCCTTGAATGTGGAAAAGGCTTCACAGTTCTCTTTCTTTGGCTCGGTGATATTTTTACGCCATTCTCTCTCTCAATTCCCGGTACGTATATGGACTGGTTGTTGTTGTTGTTGGTATGAAACTATTATATTATGCCGGTTTCGCTGCCGATATTGCTCTTTGTAACTTCGTACACTTCTTTTGACATTCTTTTCTTGTCAGGCACCAGCAGCAGGCTTTTATTATCGCCCCAGAATTCTTTGGGGCAACTTCAACCCAGTGCCTGTCAGGCGTGGGGGCATATGTCTTCTATCCTGACGTCAAACTCAAGTTTCTTCGTATAGAACCGACGACAGCCTTTTTCTGATCTGACACTATTACGATTATTATTATTATTATTACTTTTAGTCCGCCCAGCCCGTTGATCATGCGAAAAGGAGAGAGATATATGTCCTGCAACAAATAATATAAACTTCATCGGCAGAGATCAAAATACTGTTCAATGTTAAGATGTAGACTCGGTCATGAGTTAACTATTTAAGGTCTGGAACTTGCTTCTGCTTCCATGAAGGCATCAGTATTTCGAGAGTACAACAAGGACCCGACCAAAGTGGTCAAGATTGAAGATATCGACGTTCCCAAGATAAAGCCCAACGAAGTCATGATAAAGGTTGAATCAGCGTCCTACAACTACAACGACCTCTGGGCGATATGGGGCGAGCCGGTCAAGACTCCACTTCCCCACATCTCTGGAAGCGACGTCGCTGGCACCGTGGTAGAAGCCGGCTCTGACGTGAGAAAGCTCAAGGTGGGTGACAGGGTCGTTTCACATTCAAACATGAGCTGCAGGGTATGCGACGCGTGCACCTCGGGCAGGGAATACGACTGCGACGACAGACTGATCTGGGGATTCCAGACAGGCCCGCTCTGGGGCGGGTTTGCGCAGTATACCCACCTGCCAGAAGTCAACGTCGCGAAAATCGCAGACAATGTCTCGTTTGAGGACGCGGCGGCAGTCTCTATGGTGGGCATGACATCGTGGCACATGCTCGTCGGCCGCGCCAAGATAAAGCCAGGGCAGCTTGTGCTTATCATGGGTGGAGGCTCTGGCGTCGGCATGGTGGGCATCCAGATTGCAAAGCTGTACAACTGCACCGTGATTGCCACCGCCGGCAACAAAGACAAGATGGACAAGTGCCTCAACCTTGGAGCCGACTATGTTGTCAACCACAGGGAAGCCGACTGGTACAAGAAGGTGCGCGAAATCAACAAAAAGCTGGGGCAATCTGGCGTCGACGTAGTCTTTGAGCACATCGGCAAGTCCGTGTTCCCGCAGGAAACCGCGCTGCTCAAGGTGGGCGGGACGCTCGTCGCGACAGGCGCAACGACAGGCTATGACTCGACCATCGACCTGAGATACCTGTTCTTCAAGGGCACCAACCTGCTAGGCTCTACCCAGGGCACTAAGGCAGAGCTTGAAGATGTCATATACTGGGTCAGCAAGGGCAAGATCAAGCCGGTCATCGACACAGTCCTGCCGTTCTCAGACATGGTCAGAGGCCACGTCATGATGGCAGAGGCCCAGCAGTTCGGCAAGATCCTGACTACCCCGCAGAAACTATAAACCAGTTCCTTTCTTTCTCTTTTTGAAGATAGATAAAATATGTTCCGAAGCCTTATCTTTGTCCCCGGCAACAGCAGCCGCTTTGTGGAAAAAGCCAAGACGCTTTTGGCAGATATCATTTGCTTTGACCTTGAAGATTCTGTTCCTGCCAACGAAAAAGACGCTGCAAGAAAAATAATTGCAGACGCGTTTGCCCGCCGGCAGGAATATTCAAGGCCGGTGTACGTCAGGACAAACTCGCCGGAATCCGGGTTAATAGCTGCCGATCTCAAGGCAGTGGTGAAGAAAGGCATCGACGGGGTGGTGATCCCCAAGGTCAACGAAGCCGATGAAATTGCCGAAATTAAAAAGCAGCTGGCAGTGCTTGAAAAAGAAAGAAGGACCGGCAAGATAGCGCTAATGCCTTCCATCGAGACTGCTAAAGGAGTAGTGAACGCTTACCAGATAGCCGGCGCCGACGACAGGATAAACGCGCTTATCTTTGGCGTCTTTGACTTTCTGTATGACATGGGGCTCGACTACGACGAGCGCGACGCATCAGGGTATTCATATGCGCGCGCCAAAGTCCCGGTGGACGCAAGGGCCGCCGGCATGCACGCAATAGACGCGATATGGCAAAAAATAGACGACGCTGATGGCCTTGTAAAGGACGCGACTATCGCAAAGCGCCTCGGATATTCGGGCAAAAGCATAATCCACCCAAGCCAGATCGAGCCAGTGCACAGAGTGTTCCTACCAAGCAGGAACGAGGTTGAATGGGCGAAAAAGGTGGTGCAGGCGCTTGGCGACGCAATGGAAAAGGGGAGCGGCACGGGCGCGGTGAGGCTGGAGGGCAAGATGGTAGACGCAGTCCACTACAAGCAGGCAAAAGCCATTCTGGACGCGGAAGCAGGCGAACGTTAACTGCTATATTTTATTTCATATCAAGCCCAAACACGCCAGCGTTGCCCCAGTTCTCTTTTGACACTTCGTAAATGAGGATGCGGATGCTCTCCTCTTTTGTCTTGAGAATTCTCGCTATTTCCTTTGTCAATACTTGTACAAGCTCGCGCTTTTGCTCAACCGTCCTTCCCTGGCTCATGGTTATCTGAATGACTGGCATGCTGATGACAGCCAGGGCAGCGCATATCAGTATTTTGGCATGACTTTCTTGATAGCCAGGATGCCGGCATAGTAAGGAATGTTGTACAGTGCAGCTAGCGCGGCCACTGGCGGGCCAAAGAACTGAAACGCAAACACCGCCACAAGCACGTTGTTGATGTAGGTCATCGAGATGAGGCCAGCCGTCCTCTCGTGCCTGCTGCCGGCTGTGCTGACGTACCCGACAAGGCTGTAGGCGGCATAGCAGAGAGACGCCGTCGCTATGGTCTGAAGCATGAACACCTGATCTTCGTAAAAATACCCAGAGAACTTGGCAAACATGCCAAAGTTTATCAGCACAATGAAGACGAGCGACAGCGGAAACGAATTGTTATCGGCAAACCTTGACGCAGAAGGCAGGTACTTTTTGATAAGCCAGCCAGCGGCAAGCGGCGTAAAGAGCGCGGCGGAAAGCAGGAACACCATGTGCAGCACAGGGATGTCAAACTGCGAGCCCACCAGCGCGTAGACTATTGATGGCTGCACAAAGGGCACGGCTAGCGAGGTGGCAATTATCATGCCAACCACAAGTGGCAGTCTTCCTCCGATCAGGTTGACGACGAACGGCGCGCCAAGACCTGTCGAAATGCCCGACAGCAACAGAACAGGCAGGGCAAACGGCTCGTAAATGGCGTAGGTAAGAGCATACATTGCAACCGGCAGACCGACTAGCTTGACAAATGATAGAACAGCAAGCTGCCTTGGCTTTGTAAAAGTCGTGACGAGATCTGCAGTCTTGAGCCTGATAAGGTTCAGGAACAATAGCGCGCCAAGCCACACTAGGATGTAGGGCTCGACTAGCAGGCCGATGGCAGGAAACAGGATGCCGGCAGCCATAGACCCTGCTATGGCCGCGACAAAGACTGCATCGCCATTATTGCGGCCCAAGTGATTTCAGCTGCTCTATCATTTCCTGCACATAGTCAAAGCCCTGCTGCCAGAACTCTTGCCTAGAGATGTCGATTCCGGCCTCAGTCAGGAGCTCCTCCGGCTTTCTCGAGCCTCCGGCGGACAGTATCTTGAAGTATCTCGGGATAAATGACCCGCCCTCGCGCTTGTACTGCTGGTAGAGCGACAGCACCAGCAGGTTGCCAAACGAGTAGGCGTAGGTGTAGAATGGCGTGTGGTAAAAGTGTGGGATGTATATCCACTCCCATTCAAACTCAGGCGACAGCACTATTGAATTTCCAAACTGCTCCTTCAGATTGTCGACGTACACTTTGGCGACGGCATCAATCGTGACGCTGCCCGCTATTGCGTCATGGACCTGCACTTCAAAGAGTGTGAAATACGCCTGCCGCATTATTGTGGCGTACATGTCGTCAATTTGCTCAGCAAGGAGCAGTCTGCGCTCCTTTATTGACATCTTTTCCGCGAGCTTTTCGTTGAGCAGCATCTCTGCAAACACGGACGCTGTCTCGGCAAGCGGCAGCGGCGCGTGCGAGACCATTATCGGCATCTCAGAAGCTAGCATGCTGTGTATTGCGTGGCCGAACTCGTGAGCAAGCGTCGACACGTCCCTTGTCTGGCTGTCAAAGTTGAGCAGGACGTAAGGCGTTATTTTGGGCGCCACGGTGTAACAGAACGCGCCGCCCCTCTTTGCCTTCCTTATTTCTGAATCAACATGATGTTCGGCAAAGACCCGGCCGGCAAGATCGCGAAACTGTGGGTGGAAGTCGCCAAAAGTATCAAGCACGCTTGTTACAGCCTTGCCAAAGGTAAACTTTTTGCTGTCAGATGCCTTTGTTGAAATTGGCGCATAGAGGTCGTAGCGGCGGAGCTTTTTCATTCCAAGAATCTTTGCCTTTTCCCTGAAATAGTCCTGAAACACAGGCGCGTTCTTCCTGCATACTGCAAGAAGAGCTTCTACTGTGCCGTCATCTAGGTTGTTTGCGATGTTGCGCACCGAGATCGGCGACTTGTAGCCACGCATCGAGACCGCCTCGTCGCGCCACTGGAGCACGACGTTCTGGTATATCTCGCCCAGCACGCCACTGTTCTTTTTGTAAACTTCAAAGAGCGACTTGTATGCGGCCTCCCTAGTATTGGAGTCGGGACTTCTGACAAGCGTCACGAGCTTTTCTCTGCTGTCGAATTTCTTGATTATAGTTTTTCTGCCGCGCTTTAGCTTCATGGTGAATTCAAAGCCGCTCACCATCTTGTCGTAGATCTTGACAAGGGCGCCGGTGCCGGTGACTTGAAGAGTGTTGATTATTTTTTCTTCTGGCTCGCTCAGCGCGTACTTTGCCACAAGCCGCTTGTGCCGGAGGTACTCGCGGTAGACTTCGGGCACCGCGTTTATCAGCCTGCTCGCATTTTCGTCGTCGATCTGCTTTTTGAACCAGAGGTCGAAAAAGAGCATCCTGTTGCCGATGTCAGACGCCAGCTTTTCCATCCTTGTGACCAGCGCCGACGCCTCATTTGATGACGTATCGGCGTAGTAGCGCAAGTGCGCGTAGCCGCTTGCGATGCTGACCTTTTCTGAAATGCCCTCGAGCATGTGGATGAGGTTTTCAAACTCCGCCGGCGAAATGTCCGGCCGCAGGCTTGTACGCTTTGCTTCAAACTGCCTGAGCTGGTCTTGGATGGAGTCGAGAAAGCGGCTGAATTCATTGCTTAACGGGTCCTTCACGAGATCCGTCAGGTCCCACTGGTCGACCTTGAGCGCAGAATGGACAGCCATGAATTACAGCCATTACGCCGGCTCGGTCAAATATGTACCTATGTATTTTTATCTAAAACCTGTACGCCATCGTTTGTTTGTACAGTTTTGAGCAGAAGATGAACAGTTGCAGTTAGAAACAGCTATATAAGCGATCGCTGCGCCAGCTGCGCACTTGTCCTACTCGTGGAGCAAGTTTGGCAGGGAAGCAGAATACATTGTCGCCCTCTACCTCCGGTCGGAAGGGTGGAGTGTCAGTCTGTCGCCGGCAAGCAGGGGCCCGGCAGACATCGTTGCGGCTCGAAACGGCGAGCAACAGTGGTTCATTCAGGTCAAGGCAAGCTCGGGCGTGCCTAGGCTAAAAGGCCACGAAGTAAAGAGGCTGCGGGAGCTGGCGGAGAGCAGAGGCGGCCTTGCAGTCATTTCAACGCTCCAGCCCTTTAACGGTGGTGGCTTTAGCATCGGCAGCTATGCAATAATGTTCTACGAGCTTGCCAGCTGGAAGAAGCTTGACCCTAGGGCACCCGGGAGGAAGAAGATGGAGATCGCATCTTTTTGCGATCCGAAGCTCACTCCCCCTTATGAGGTACTTGAACTCGCTGTCATGCCTCCTGCATAAATATAGAACGAGCTTAAAGCCGTCAAAATCAAGCCTCAAAGTAGCCTTTTTTCCTTCTCGGAACCACTATATCCCTATTTATTATTATTATCTCGTAATAGCCGTTTCTTCTGTTTCCTTGAGGACAACATAAACGTCGGCAAGGTCAAAGCAGCTAGTCCCTTGGCAAAAAAATGCTTTTTTATTCTCAGTTGATCTTCTCATATGCGAATGTTCCGCATATAGCTATATAGTATAAATGAGCTAACATAGATACTAGAAAATATTGCCAGCTATCTTAAATAGATCTTTTGATCTAATGACACATACTCGCGGATATGCGAGTTTCAGCATACGGATATGAGGTATAGGCGAGCAATATGCGCGCGCATTGCGGGATAATTTGGCCTGCAACGGTGTCGCATGATAATGCCTACCTCTCCTGTGCTGTTGTTTTGTCAAATTTTGTAATGTATGACTGATTGTTGAATAGCTGGAAAACTGACTGGCGGGTCAGTTAAATTTATTAGGATCGCTTCGGTATGATCGGTCGCGTATGTCATCATCCCAAGGGCCGCAGCAACCAAACGAGCTGGTTCTTGCAAAGTGGAGCGACAGGCTCTTTGCATGGGTGATAGACTTTATCATAGTAAACATCGCAGTCTGGTCGATCTTTGGAGCTGCAGTTGCAGCGCCATTTGACGGAGACTTGGACGGGTGGGTCAGGAACGGAGCCGGCCCTGTGCCATTCATTGCCACGAGCCTTGTCTTCTTTGCGTACTGGACCCTGATGGAATCCGCAAGAGGGCAGTCGATAGGCAAGATGGCGCTTAAGATAAAGACGACCGACCTTGAAGGCAGGACTCCTGACATCAAGAGCGCTGTAATCCAGAGCTTTGGTAAGTCATTCCTGCTGGTCATTGACGTGGCCGCCGGCTGGATATTCACAAACGACAAGAGGCAGAGGATATTCAATAGGGCAAGTCACACTATAGTTGTCAAGGAACAGGGGGACGGAGCTAGCAACCCGGAAAATGTCAGGTACACCAAGTCGTAATTTTATCCTTGTGTTATGTTAAAGCAATGTAAAATTGATAAAAAAAGAACAAGATTTTACGCTACTTTTTTTTAGATATGGCACCGACCCATTTAAGTCACTTGATGTTAGGCGGTTCCAGTAAAGTGCAGCGGGCACTAATAAGAAGATACTGGCAAAAACTATCAATAATCGTTTTTGTTTGGCTAGCCATTCATTCTCACGATTAATGTTGTTTTAGAGACTCCTGAATTTAATTCAAAGCGCCTACGCTTCTCTCAATGGCTTTCAATAATAGTGCGGTCTACTTATATTCATTCTATCTAGTTATGAGTGGATTTGAACCCTGCCCTGAATATCTGAATCAAACCAACATCTCTAATCTTCTTTATTTCAAGAATGTAAGTCATCCTAGCAGGGAATTCCATAAGCTCGGTGCGTAGGGATAGATAATCTGGTGTAGAAGAAAACACACACACACATTTTTGTAAATCAATTCAGGAGTGCGGGCCCAAGGGGGCGCAGACCCAGACGAACTCAGAACCGTTGTTTGCCTTGCAACGGGGTGTTCAGTTTCCAAACACGGATTCCTTCTAGCGCTTAAATATCCAACGACGCAGAAAAATATCATCTTGAGCCAAGTATCCGTTCAGACGAACCTTGTCAGTATCGTCAGCCTTAAGCGACTGGCAGAACGGACGCTAAAGGAGAACTCGCAACTTCGGTCCTTGATCCTTTCCGAGCCAGACGAACTTCCGCTGAACGAGTATCTGGTCAGGGCAAAGGTCTACGCCAAACTCCTAGAGCAAGAGTTACGTCACTGATTCCGCATTCCGAGGCACAAGGGTATTTTAGCACTTCGGTTCTTGGGGCGCACCCAAACCGCTCAATCAAGCCTAGCCCGCCGAGAGTTTAGGTTCAGCCCGACCGGGACGGCGGCCCTTTAGGTTCACGCGGGAGGCTTTCATCACAACCCAGCACCGAGGACTGGCGTTCAAGCGCATGCAAGGGCAAGCCATCGCTAGGCGCGTAGCCGGCCTGGTGGTCGGAGGCTGCGACCAGGAGGATATTTTAGGCTCCAATAAGATGGAGAGAGATGATGAGGAAGATTATTGCAATCACCCAAGTCACGCTGGACGGTGTCATGCAGTCGCCCGGTGGCCCCGAGGAGGATCCGAGGAACGGGTTCACCCACGGAGGCTGGGCCATGCCCTTCTTGGACGACGCCCTGAACCAGGCCATTGGCAAGACTATCGCCGGTGAGTTCGACATGCTTTTGGGACGCCGGACCTACGAGATTTTCGCCGCCTACTGGCCGAACCAGGGCGACAACCCGATCGCGAAGGCGTTCAACAAGGCGACGAAATACGTCGTCACGCGCAGCCTCGACCAACTCGACTGGGAGAACTCGCAGCACATAGGCGGTGAAGTCGTGGACGAGGTCCGCCGGCTGAAGGCATCGGATGGGCCGGCGTTACACATTTGGGGCAGCAGCGAATTGCTGCAGACGCTGGTCGCCGCCGAACTCGTCGACGAATATCGCATCTGGGTCTTTCCATTGGTGCTCGGCGAAGGAAAGCGGCTGTTCGAAAATGGCGTCCCGCCACGTGGTTTCTCTCTGGTTGCAACGCGGAGCACGCCAAGGGGCGTCCTCCTCAACACCTACCGGCCTGCCGGTCCCCTTCCAAAGGTGTGACTCGGCGCCCAATATTGACCCCGGATCGGTGCGCTTGACCGAGCTGAAGTTGCAGCTTTAAAAGTTCAGACTAAATGTCTATCACAGTTCAAATATTCATTTGCATTATGTTCCTTATACTAACTCCAGCTATTAAGCGAGTCAGTTTGGTCTTTGCCAAATTGTTTGTTTCTGATATGCATTATTCGCTTATATTAGCATCAAATAATGCTAGCATGGATGCAGAACAGCCGTTCCTCCCGATCTACGAAAGTAAGCAAAACTAAGTTAATTGGACTCATTTTAGGTCCAGCTTTGTTCTTCATCCTTCTTGTTAGTCCCGCCCCAGAAGGTTTACCAGATCAAGGTAAACTAGTGGCTGGTATAACACTTTGGTTTGTCGCGTGGTGGGTCACTGAAGCTGTTAGTATTTATGCAACTGCTCTATTACCTCTGGCTCTGTTTCCTATAACAGGAGTCTTATCACTACGAACGGTGGGAGCAGAATACATGAGCCCAATAATTATTCTTCTATTGGGGATGTTTCTGGTCGTTCTTGCAGTTGAAAAATCCGGTTTACAACGAAAAATTGCGTTTGGGATCATTAGCATTTTCGGATATTCACCCAAGAGAATAATACTTGGTTTTATGATCTGTACGGCTTTAATTTCCGGTTATTATGAGCACTACGGTAGCTATTTTGATTATTCCAATGGTTTTCGCCATTTTATCCTTGCTATCTGATAACGGTATTAAATTTAGTACAAAGTTTAAAGTCATGCTTTTACTAGGGGTTGCATTCTCCTCTTCAATTGGGAGTATTACAACCCTCATTGCATCTCCTCCTAATCTAATGTATGCAGAAATAGTAAACGAGCTATTCGGCAAAACTATTACATTCGGTACCTGGTCTTTAGTAGCTGCTCCACTGACAATTACAATGTTGATGATATCTATAATATATTTCACAGGTAAAGTAAGAAAGGAGCAAATGAATGAAACGCTCATCAGGAAGATAATTGTCACTGAAAAAGAAAAGTTAGGAAAAATGACAACGGAGCAGAAGGCTTCATTAATCATTTTGTTATTAGTTTTAATCTTAATGTTCGCAGCTCCAGATTGGGCTGGTGATGATTCATATCTTGAAACTGCAGTTATTGCAATTTTTGGTGGTGTATCATTATTTGTGATACCAAAAAATAGAACTGAAAAATTTCTGAACTGGTCAGATGTGCAAAAAGTCCCGCTTGGTGTTTTATTTATCCTAGGTGCAGGACTTTCCCTGTCATTGGCGTTTGCAACATCGGGCCTTGCTGACTATCTGGGGACCAAATTATCAGCATTAAGTATTCTGCCCTTCCCAGTAATAGTAATTCTTATTGTTTCTATTACAATGATTATAGGTAATACTATGTCAAATACAGCAACGGCAGCTATATTCATACCCGTTATTGCAAGCATGGCTGCATTGAATCATTGGCCTCCATTACCGTTTCTTGCTGGGATTACATTATCTAGTTCCCTCGCGTTCCTCCTACCAATGGGGACTCCTCCTAATGCACTAGTTTATGAACAAGGCAAAATACAGATCAAAGAGATGATCAAGAATGGAATTGTACTCACCATTATTGCAATTATTATGATTTCGGTATTTACAATCTTCCTATACCCTTTGCTTTTGCCAGAGATATCTTAATGAAATTAACTTTCTAATTGGCAATGATGAAGTGATGAAGGTGTTGAAAAATCGTTATGGAAGTCTCGTAAACCACAATCGAGAACTTCAAGAACTCGCATGGTCCAACTAAAAATGGACCTGAAAATAGCGACGATCATCCAGACGATTAGAATCTAGTTTGCTCTTGTGCTTACTTATCTTGCATTACTGAGCTCATTTTTAGCATTTCCCACGCTCAATTTTTAGGCCTATTCCAAAAATTGTCATGGCTTATAGTCTGTCTGTTCACTTTGTCTTTTTGTCCTGAACTGAATCATCATCATGCTGAGAAGAGCCTATTCTGCTAGCTAATTCCCAATAATCTGTAAACACTATTTTTTCTGCAGGTCTGTGTCTAGGAATTAAAAGTATCTTGTCCAAAATCCGCCACTCATTGTAAAATGATAGTTAAGTGATATCGCAATAACCTTGCAACACAGCTGCTATTGTGAAGGCCCTTGAAGGCTGTACAAAGGAGCAAATTTTAGTGAAATGTACCAAATAGTCAATTAGTGACAAATATAAATCTCGATGTAGCTGTTTTAAATGACGACCATTAGAGCAAGGCTTAAGCAAAGGTGGAAGATGCTTGCCGTTGTAGTGGGAATCTGGATAGTCGTGATGTTTCCAATACCGTTCCTTCCATTGCTTGGC
>Ga0126312_10002071_pt1 | contig 13305 bp, 10 predicted proteins | sample Plot104A_FD_92537 | JGI IMG/M metagenome (GOLD analysis project Ga0126312, IMG submission 92537) | Serpentine soil microbial communities from UC McLaughlin Reserve, CA, USA - Plot104A | ecosystem: Environmental > Terrestrial > Soil > Grasslands | place: USA: UC McLaughlin Reserve, Lake County...
CCGCCAGGGGGAGTCGGCCGAGGCCGCGGCGCAGCTGGAGCGGGCGCTGGAGCTGTTCGAGGTCGACAGCATGGGCCTGCACCACGCGCTGGCGCTGCTGGCCCTCGCCTCCGTGCGGCACGGTCAGGGCGACCTGCCAGGCGCCCGGGCGCTGGTCGACCGAGCCCGCGGCCTGATCGAGCAGTTCACTGATCCTGGGGTGCTCTGCGCGCTGCTGGAGCAGACCGAGGACACGCTGGGGTCGACGTCGCTCCAGCGGGTGGCACTAGTCGAGCCCTTGACCGAACGGGAGCTGGCGGTCCTGCGGCTGCTGCCCACCCGGCTGTCGACCCGGGAGATCGCCCGGGAGTTCTCGGTCTCGGTCAACACCGTCCGTAGCCAGGTCCAGGCCATCTACCGCAAGCTCGGGGTCGGCAGCCGCGCCGAGGCGGTCACCCATGCTCGCCAGCTCGGTCTGCTCCCGTAGCTGGGGACCTCAACCACCAGGCGACATTCCCCTCGCCGATCCGCTCCTCCGACCCCAGCGTCTCCTCGGGCTGCCGCGCTTCGCTACGTTGGAGTCCGCCCGATCGATCATCGCCCGTCGATGGGTCTCCTTCGTCGGCCACTCCAGGCGAAATCGTGGAGGGCGGACGATAAGGCCGGCCCTGCCGGCCGAACGCGCTATCGCGCGCAATCTCAGAAAACCAGTTTGCGGCTTCGCTGCCCTTTCGCATTTCCACACGGGGCAGACTGTAGCCACGAATATCAAGCTCGTCGCTCTGTCAGCCGACAAGGGGCGCCCGACCTTGTGATCGGGCGCCCTGCTCCCCCGGCGCGCTACCCGGACTACGGGAACTACTTGAGCTCGAACACCCCCGGCGCCTGTACGACGTTGTTGTCGATGACCATGTACACGTTGAAGTTGCCGGCGCCGAGCGTCTCGGCCTTCAGGTTGTACATGTACTTGCCGTCGATCTGACGGAACTGGCCGGTGGTGTCGCCCTGGGCGGAGGACAGCTCCTCGATGGTGTCGATCGGGGTCTGGTCCTTGGCGACCTTGACGACCTTGATGAAGGCCGGGATCGCGTTGGTCTGGACACCGGCGCTTGTCGAGACGGTCTGCCACAGCCCAAAGACCGGGCTGCCCGCGACCCACGGCGACGTGGAGGTTCCGGTCACGGTCCAGGGGCCCTCGCTGACGCGCTGGGTCGGGGACTCGACGCGCTCGTTGAGCGGGTTGTTGATGACGTGGTCGACGCCGTTGATGCCAACGGTGGCGTTGGCGACGTTGACCCTCTGGTCAACACCAGTCCAGCAGCTGTCCACGACCATCGAGGCGTTGTTGACGCCGACGTCCTTGAACTTGTCGAGGATCTGCTGCTTGGTGTTGTAGAAGGTCCCGCCGCCGACGGAGCTGTTGCTGTCGTCGAACCGGTCGTCGGTGGCGTCCATGAGGTTGACGCCGGTGCCGCCGGTACCGGTCCAGGCGTGACCGGGGTCCGAGTCGCCGTAGTAGATGTGGATGTCACCGAGGTCGGTGCCGATATCCCAGCGCAGGGAACCACCGATGCTGCTGCCCTGGACGTAGTTGAAGTCCGCCTGGAGCTTAGTGATGTCCTTGACCGTAGTCCCATCCGGGATGTTGTCGTAGAGGCCGAGGACCGACCACGAGGTGTCGTCGGGGCCACAGACCGACTGGAAGGACGGCGTCTGGGCTGTCGTGACCGTGGTGATGGTGTTGGTCCGCGACTCGGTGGTCGTGACGGTCCGCGACTCGGTGGTTGTGCCAGTCCGCTGCTCGGTCCTGTCAGCCTTGGTCAGCTTGAACTGGACCGGGATGACGCCGCGCTTGGCGGGCCAGGTCGAGGTGCCGTCGGGGTTGATGGGCTGCTGGATCTGGGCCTTGTAGTCGGGGACGGTGCGGGTCTCGGTGGCGACTGGGCCGGGCCTGGATTCGGTCTTGTCACTCGACTTGGACTGGACCTGCTGGCTGACCCCTGTCGTGGTCTTGACTGTGGTCGGCGAGTTGATCTTCCAGCCGTTGCCGAGGTCGAGCACCTGGCGCTCGACCGAGGTCTGAACCGTCGGGGCGTCGGCGGATGCGGCACCGGCCGACATCAGCATGAGGCCCGCGGCGACGACGCCGACGAGCGCTACTTTGGTACGGGACATGAGAGTAGACAGCCTCCTTTGGCTGTTGGTAGTCCCACCGGGCGGATGCCGGCGGGGTGGTTTCGGGGCACGGCTCGGCCGAGGCTCTCGGGGCCGGGCTCCCGGTGGCTTATCGGTGCTCGTTCTGGTCGGATGGGTTGACGGGCCAGTGGAGCTCGGCGGCGACGCGGCGTCGTTGCGATCCCGCTCGGCGGCGAACCAGCGCGCCGCCGCCCGACCTCGCCCAAGGCGATGGCGAGCTGGGACACAGGTCGCTGTGGCCGCCATGGGCGCGGTGGATACGGTGGTCCTGGCCTTCTGCTGACTCGGTCCAGCGCTCGGTTCGGGCGTCCACGGCTCGGCCGAGGACGCCCAGGGGCGTAGGTGTCGAGCAGGCGCAGGAACCAGGCCACGGCCGCTCCAGGTCCGGCCCAACCAGTCGGAGTTGGGGCACCGGAGTGGTCGCCGCTCGTCAGCGGCGGCCGCCGAAAGGCCAGGTCGGCCCTTGGCGTGCCGCCGCTCAGCCTCGCTGGCACGCCAGACGGCGTTGCGGCTCAAGGCGCAGCGGTCGGCGGGCGGCGTGGCTGGGTAAGGATCGGGTGGTGGGTGCTGCTAATGCTCGGTCCCGGATGCGGATGCTCCGGGTGACTAGACACTACGGGCTGGCCTGTAAAGCAGAGCTAAGCCTGTTCGCACAGGGCTGCTCCGGAGCCCCCCACACTACGGGCCGGAAGGCCCGGCCTTCGACGGCTCCTGGCAACTCCCCGACTTCCAGAACATCGGCTGAGCGGGCAGCCGTCCTTCAACGCATGTGACCGGGCATCCGCCCTCGGCTGCCCGTGCCGACCTCTGTGGCAGTCCGCGTGGAGTCCACCAGCCGTCACCAGATGGACTCGCTGGTACTGGCTGGACTCGGCTCCTGACCTGAGCAGCGCAAACACCACTCAGGCGAACATCATGGACGTAGACCACCAGCCTACGGATCTGGCGCTCGGGTCAAATCACGCTGACTTCGGATGGCGGAACGCCTAGTGACCTGCCACCGTAAGTGGATCATGGTGACCTGCGCGGAGCTGACTGCCCACTGGGACCAGGCGATCGGTGGATTCCTCGGCGCCGGACCTGCGGTCCCACCGGACGACCGACGGATGCGATCCTGGTTCGAGTCGTACCGCGGTCGCGGTCGCGGTGCAGTGAATCTCGCCGCGCTCCCCGAGCCGTATCTGGGGACGCTGGACCACCGACCCGTCGGGGTGTTCCTCGGGCTCCACCCCGGCGAGGCGGACCTGGACTTCCAGGGACGCTCGGGGCTGTTCGCAGACGAGATCCGCCGGCACGGCACCTACTCAGCGTGGGCGGCGACCTGGCCATACCTGGGCGACCCATGGGTCGCAAGGAAGCCCACCAACCGTTACCTCATCTCCCGCCTGAAATTCCTGCGAACCTGGACCGGGCAGTCAACCCTGACCGCCGACGCCATGGTCGCCTTCGAGCTGTACCCCTGGCACATCGCCAAGATGACCGCCCCCATGCAGCCCGACCCTGAGGTCGTTCGCGAGTTCATCTGGCAGCCGATCCGCGAGCTCGGGGCGCCGGTGTTCGCGTTCGGTAAGCCGTGGTTCGACCTGCTTGAGGACGGGCTCGACCTGCAGGTGGTGGACCGCCTCGGGGCTGGTGAGAGGCGCTACCGGACGAAGGCGCCCACCCGAAGGGTGCTGGTGCTCCGGGGCGAGGACGGCCCCGTGGTCATTGTCGAGTGGCACGTTGGGTGCCGACCCGCCGCGTCCCTCCGAAACCCTGGTCCTCCGTGAGGCGATCGAACCCTGGCTCGGCCAACCGTAAGCCTTGTTTCCTCAATCAAGCGATGTGCTTGCTTGGTGCTGGTAGCCCCAGCTACGGATCGGCTGGCTGGGTGGGCATGAAGCCCAAGATGGCGTTGTCAATGACCTTGGTGACGCTCGTATTCATCCCCTCCGAGGGCGTGGCGATGAGCTGGTGGATCTCGCCAGAGCACCGGACCGCGATCTCCTGGAACAGGGGGTAGAGGACCCGGAAGTAGTCGGCGTCCCGGCCCCGGTAGATGTAGGGGCGGCCAACAAAGAACCTGAGGGTGTAGTTGCGGTCGATCGGCGGAATGAGGCCCGGCAGCAGGTGATGGAGCGCCTTGCTGTTGGCAACAAGGAGGGTCTGGCCGATCCCGACCCTGAGGTTGGCCATGATCGCCCAGGCCGTCTCGGCAACCTCACGCACGTTGCCGGGATCCAGCTGGTCGATCTGGAGTTGCTGCACCTGTTCGATCTTCGAGGCCTGTGCGCGGAAGCTTGCCTTGACTACGTCGATGTCGCCCAGCTTGGCGTTGCCCGGTCCCATTCGGTGGAGTCCCCAGGAGGCCAAGGTGGCATAGAGGTAGTCGAAGAACGCGTCGTCTCCGAGCGCATCCACCGCGGTGGGGTGACGAGCCAGGGTCTCGATGGTCTTCCGGTGGAAGTAGACGCTCGGTCCGCCGAACTGGCGGTTGGCGTCGAAGCTCTGGACGAAGCGGCTGAAGTCACCGACCAGCGATTCGAGGCTGGAACGGCGTTCCTTGACCCGCTCCTGCAACGTTTGGTGCCCTCGCGCCCTCACGAGTCAGCCGCCCTTCCACCCCGGGCTTGTTCAGGAAAGCTCAGAAAGCAGCGGGAGTATAGACGGTCATCTGGCCCCGCTGGCCGCCTAGGTCACAGGCGGGCTCCCAGGCGACGGCTGCTCGGCGCAGAGGAAGCCCGCTTGCCTTGGCATCCGATTCTCTGTCGGATGCGCCTTGATCATCCCGATGATCATCCAGACGATCCTTCTGGACCCTTCTAGAGCCGTCTGGAGCGACAGTACATCCAACGTGAGCAGGCTAGATCCGTCTGGAGCCGACCAGGCCGACGCCGATCATCCGACTCGTAATCGGAAGGTCGACGGTTCGAATCCGGCCCCAGGCTCTAAAACCGCAGGTCGGAGCACCTGTGCGGTAGTGTCGCCGCTCGCCTGCTTGTCTCCTTGATCATTCCTTGGATGCGAACCCGGTGTCCAGGAGCCCGCCCGCCCCGTTAGGCGGGAGACCGTCTGATCCGGTTATGGCGCCCTACTGGACGCTCGCGGCCGAAGCGTCGGGCGGTAGCCCTGCTCCAGCACGCCATGATCAACCAGGCTCTCGACCGCCGCTCGGTGAATCTTGGCTGGTGGTGTCCCGGGGTCGCTGGGCGGCTTGGACGGCCGCCTGGACCGTGGGGTAGACCCCTTCTGGCGTCGTGTCGGTTGCCACGCGGCGGACCACGTCGCGGACCTGGCCGATCTCGCGGGTGACCAGCAGCCGGACGCCCTCGCGCGCCAGGTTCTCAGTGAGTTCGGCGAGCATGTGGACGGCGGTGACGTCGATAGTGGGGGCAGTCTCGGCATCCAGCACCACCACCCTGGTGCCCTTGGTGGCGGCGTGGGCGCGGACATTCTGGCTGACCGCGTCGGCGTTGGCGAAGAACAGGCCGCTCTCCACCCGCAAGATCACGATGCCGGGCAGCTGCTGGTTGTCGGGATGGCGCTCCAGGTCGCCGTACTGGCCGGCGGTGCCGGGGACCTTGCCGAGCACGGCGATGTGCGGGTGGGAGGCGCGGTAGATCAACAGCAGCAGCGAGATGGCGATGCCGAGAAACAGCCCGGGCAGGGTACCGAAGACCAACACCCCGAGCAGGGCACCGACCGCGGCGATGAAGTCAGGCCGGGCGGCCACGCCGTAGTAGCGACCGAGCCGGCGGGTGTAGACCCGGTACAGCGCGGCCAAGGCCGGGACGTCGACCAGCTCGATCACCGCGGCGATCACCACCGCCGCCAAGGTCGCCTGGGGCAGGCTCTGGAACAGTCCGGTCAGGGTCAACAAGGTGACGACGGTCAGGACGGCCACGACCAGCCCCGACAGCTGCGTGCGGGCGCCGGCGGCGCCGTTGACGGCGGTCTTGGACAGGCTCCCGCTGACCACCATGCCACTGGACAGACCGGCGCCGAGGTTGGCCGCACCCACCCCCAGCAGCTCGCGGTTTGCGTCGACCTCATAGTGCTGGCGGGCCGCATAGGTCTTGGCCGCGCCAAGGCCCTCGGCGAAGCCGACCAGCAGGATGCCGACCGCGGCCGGCGCGAACTTGAGGTACTCGACGGCGGCCACGCCGGGCAACCCAAGGGCGGGCAGGCCAGGTTGGATGTGGCCGACGATGGCCGCGCCGTGCCGGTCCGCGTGGAACAGCTGGACGACCACGATCCCGAACACGACCGCGACCAGCGACCCGGGAACCATCGGAGCGACCCGCCGCAGCCCGAAGATCAGCGCCAACGACACCAGCCCGAGCAGCAGCGTCAGTCCGCTGGTCTGGTCGAGCTGGCCGAGCAGGTGCCACAGCTGCTCGAAGAAGTCGCCCTCGCCCCTGGGGACCCCGAACAGCTTGGGCAGCTGCCCAACGATGATCGTGAGGGCCAGGCCGACGATGAAGCCCTTGAGCACCGGCTCGGAGATGAAGTTGGCCACAAAGCCCAGCCGCCCCAGCCCGGCGATGACCCCGATGACGCCAGTGGTGATCGCCAGCGTGACGGTCAGGGCGGCGAACCGGCCGCTGCCCTGGGTGGCCAGCTCGGCGACGGCGGCCGCCGACAGGGCAGCCGTGGCCGACATCGGCCCAACAACCAGGTGCCGGGAGCTGCCGAAGGCGGCATACAGCACCAGCGCAGCCGGCGCCGCGTACAGCCCGACCACCGGCGAGACGCCCGCGATCGAGGCGTAGGCCAGCGCCTGGGGTATCAGCATCGCCCACACCGTCAGCCCGGCCACGCCGTCGCCCTGCAGCCAGCCTCGCCGGTAGCCGGCCAGTGACGGGAACAACCGCAGGCCCACGATCCCTCCTCTTGTCAGGACGTCAACCCGGCCGCCGCCAGACCAGGGCGTACCCACCCCCGGGTCTGGCGGTCGCCATGGGACTAACAAGGTGATGATGAGGTGGTCGTGGCGGCCAAGGGTAGCCCCAAGCCGCCCCAGTACGTGGCTCTGGCGCAGGTGCCGTCCGTGCGCCAGCCACGTCAGGCCGAGAACTGCTTGCCTTGCCATCCGATGTTCTGTCGGATGCGTCTTGATCATCCAGACGATCCTTCTAGACCTGTCTGGAGCCGTCCGGACCGACGAGACATCCAACGTGAGCAGGCCAGATCCGTCTGGAGCCGTCCAGGTCGACGCGGAGCATCCGTCTCGTAAGCGGGAGATGGCGGTCAGAATCGAACCTCGGGCTGCAAGGATCCTTGTTCAGAGCATGCACTGCTGTTCACTGGATCGCCGCTGATTGACCGTCACCCTCGCCCCATCTAGCCTCGGCCAGAGGCGATCGACCACCTGGATGGATCGTTGCAGGAGGACGACGATGCTCATCACCACCACCCCCGGGATCGAGGGCCATACCGTGACCGAGTACCTGGGCGTCGTCACCGCCCAGGGCGTGCTCGGGGTCAACGTGTTCAAGGACGTCGGCGCCGGCGTGCGCAACATCTTCGGAGGTCGGTCCAAGTCCTATGAGAACGAGCTGGCCTCTGGGGTCAGCGACGCGCTGGCCGAGCTGGAGCAACAGGCGGCCCACCTGGGCGCCGACGCGGTCGTTGGCGTGGACATCGATTATGAGTCCGTTGGCGACAAGATGCTGATGGTCAGCGCCTCCGGCACGGCGGTGAGGCTGGGCTGACCGGCCGCGGGGAACCCGCTGGGCGATCCCGACATGGCAGACCTCAAGATCAGCCCCTTGGCGCTCCGGGCGTTTTGGGTCGAGGTCCGCGAAGGCCATCGCGAGACAACCCACCAGGTGACGGTGCCCGAGCGGCTCGGTGAGAGGCTCGAGCTCTGCGACGACTACCTTGAGCGGGTCGTGCGGGAGTCCTTCCGCTTCCTCCTTGAGCGCAAGCCGGCCACTTCGATCCTGGCGCAGTTCTCGCCCTGCGACATCCGCCGCTACTTCCCCGAATACCCAAGCGAACTTGAACGCCGCCTGTCCTGAGCCCCGAAGGTCGTTCAGCCAGGTACGAAGCATCCACGCAGTCGTCTCGCGAGGGTATGTCGGCTGCGCCAACGAGATCTGGCCGGGCCTCCGCACGGCGGTCGGTTACCTGGACCGGCCGCAGACGGGGCCCCAGTGGCCTACCAGACTGCCAGCAGGAGCACTGCGCTCAGGATGGGGCCGATGATGGCACTTGGCTCGGGAGCTCGCGTGGCCGTCCCGCCAGGCGCCACCAGATGGAATGTCTGGTGACCGCTCCACAATCCCTGCCGTCGTCTGAGTGACCGAGGGCGCCGCGTCGCACGGGCTTGATCATCCGTTTGATCATCCAGACGATCCGACGGGATCCTTCTGGATCCGTCTGGACCGACGAGGCACCCAACGTGAGCAGGCCAGATCCGTCTGGAGCCGACCAGATCGACGCAGAGCACCAGGCTACGGATCTGGCGGTTGGGGTTCGAATCCCTCGCGGCCCACCATTCGGGGTTCCACCGGTGTCATGGCGAGGCCAGAGCACCTGGGGATGTGCGTGGCGGTTCCGGCGGTGGCCGCAGCCACAGCGAGGCCTGGGTCGGCTGCATGGTCTGGTCGACCACGGCCAGCACCTCGGCGGTCAGCGTGTCCAGATCGACCTGTTGACGTAGCCGCCCGCTGAATCCCTCGATCGTGCGGGCGGCGTCGAAGCGACGACGGTTGAAGCGACGATCGACCCGCTGCTGGATGCGGCGCCGTGCCGGCTGGAACGCCGCCGCCACGGCCAGGGTAGCCCCGGCGACGACCAGGCTGGAGCCTTGGGGCAGCAGCCGGCCGAGCCCCAGCACGACCCCGGCGTACCCAAGGCCGAGCAGCACGGTGAGCAGCCCATAGGCCAAGGTGCGGCTGATGATGCGGTCCAGGTCGTACAGCCGATAGCGCAAGATCGACGCCCCGGTGGCCAGCGGCAGCACCGCCGCGGTGACGCCCAAGGCCAGGTCGGTCAGGATGGGCTGATCCAGCACGAGGGCGGCCATCGCGGTCAGCAACGCCACCGCGGCCAGCCCCGCCCCCCACGCCATCCAGCGCAGCTGCTGGCGCTCGGTCCCGCGGGCGCGGCGGAAGCGTCCGACCAGCGACACGGCCCCGACGACCAGCGAGACCAGGATGACGACCCCGGCGGCCGGTTGGGCGACGTCCAGCAGGCCACGAGGCAGGAACGGGATCGCGAGCGGGTTCCCGATGGCCGGGTACTCCGGATACAGCGGTGCCGGGTGGATGACCGATGTCAGCAGCCACACCACGGGCGCGGCCGCCGCGACCCTGGCCCACCAGCGCCAGCGGGGCGAGGGCAGCGACCCGGTCGGGGTGAGCAGCAGGACGAAGCTGGCGCACGAGAGCCAGATGAGGGTGCTGCCGGTGTGGAACCCGGCCAGGTAGCCAGCGGCCGGCAGCGCCCCCGGCCGGGCCACCAGCCCGTAGCGGGTGTACGAGAAGGTCAGACCCCACAGGATCAGCGACAGCCCCAGGCCGAGCAGCAGCCAGCCCACCGGGTGGCGGGGCCGGCGGGCGGTCAGGACCGCCCCGACCGTGGCCGCGCTCACCGCCGCCGCCACCTGGGGGATGCTGCTGAGGCGCAACCAGGAGGTCAGCTCGGCCACGCCGGCCCGGCGCAGCAGCTGATCGAGCCAGGCGACCGCGGGGATGGCGAGCAGGGTCATTGCCCACAGCACCCACCCCAGCCCGGCCGCCCATCGGCGCGGCCGGCCCGGTCCGGCAGTGGACGTCATCGCCGTGGTCCTGGCTGCCCGTAGCGCACCACTCGCCTGGCACCTCCCAACCGCGCCCTCACCCGCAGTGTGGCCAGCTTGCGTCTGGGCAGCGTTACGGACGGCGGACCGGCACAGGGTTGGCCGAGGCTCCTACGAATGAACAGCGCGACCACCGTGCTCGCCTTGGCGTCCGATTCTGTGTCGGATGCGCCTTGATCATCCATTTGATCATCCAGACGATCCTTCTGTATCCGTCTGGAGCCGTCTGGACCGACGAGGCATCCAACGTGAGCAGGCTAGATCCGTCTGGAGCCGTCCAGATCGACGCCGAGCATCCGTCTCGTAATCGGAAGGTCGTCGGTTCCAATCCCTCCTCTGGCATGTCCTCCAGCTCAGGGCCTACTGACTGCAGTGGAGGATGCTTGCGGTCGTAGCCACAATGACGCCTGGGTCGGCTGCATCGTGTCCTCGACCACCGCCAGCAGCTCCGCTGAGAGGGTGTCTAGGTCCACCTGATCGCGTAGCCGGTCGCTGAACGCTGCGATGGTGCGGGCGGCGTCGAGGCGGCGCCGATTGAAGCGGCGATCCACCACGACCTGGATGCGGCGCCGGGCCGGCTGGAACACTGCCGCCATGGCCAGGGTCGCCCCGGCCACAGCCAGGCTGGAGTCCCGGCCGAGCAGTTGCCCGAGTCCAAGCGCCACCGCGGCATAGCCCGCGCCCAGCAGCAGGGTGAGCAGGCCCCAGGCCAGGGTGCGGCTGATGATCCGGTCCAGGTCGTACAGCCGGTAGCGCAGGATGGCCGCGCCGATGCCTGCCGCCAGGATCGGCGGATTGAGCCCGCCCACCAGCGGGGCCAGGGCATAGGCGCCCAGCGCCAACGCGGCCAGGTTGACCACGGCCAGCAGGGCGATCAGGACAGTGGCCAACGCCACCCAGCGCAGCTGCTGGCGTTCAACCCCGCAGGCGCGCCGGAAGCGGCCGACCAGCGACCCAGCGGCCCCCACGAACGCAGGGATGATCACGGCGGCGGCGGCCTGGTAGGCGATTCGTAGCGCACCATCGAGGGTACGCAGGTCGAGTGGGCTGTCGACGGCCTCGATCAGCCGATCGCCGGGTCTGGGCGACAGGGTGACGACGCCCAGGAGCACGACCGGGGTGGCTGCGATGATTCTCGCCCACCAGCGCCAGCGAGGCGACGGCAACCGCCCGGTCGGGGTGAGCAGCAGGATCAAGCCGTTGCAGGCCATCGCCACAACGATGGTGGCGGGCACGTACCGGGCGACCAGACCGGCGGCGGGGGCGGCGTGGGCCACCCCGTAATTGGTGGAGGCCAGGGTTACGCCGGCCGCAGTCAACGACAGCCCGAGGGCCAGCAGCAGCCAGCCCACCGGATGGCGGGGCCGGCGGCTGGCCACCACCGCCCCGACGGTGGCCGTGCTCACTGCTCCCAGCACCGGAGCGAAGGCCGTGGGGTTCAAGACCACCAGCTCCGGCCGGTTGGTCTGGCGTAGCAGCTGGTCCAGCCAGACGAGCACGACCAGGCCCACCAAGTTGAGCATCCACAGCCCCCACGCCAGCCAGGTGGGACGCCAGCGCGGCCGAGTGCCTCGGGTCATGGCCGTCACCGCCACGGTCCTCGCCGTATGCTAGGACGTCGGCGGGCCGGGAGGCTGCACGACCCCCAGTTGCAGCATCGCCGCTAGGTCCTCCCGGGTCGCCCAATGCTCGGCCAGCCTGCCGTCGGCGACCCGGAACCAGTGGCTCTGGCGGGCCGCGAACCGCTTGCCGGTCGGCGGCACCACCCCGTTGAGCGGCCCCAGGTTGGTCCCCTCCGACAACACCCGGACCGCCACCAAATCGCCCTCGGCAACCATCGCCTCGATCGTCATGTGCAGATCCGGGAACTGGGCCAGCAGCCACTCGGCGGTCTGGCGCAGGGCCGCCGGGCCGTTGACCCTGCCCGGCTCGGCCTGCCCGAACGGCGCGACGGCGTGCTCCAGATAGTCCTGGGCCATCAGCTCGTCGGCGACGGCCAGATCCTGGCGGTTCCAGAGCTCCTCGAAGTGCCGCCGGACCAGGTCCTTGTTGGCCTCCGACATCATCTCCTCCTCAGGGCTGTTGGTCGGCTGCCAGCCTGGCTGAGCGGCGTCCTGGCACCGTTACGGACCGAAACGGGGATCGCTGAGCTGACCCATCCGGCACCGTCGTCTCTGTCGGGCCCGGATGGTCAGCGTCACGCCCGACTCAGGAGCAGTACGCCGGATCCGGTCCCTGAGAGTGGGCGGCGGGCTGAGGCGTTGGGAGGAAGCCGATGTCATTCTGCTTGTCATTCCACCAGGCGCTACCCGGCCCTACAGGAGCACACTGGCTGGACGACCCACCTGACCTGACCTGCAAGGACAGCACTCGCCAGCACGCCGTGGACGGTCCGCTGCTGTCTTGTAAACAGCAGGTTGGGGGTTCGAGTCCCCCCGCCAGCTCCCACGAGCAACCGATGGCCTGTTTCTGGCACTGTCATTCCTTGAGTGCTAGTGATCCGCCCCCTGCTCCGCTATGTACGCCCCTGCTCCGCTATGTAGGAGTCCGTCTGGCCGATTGAGAGCCTGTCGATGGGCCTCCTTTGCAAGTAGAGCCTGGTAGCTGCGGACTTCGGCTCGTATGCTACCGATGACGGCGATGGGCAACTGCCTGATGGTGGAGGGTTCCGCCGGCTGGTGCCGCCCACTCGCTGACCGTGCGCGGCCGGTGCGACCCGACCTTGGCGTGCTCGTAAGCAGGGCTGGGCTCGGGAGGCGGTGGTGACGACACCGTTCGTCGGCCGCGAGGGTGAGCTGGCCGCGCTCACCGCCGACCTTGACGCCGCGATCGGGGGTCGCGGTGGGGTGGTGCTTCTGGCGGGAGAGCCGGGCATCGGCAAGACCCGGCTGGCCGAGGAGTTGGCCGCCCAGGCGACCGCGCGCGGCGTCCTGGTGTTGTGGGGTCGCTGCTGGGAGGGGGAGGGCGCGCCCGCGTTCTGGCCCTGGGTCCAGGTCGTGCGCGCCTACGTCGAGACCGTTGACCGGGCGGTGTTGCGCCGCGAGATGGGCGCTGGCGCCGCTGACGTCGCCCAGGTGGTCCCCGCCGTCCGCGCCTTACTGCCGGATCTGCCCATTCCACCGCCGGTGGAGCCGGAGGCGGCCCGCTTTCGGCTGTTCGACAGCCTGGCCGGGTTCTTGCGGGCGGCGGCGGCGCGCCGGCCGCTGCTGCTGGTCCTGGACGACCTGCATTGGGCGGATGCGCCGTCGCTGGCCCTGCTGCGGTTCGTGGGCCGGGAGGTGGAGGGGGCCGGGCTGCTGGTGGTGGGCAGCTACCGGCACACCGAGGTGGACGCGGATCATCTC
>Ga0126312_10002073_pt1 | contig 13303 bp, 13 predicted proteins | sample Plot104A_FD_92537 | JGI IMG/M metagenome (GOLD analysis project Ga0126312, IMG submission 92537) | Serpentine soil microbial communities from UC McLaughlin Reserve, CA, USA - Plot104A | ecosystem: Environmental > Terrestrial > Soil > Grasslands | place: USA: UC McLaughlin Reserve, Lake County...
ATGGAAAACTGGCAGTCTGAATTCCTGCAATTAATGTGGCAAGTAGCAGGCCTATCCATATTATGGTATATAGGATCTTCGCAGTCAAAGGAGGCTGATGATAGATTAGAAGAGAAAATAGATTTGTTAATTCAGAAGCTTGACTCAGAGAAAGGTAAACAGCTTATCCAAGAATTAGACAGGAAATATCCTCGAAAGGAGTAAAGTGTTTTGCTGTCTTGCTAAGAAAACTGTTCTTAACATTTCTATAAGCTAAGATTCCAAGTGTGTTTCATCTAATATAACTAAATGAGGATGCTTTACTATAATATTTAGAGGACTGGTTTCAGTCGGCTGCAGGCTGATATCCATATAAAGAACCTGAAAATGCACAGGTCTCCTACTTCTCCTGCTGAATATTAATAGTAAAAAAGAAAACAATACAATATAATGTAATTACTTTGCGCCAAGACAAGATAAGAAAGACTGAAGACTTTCAATTGGTTCCTTAGCACAAGCTACGGTTGGTACAGAAGGTAAAGTTGGTATGGTGGGTGTGGGTTTAGCTGTGTTTCCAATATCATCCTGTTGAAGCTTTTGGTCAGTTTTTCCATTGGCTACATCAGCAGTACCGATGTCGATTTCATGTCTAGAGAAGGCATCCGATTGTTGTGGCGCTATGGTTATATTGGCTGCAAACAGGGAAGTCATAGCAACCATCGCTATAGTTACTGAAATTAGTGTGATTTCTGTTCCTTTGCTATTTCCCATAGATTAGCAAAAGACAGATAACATATGTATATGTGAATTCAGACACAGTGTATGCTATAATTTAGCGATATTCCTTATAACAGAATTAAAAACTAGTCAGCTTGAATTACTACAATGCTTCTAAATAGTCCTATTATATACAGTCCAAAGAGAAATGATTGCTTTTACCTAGTAGTTGTTCATCATAATGTTAGTGGTGTGTTAGTATTCATAGCGTTTGGTGCGTTAAGGTCTATAGTTGTTGCTGCGCAACCTTTAGAAGGATATTTAGGACTATTTATTTGATTGAGCAAATGACTGGCTTAACAATTTGTAAATAGCCCTCAAGTTCTTTGACAAGAGGAAGCTGCATTAACTTCTCATGTTTCTTAATTCGTATACCAACCCGTGCAAATGGTCGAGCATGTGTTTATGATGAGAAACTTCGAGAAGAACAACTGTAGCGGTCTCCCAAGATATGATAAGTCTTAGTATAAGTCGCCTAAAAAACTAACCTCTTAAAGTATATGTACTTAGTAGATGAAATCTTCCACTATGCCAGATAAATCTGAAGACAATGACAGCTATAGAAAGAGGGTTGTAGTAATAACCGGTTCTGGTAAAGGAATTGGTAGAGCGATAGCAACAGAATTTGCTAAATCGGGATATTATACAATGGTAAATGATCTAGAGCAAGAAGAAGAGTTAAAACTTGTTGCAGAAGAAATTTCAAAAAAAATTGGTGATAACAATAATAATAAAGTTGCATATGTTGTTGGTGATGTTTCTGACGAGAAGATCGCTATAGCCTTAATTGAAGAGACAATGAAAAGATTTGGAAGAATCGATACATTGATAAATACTGCAGCAATTTCTGAAAAAGTTTATACCAAGAGGACCGATCAAACAACCACCACTTCTGTAGCCAATTCTATCTATAAGCAAGCATCACCTTATTTTACTTTAGAAGAATATGAAATTGCAGACACATATCTGAAGGGAGCATATTATTGTATTAGAGAGGCAGCCAAGCAAATGGTAATAACTGCATATGAAGATAAACAGGATGTGACAACAAAGCTTGGTACTTTTACTGGTGGTGGGCATTATTCAATTATCAATATATCATCTCCTTATGAATCAATTCCCAAGGTTGAAGCAGACACCTACACTTTTTCAATGTCTGGAGTTGACCCTTTCACATCATCTAGAGTTGGAATTAAATCTCTAACTAAGACTGTTGCTTTGCAACTAGCAGATAATGGAATTCGCGTCAATGCCATAGCTCCAGGAGTCATAGCTACTGACATAATAAAAAAACAGATGCTTGAGGATGAAGAAAAGAGAACAGAAAGAGAGAAGAATATCCCTTTTCATAGAATTGGAACTCCTGAAGAAATAGCAAGGATCGCTCTTTTTCTAGCATCAGATGATGCAAGCTATATTACAGGAAGTTTGGTTTATGCTGACGGTGGTCTTTCATTGTCTCATTCTAATTACTTTCTTGAAAAGGATATAGAAGAAGATTAATTGCAAAGTTTTTTCGCATTAACTAAAAGCTAATCCTAGAACTTACAAGAAAAAGTTAGCTGCCTCTGCTTTTTTAACATAGTCTTTTCATCCCATAAAGTCGATTGCGACTACAGGCTTAGGTTAGCTTCTTATAACTTTTGCAATACAGCATTAGTTATACAACTTTTCTCATATCATAACTAATACACGGTAGTAATGACTAATATGAATGCAGCTTAATCTTGTGAAGGCGTAAGTCCTTCCAAGCATTAAACAACCGCCCACATTTTTCACATGCATATCTTGAATTCTTTTCCTTGGATACAGATGTGGAAAGTGGTTGGTATTTATCGTTTTTATTAAACGACATAAGCCGTTTTGGTATCATTATAATAAACTATATACATAACTAATGCGTCAGGAACTAATAATTCCATCAGACGAACAAAACTTTTACTTAGTGCCATAGTAAGACTTCCTAATACAACATTTTTCTCAATTGATACCAAATAGACAGTGATCAGTGCCTAATATTTTATAAGGGCAATGGTTATGGGACAAGGTATGGTATGTTTGAACCCCTCTTGAAATATCAAGGAATGTTCTTGCAAAGGAAGCTTTAATGAGCTAGACGGCTTCCTAGCGCGCGAGGGTACAAATCCGACAGTCAGGCAATTAATTCGTGAAGAATACGAAAAGTTCATCTCAAGGGTGAAAATGCTATAATGACATCAGCAGAACCAACGGCTAAGAAGACAGTATCATTTTATGAATATATTACTACATAATATCTGGTTCTAAAGCCAAGCAAGTAAAGCTTGAAGCCTTAGCCTGATGATGACAATCTACCCTTAGCCGCATTCTTAAACAGCTCCATAAGGTACTTGTCAACCTTTAACATTAGTCTGCAGGTCTTACAGTATATTCCACGTCGCAGATCTATTCACAGGCATCCAAGGAAAAAGCATACTATGAGAGTAATGGCTGTACCTACAATAGTGCTAAGGAAACTTATAGCTGTCATCCTGGAGTACCGTACTTTGTCCCTGAGCCTAGGAAGTAGGTAGAGTGAGTGAGTAGTTAAGTTATCTCGCCTTTTTGGTTTGGTTTGGGGCGAAAATTCATACCGTCATCTTCTGAGATAGCTCGCGCAAAATTTTGCGCGCAAGAGACAGAATCTAGCCCTGTTGGACAAAAGGGGCTCAGTCTGAGGCACTAGGTTGACGCAACGTCAACGAGAGCTAAGGCTTCAAAATCAGCATGTTATCGCGTTCAATAGCATAGTGGTTTATCAGCTTTTGGAGCTTCTTGTTATCCTTGAAAGGTTGTTTTGTTCTTAACGTAAGTAACACATTTACAGAGTCGATCCGCGTGTCTGAGAATGTGTCATGATCTATTTCCTTTATCAGTTGCTCAACTGATCTACCATTAGTTAACATATCTTCTATTTGTTGCTCTAGCCTGGCTAACCTCATTCGTTCTTTTTCTTCAGCAATCACAGAATCCATATTTGCTTGATAGATAGAGGAATCAACAAAGGGTACTTAGCAAAGCCTATCGCACAACTCCCTGGTATGCTTTTGTCTCCCCAAAGAGACTTATCATATACTTCTATCCTCTATTACTATCATGTTATACATCAAAGAAATATTTGAAAAGTGTAGACAGGTGGTTAACAAAAAGCAAAGTATAATAATTAAAACCGTAGGAGACTCAATAATAACCTGATGGCCTAATGGATGGCGGTAGATTTAGTTAGTTGAGTATAGGGCTTACCTGCAGCTGTGCATCTGGATATAATTTGGTGACGTAAATAGGAAGAATAGTATAAGTATAGTGGATTATGATATACCTAGATGCCCGGTGATAAATGAATAGACTTAAAGATATTAGCAGAATCTTTGCTTCAAATACAAGAAAGGTTACTATTCTTTCTATTGTACTAATTATTGCAGTATCATACGGACTATTCTTTTATTTACAGAATAATACGGAGACGAATATCAGAAAAAGTCTGTTTGAGCAGCAAAAGGAGCGGCAGATAGAATCCGCAAAGTCCCTATCTAGTCACATTGGCTCAGATTTGGATTTGATTTGTTCAAAGTTAGAGCTGCTGGCTAATTCTTATACATTGCAACAAGGAAACCTAGTGGGGAATAAAACGATAGAGGCCTTAAAAAAAGCATATCATCAAATAAATTCTATAACACCAGTAGACAGACTTTTCATTTTAGATAAAAACAATATAGGAATTTCTAGTATAGCCATTGAAGATCTACCAAGATATGTAGGTGTCAACTTTTCCTATAGAGAATGGGTAAGGGAAACAAAAGATATGCTAATGCCATTGTTTTCCAATGGCTTTGAAGGAAGAGATAGTACATACAGAATTGCTATAACTTTTCCCATTATAAATGAAAATACTGGAGAGTATATGGGATTAGTGGGGGCCTCGTTACCAACTATCCCTTTTTTTGAACATTATGGGAATATCTATGATATTAAATCACAATATCTAGCAGTCTTAGATAAAAAGGCAGTTCAATTAATTCATCCAGTAAAGTCATTTATCGGCATATCATTTTTTAGTGACCATACTCAACAAGCTATGGGACATAATGAGATTCATAATAATATAATAAGAACAGTCATGTCAGGAAAGCCCCATTCAGATACTTATGAGTTTAGAAATGAGGAGAGAATAAATACAGGGTATCCTATTGTGGTTAGATCAAAACCAGAGTATTATGTTTTTATAATAACTCCTACATCGACAATCTTTCCACAGGTAAATGATGTTATCTATATGCATAGAATTGAGATATTCTCTTTGCTTGCAGGTGTCACTATTGCAGTTGCAGTGTTAATAGTCTTTCTTATTAAATGGAATACCACCTTGAACAATGAAGTAAAGAAAAGAACAAAAGAGCTGGAAACAGCAAATGAACAGTTAAAAGTTCATGACAAGATGCAAAGAGAGTTTATCAACATAGCAGCCCATGAGCTACGCTCCCCTATTCAACCTATTCTAGGATTAAGTGAGGTTCTCCAATCAAGAGAAAAGGATGAGGAAAAACGTAGATTAACGGATATTATATCAAGGAATGCAAGAAGGCTGCAAAGTCTTACAGAAGACATACTAGATGTTACAAGAATCGAGAGTCATACTCTAAAACTAAACAAAGAGGAATTTAACTTAAATGATATAATCGTAAACTGTATAAACGATGTGACAATAAGCAATGGAAAAAATGTAAAACTATTGTATGAACCTAAAGATATCATAGTAGAGGGTGATAAAGGAAGATTATCACAAGTTATATCTAACCTTCTAAGTAATGCTCTCAAGTTTACCACAGATGGAAGTATATCTATTATTTCAGAAAAAAAGGATGATTATGTCATAGTTAGCATAAAGGACACAGGAACAGGTATAGATTCGGAACTTTTTCCAAGATTGTTTACCAAATTTGCTTCAAAATCCTTTTCAGGAACAGGTTTAGGATTATTTATTGCAAAAAGTATCATCGAGGCTCATGGTGGTAAAATATGGGCCAAGAATAATACTGACGGAAAGGGAGCTACGTTTACATTTAGTTTATTTATCAATAAAAAAGTAGTCTGAAGTTATTGAAGTTAATGAATATGGCAAGCAAATTATTTGACCCAGTCTAATTAGAGAAACAAACTCTAACATGGTATAAGTAAAGCACGACTTAGTTGAGTTATATCAGCAGCAGGCAAGGACAATGTCGAGTACTGCGGTTGATGAGTCATAACCAATATCTTACGCGTACTATTAATCATATTGGATTTATAGCTATATCCTCAGTGTCCATATTTGTAATATTTTCAGTATATGTATGAAAGCTTTATTTTTTATGCTACATTCACAAAACGACCAAAAAAGCTTTAGATTTAAACTGCCTAAAAAACATGAAGGCGTAACAAAATAATCGAGCTACGAGCTCAAGGCTATAACCAAGAAGAAATAGCTAAAACGTTACAAGTATCACCTGCAACTATCACAGTTGATTTACAGTATCTTAGAAATGAAGCTAAGAACAATCTTAATGACTATACGACAAAGCAGCTGCCACTTCAGTTTAAACTAACCCTAGCAGCCACGCAAATAGCTATCAAAGAGTTCTGGAATATAGCACAAAAAGCCCAAGATAACAAAGAAAAGATGCAAGCACTTGAACACTACCTAGAATGTCACAGAAAACTATGCAGTCTACTAGATTCAGAAGAAGTGTTGCAGCCACGTTTTGATAACGGCAATGGTCATGCATTAGATCAAGATGACCGTCGAAGATACATTTCAGACGGTGACATGATAACACCGAAGAATGGTTGTAGTCCGTGGATTTACCAAGCGAGGAAACAATCTAATGGCAATGGGAACGCTAAGGGAGAGGGGGAGATAAGATAGAGTGAGAGAGATAAAGCGGAGAAACAACATGTATACGCCGCCAAAACCATTTAATATCTTCGAAAGTATATTCGATAAGTCAGTGTTTGATTATAAGATATTTGATAAGTGTCGATATTTATCAGGCTTGAATATCTAAAAATGGTAATAACTGACGACGAAATAGATAAGGCCTGGCAGAGAATCCGCAACGTCACCTTAGCCGCCATGAAGGACGGCAGCTATTCGTTTGCAGTCACTTCACCTTCAAATACTGGAGTTCCAAATGTTAACAAGTTTGTTAGCAGGAATATGACAAAGGAGGAAACCTATCAACACTTGACAAAGATATATGAGAAAATGAAGCAGTGTCCTGTGTCAGGTAACCAGATAGTACAAGCTCCTAGCCTGGATAAACTGGCTGCTATTAAGAAACTCATCTAGGCATTTAGCAAAGCAAAAAGACAAAAGATAAAGCTTTGATTTCACTAGCTTCTATATGATTAACAAATCGGAGCAACCATCACTAAGAGAGACTGGAGGAAATCTGATACTGGACCCACCAAAAGGACCATATGCAAGGCTTACAAATCCAAATCCAAACTATTGTAAATCAAAAGAAGGCATAGAAGAATACAAAAAAGTTGGACTGCCATACCCAGATAACCATCATGATAAACACTATCAGGATTTTCTAGAGCGAACACCTGCAGGGCGTGGAAATGATTATACTCACAAAAACAAGACTCGAGTAAGCGATATCTATCGTTATAGGCTAACACCTGAAAAAGAATATCTTGTCTGGAATCAAACTGAGACAAGATATTCACCTTTAGATAACCCAGAACGCGTGACCAAAACAAACCTTGGGAGATATCCCATTGTAGAAATGAAAAACGTCATGCAAGTAGAAGAATCTGGTTACGAACATGTGGTAACAGAGCCAACAGGTCACACAAAGACAGGTTATTCTCTACCTTACACTCTGAAAAATATAGACAATCTCCATAAAAATGCAAGTGATGATTATGAGTTTGAAGAGGCAACAGGTAAAGATATGAGGCCAACTCATTATCATTTGTATGACGCTAGAAAACGAAACACAATAGCTATTCATAGCTGGGAAGACTTCAGAGACGGAGACTTTGACGAGCTTTATCAATATAGTAAGAAAGTCAGCTCAGATCAAGAAGCCCAAGCTATCAAAGATGAGCAAGAGAAGGAAAGGCAGCAAGTTGAAGAACAGAAGCTTGATCAACTGAAGAGGTCTGTTAGGTAGAAATGCCAGGAAGAAAGACAAGTCTCAAAAAGACACGAAAAGCATTCAGTGAAGTAGCAGCAAGAGCAGGCTGGTCATAAGCTAGTGGCAATCAAGAGAAGAAAATCACTATCTGAAGTTCTGAAAGGACGAAAGTTTAAGGTTGATGGTCCAATGGTTGTGATTAGCTAAGTTAGTTGACAAAGAAGCAAAGAATGGCAAACAAGAGAAAACAGTATAGAAAGTCATTAGCAGAAGTATTGGTTAAAAAAGGCTTGAGCTAAAAATTTTAGGAAAACTTAAAAAAACAAGTGGCCGCCATTCCTGCAAACTGGTCTAAAAGGTGATACAAGACTAAAACCAATGGCGACCACCTGAGTCAAGAGGGGAATCTGTTTTGTAGTTGATGGCAGATCCAGCTATAATATCCAACTTGAAAGCTTAAAAGTTTTAAGAGCTAGTTAACAAGCTCAACACTCTTTTCAACTACCACCCATGATATTCTCTCTGTTACTGGATAATGTATCGTTCTGAAGTGCACACCTTGGGCTTGCAGTTGTGTAGTCTGGTCTAGCCAGTCTTCACAACCATCGATATCTGGATCTGGCGGAGGAAGAGGAACCCAATGGTTGGATTCCCAGCTATGACGTTTGATCTCATAATGCATAAGACTTTTTACGAAGATTGACGTTTAAAGATTGTCCACGAAAGAAAATTCTTTCGTGGGATTAAGACCGCTACAGTAGGAGCCTCAACGATTGGCGCGGTTTGGATCCCAGTTGTCTGGTAGCCAAAACCTACTAGTTTCAAGCCTTCAATCCTCGTCAGGATTGTAGACTAGCCTTAGCGTATTTCCGACCTAAGTCGTATGCATTCGTTATCGCCCTTTTGAATTGTTCTCGATACTCCTCTTTGAATTTTGGTTCTTCCTACTGACCATTGATTGTGTTATCCAGCCACACCACAATGAGCTTATAAGTGCGTTGGATAAGACGATATGAGTCCAATCCAGACTAGGCCCAAAAGGCATTTCTTGAACTAGTTGGTTCATGATTCTGTCAGAAATCTCGCCTGTAATCTTTATGTCCTTTTGACTTTTTTCTGATATCTTTTTCTCTATGAAGTCGACTATTTCCTTTGCATGACTCTCCATATAATATTCAATATTGAGGATCTTTGATCTTGGAATGTCGTTTTCCATACGTTCGTTTCTCTGTTTAGCAGTTCATTTAAGGCTGCTGGTTTTCCTTAGTTAGCTTGCTTGTTTTCATACATATAACTCTGTCAAAACTATCATTTTGGCCGTCTCTGCGCTCTGTATTTGTTGTATTGTGGGCTCGAAGTCATGGGGTTCTATACCTACTGGAATTAAACTTGAGACTTCAACTCTGTCTCCGCCAACCTTTTTGACAAATTCAAATATTGGATAGAATGATGCGATGACTTTTATTTTTTCCTGCAAAGTGGAATTTTGTGAGTTGATAGAACTGCTATTTATTACTCTATCACTAACTAGCGTGCTCGCATCAGGTGCAGCATCATTTGTTGATGCTGGGATTGCAGATAAGAAGGATACTGTCACAGCTGCTGATAGAATTATCAATATATTATTAAGAAGTTTCTTCATTGCTTGCCCACTCAATTATTAGCCATTTAAAGATATATTAATAATTGTTATAAACCGAATTATGGCGAGTTAACAATACGGTAATTATTATTATAATTAAGTATTATATAACTAAGTATATTACTGCATAACCAGTACCTATATACTTACTCTTTTTCACTTAGCTATCTAAGCTAAACTAACACCCTAGGCTAGACTAGATATGTCCTCCACAGGTCGATAGTATACTACCTCTATTTCTCATATATTGGACTGCATTTAACTACAAACATTTGAGTTATACTTTTATAGTTATACTCTTGCTGCCACGATATGGGCTCAAACTCAAACATTCAGAAATCACATTCTACTTCTTCAGCTGGTACAGATCAAGCGAAAGTCAAAGAATCTTCAATTGAAAAGACGCATATCAGTACAAATCCAAAGCTTAGTGAAACATTAAATGATCTGCTAAAGTTTCCATTAATGGAAGCTATAGCGGGAAGACGCTCTAGGAGATTTTGTATGGGTGCTGAAATCCCTGATGGCGTACTTGCCTTCAAATCAAAACATAATCCTCTACCTCTTAGCGAAATAGAACAATTACTTATATTATCAGCTATGGGTGGAGTCACAGGGTGGCACTTTGCTATTATGCGTCATGCAAGATATGCTCCGAAACTCTCTAACTATTGTGGTAGTCCTGTTGGTCGTACTTTTCCTTCAGCAGCTGGCTTTATAACATCAGAATTATTCTTTACTGATGATAATGGTACATACTTTTTTCCTACACGTGACTTTTATTCTGAAATAGAAATTCAAGATGGTAAAGTAGATTTAGAAGAATTTCTCTCAGTGCACAAAAAAAGGATAAGAAAATTATCTAATAAAAGATTACATATTCCTCGAGAAGAACCCTATATGGAAGGTCACAATACATGGATAGCAAATCATGAAGGCTCCACGCTAGTAATACCAGTAGGTGATCTGGCTCAGCATATGTTAGCCACTATATCCTTCTATACACAAAATGGTTTTCCTATTTATGACGATATTGCAAGAAAACCAATACCTGGCATAGAAAAATTCGGAAACATAGTGGATGCAAATAAACCCTTTCCACTCACAGCAGTGGAACAGAATTCGCTGGCTGAGATGACAGCGGAACTTTCCTCATCATGTCATACAGGAGTTTTGATGCTTCAGGTTATGGGTCTTGGAGGGTGGATGTATGATGGAATAGATAGACATACGATATTGGGAGCTAGTGGAGATCCTGCTGTTCCAGGTTTAGGATTTAGATATGACACAGATGAGAGATGGTCATTACCTAACCCAACAGGATTGCAGGGAGTTTTTGAAGGATATTGTCCTCCTCGTTATAAAAATATGAGAGATGCAACAGAGGCTTTGGCAAAGAGAAAGTTTGGTGATGGAGGAGTATATAATCCTAATACTCCAGGAGCATGGAGTGATAGTCCTAAGGTAAGAGGAAGTACAATTCCCTACACTGAAGAATTCAAAGAATGTGTGGCACTACAAGCACAGTACATATATGATACATATGGTAAGTTTCCAGCAACTATTCAAAGTATATATTGCTTTATGTATGTACAGGCTCAGCATTTAGACTTAGACTTCTATAATTGCTACTTCAAACCTGAAGTAGCATATTTGACTACCCACAAAGAACATATGGAAAAGTGGCACTAGAATAGAAACCACCGCCTTTCTTTTACTAGGACACATTTACATACTCCTTCCTTAACAACATTTTCTGTCGAAGGTAGCAACAGCTGGTCAGGTGTTCCTGTGTTATATAAGGATACTAACTACACGTAATAATAAAACAGTTATGAGACTTGTAATACAATAGTTAAACAAGGAGTAAGAATCTACTAAATGTTTGATGTTAAAGGCAATGACAACAGTAAAGATACCATTGACGCTGTTAGACACTCTTCCACATACGATACAAATGCGATAAATCGAGCAATAGAGAGGGCCAGCAGAGACACCGGTTTTATCAATAGATCAATACAAATGCTAAAGGGAATGCAGTTCCCAGCATACAAGGATAACATTCTAAATTACATTAAACGCATGACCAATGATGAGGAAGTATCATCATTATTCGAAAGCCTAGATGGATATGTAGAATACAAGGATCCATACCACGTTCAAAAAATACTTGAAGAAAATAATCTTGAAAAGAAGACAACCCATCAAATTAGTGAGACTACTAGACATCATCCTGAAGTACTAACTCGTAGCAAAACAATTGATCAAAGTATAAAAGATTCAGAAGCCATTAATGAAAACGAAGAAAGAAAAGACTATCCAGAGGTACCACCATCAGCAATGTCAAATTTTGTGTGTGATAAATGCGGTAAGGTCTTTCAGAACCAAAACGATTTGTTACAGCACAAACGCTTTGAAGGTTAGACAAGGTTTTGAAATGTGAATATACTCCTATTAAATTCAACCCTCTTAGAAGAAGTGAGAGGAATTTCTAAGGAGTAGAAGGAAGACACAAAACTGAGATGTACCAATTACAATTCATTTCTATTGTAAGTGCTTTAGAAAAAATCGCTCTACGTTTATTCTATCAGAAGTACATATCAATGGAAGTTATCAAGTTACACTCAGCTGCCTCAGAGGTTAAAACCAAATAAATATTGATTAAAAAACTGACAGCATATGTGAGTATTATTATTCTAAATCTCTGACATCCTTATAACCTGTTTCTGTATCTTCTTGAGGTGTAATGGTTCCACTAGTAGGTCTCTCATCTATTACCCGTACGCTTTGGTCATAATCAGTAGGCGAAGTAGCTTTTTGTCCATATGGACTTGTCTTAAAAGTCTCACGATCCTTTATGTATTGTTCAGCTGGAGGCTCCTCTCCATATAGATACCGTTGGAGTAACTGTTCTTCACCTACCAGAAGCCATAATGTCTTGCCATCATAAGCGTCGGCAACGTACTTTGGGATCCAAAACTTGTCTTTACTAATGGTGCCTTTTTCTATATGTAAAAAACTCTGGGATATTTCCTTGATTTCACCTACATCTTTGCCATCATTAGTTCTAACCTTTTTACCCTTAAGCATATTCCATAATATTGTCGGGCCTTCATTTTTGCTAGGTGATGCCATATATCTTACAATTTGTAAAGTATATTTTTTAATGATTCTAGAACAGTCTTCTACTTTTTTAGGTAGGACAATACATAATCGCGGGTCGTACGAATCTGCAGCTATGCGCTAGGGCTAGCAAAAGACCGCTGTTACTTCCTAAAAATACTATTCAAATATCACCGTTCTGACCTGGATCATAATATAAGCAAAGTGATAAGAAAATGAATTACAATTATTTAGTCGAGATTTCTTCAACTACTATCCTGACAGTATTCACGTCCAGGTCAAGTTGATCTGCAATCATTTCCTCGGGAATACCAGATTCGTAAAGATTTCTTAAGGTCTCTCTTTTTTCTTTATTTATTACATTAGCAGGAGGATGTAATGATAATTCTGTTTCTACTGATTTAATGTATTGTGATACCTTGTTGACCATATCTTCTGCATTGGCATCACTTTCTACTGAAAATACCAATATGTACTCTTTTACAGGCACATTAAACATTTTTACTTTATCATAATCATAAAGAACATATTTTAAAGACCCTAGTTCTTGTGAAAATCTTTCTCTTAAAAAGACAATATGAGCAGACTGAAGTAAACTCAAGTCAGAGTTTTTGTTATTTAGTTGTGTATTAGTTCCTTC
>Ga0126312_10002074_pt1 | contig 13300 bp, 12 predicted proteins | sample Plot104A_FD_92537 | JGI IMG/M metagenome (GOLD analysis project Ga0126312, IMG submission 92537) | Serpentine soil microbial communities from UC McLaughlin Reserve, CA, USA - Plot104A | ecosystem: Environmental > Terrestrial > Soil > Grasslands | place: USA: UC McLaughlin Reserve, Lake County...
TCGACCAGAACCGCGGCCACTCCGGCAAATCGATCCTGCGCGGCACGATCCCCAAGCTCAAGCAGCCGAACCCGGCCAAGAAGAACCAGGCCCAGATCCTCGGTCAGGTCATGCTTCGGCCGGTGGGCGGCTAGCGCCTAGCCCGGCGGAATCAGCTTGCCGGGATTCATTATCCCGGCCGGGTCGAGCCGCTCCTTCGCGGCGCGCAGGAGCTCGATCCCCATCTCACCCACCTCCGCCCGCATCCAGGGCAGGTGGTCGCGACCGATCGCGTGGTGGTGCGTGATCGTCCCGCCGGTCGCGATGATCGCGTCCGAGGCCGCCTTCTTGGCCGCCCGCCACTGTTCGAGCTCGTCGCCGCGCTGCTGACGCGCGAAGAAGCTGTAGTAGAGCGACGCGCCCGACGAATACAGGTGCGAGACGTGGCACATGACCAGGGGCGGCGTCCCCCGCTCGGTGAGGGATACCCGCAGGGCGTCTCCGACCGCGCGGTATAGGCGGTCGAGCCCGCTCCAGGACGCGGCTGTCTCGAGCGTCTCGACCATGACGCCTCGGTCGAGCAGCTCGTCGCGGATGTACGGGCCGAGGTAGCGCCCCCGCAGCCAGGCCCGCCCCGGCCGTTGCCCCAGATAGAGGCCTCCACCGGCCCGCAGCAGCCCGGCGGCCCGTCCGCGGCGCGTTGCGACATCCTCTTCCTCCCCCTCGTAGCCGGTGATCGCCAGGCAGCCGCCCTCGTGCCCGCGGAAGCGGAGGTAGGCGCGGCCCAGGCGCTCGGTCGTGCTCCCCGAGGACGACAGCGCCAGGTTGAGGCGGGTCTCCTCCTCGTCCGATAGCCGGGCGACGTCCGGCGAGGCGCCGGCCTGCTCCATGACCCGGAACGCCTCGACCCCCTCGTGGAAGGAGCGGAACGACCAGGCCTCGTAGCGCCGGGCGGCGGGAGCCGGCCGCACCCGGACCGTGACCGAGGAGATCACCCCCAGCACGCCCTCGGAGCCCACCAGGAGCTCGCGCAGGCACGGCCCGGCCGCCGACGCGGGCTGCGCGCCGGCCTCCACGTCGCCCGCCGGGGCGACGCAGCTCACGCCTTCCACGAGCTCGTCGATCCGCCCATACCCGGTGGACGCCTGCCCGGCCGACCTGGTGGCCACCCAGCCGCCGACGGTCGAGAACTCGAACGACTGGGGGAAGTGGCCGAGCGTGAGCCCCTCCTCCGCCAGCAGCTGCTCCAGGTGCGGTCCGAACAGCCCGGCCTCGAGCGTCGCGGTCAGGGAGCTCCGATCGACGGAGACCAGCCGGTCCAGCCGGGCGAGGTCGAGCGAGACGACCGCGCGGTGGCCGTCGCGGAGCGGCTCCACGCCGCCCACGACGCTGGTGCCCCCGCCGAACGGCACGACCGCCACGTTGTCCCCGGCGCAGGCGCGGAGGACGGCACCGACCTCCTCGCGCGTGCCGGGCCACACCACGGCGTCCGGGGCTCCGGAGGCGTCCCCCGCGCGGACTCGGACAAGGTCGGCGTAGCCCTTTCCCGCCGCGTGGGTGACGCGGGCCTCGCGGTCCTCGCTCACGTTATCCGCGCCCACGGCGGCGGAAATCCGCTCACGCGCCTGCCCGGGGAGCGCCGAATCGGGCAGGCGCACCTCCTCCAGCTCCACCCGCTCCGCGCCCACGCCGGCACCCAGCTCGGAGCGCACGATCTCCTCGGCGGCGGGCGGCAGCTTTGGGGCGCGCGAGTCCTTCCCCCAACCCCACCAACGCATGCTCAGCGGCCCCCCACGGCCGCCTCCAGCCCCTCGAGGGCGCTGTCGAGCTGCCGGACGGCCGCTCGCCGTAGCTGCACGAAGCCGAGGCGGGCGAAGCCTCGTGGGCGTTGCCGCAGGGTGATGGCGACCTCGGTCGCCTCCACCCCCGGCTCGAGCGTCAGCTCGGTGACGGCCTCCCGCAGGATCCGCTCGAAGGGCGACTCCTCGACCTCCTGGCGCCAGACGAGTCGCCGCGGCGGCTCGGCCTCGACCAGGCTGTAGTCCGCGCGCACCGACTTGCCCCGCGGCGACGAGAGGACGGTGGTCCAGGCCTCGCTGGAGGCATCCTCTACCCGCGTCACGCCGGGCCACCAGCGCGGCAGATGCTCGGGATCGCTCACCACTCTCCACACGGCTTCGGGGGCGGCGCTCACCCAGCGCGTCCGGGAGACGTTCACGTCGCGCATCCTTCCACGACCCCCGGCGTTGACCTGCCGTGGCGCCGATGGAACTGTTGCGGGCGGCCGCTAGTCGTAGACGAGCAGGCTGTGCACGTCGTAGCCGGCCAGGCGCTCACGGCCCCTCAGGAAGGCCAGCTCGATCACGAAGGCGCAGCCCGCCACGACGCCTCCGGCCTGCTCGACGAGGCCGCACAGAGCCTCAGCGGTGCCGCCCGTGGCCAACAGGTCGTCGTGAACCAGGACGCGCGAGCCGCCGGCCACCGCATCGGCGTGGACCTCCAGCGTGTCGACCCCGTACTCGAGCTCGTACTGCACCGACACTACCTCTCTCGGCAGCTTGCCCGGCTTGCGCGCGAGTATGAACCCGGCGTCAGCAGCCACGGCCACCGCGCCGCCCAGCACGAAGCCACGCGCCTCGGCCGAGACGACGTAGTCGGTCTCGCGCTCGCGGGCGTATCCCGAAAGCGCGTCGATGGCCTGTCGAAGCGCCTCCGGCGCGAGGAACAGCGGCGTGATGTCCTTGAAGACGATCCCCGGCTTGGGATAGTCCGGGATGTCCTGGATGTAGGCCTTGAGGTCTATCGCGCCAGCTTGCGCAGGTGGCGGATCAGGAGGAGGTGCTTGAGGTGCGAGGCGATCGCGGCCAGGTTCTCGAGCGCCTCGAGGGCCTCCTTGCGCCGCTCGGGGTTCCGCGAGCGCAGGGCCGGCGCGAGGATCTGCTCGAGCAGGGCGGCCTCGCGGTCGGCAGAGGTGCGGAAGACGCGCAGGTTGCGGCCGCCGACGCCGAAGCGCCTGAGCTCCGTGACCGCTCGCACGATCTCGCGCTCCGTGTCGTCGTAGAAGGTCTCGCCATCGCGGCGCTCGCCCTTGATCACGCCGTACTCCTCGAGTTCCTTGACGAGGCCCCTGTCGGCGCCGGTGTCGTCCAGCACATCCTCGAGCCGGTAGAGCGAGCCGGGTCCGCGCACGGCGACGCTGGAGCGGCGCAGTCCGCGGCTGTCGGGCGCGGGCTTCTCGGCGACCTCGGGGTCGGCTCGTCCCGCGGCAAGCTCCTGCCGAATCACCCGCAGCGGCAGGAACTCGTCCCGCTGGAGCCGCAGGATCGTCTTCAGCCGCTGGACGTCGCCGGGTGAGTAGAGCCGGTAGCCGCCGGGCGTGCGCCGCGGCGCGAGCAGCTTCTGATCCTCCAGGTAGCGGATCTTCGAGATCGAGATGTCCGGGAACTCCCGCTCGAGCTGCTTGCAGACCGCCCCGATCGTCAGGGCCTTCTGCCGCGGGGCGTTCTCGACCTCTGTGCTCACCCGTTCAGATACGTCAGCTTGTACTTGCCGACCTGGAGCTCGTCGCCGCCCGCGAGCTTGTGCGACTCGATCCTTCGCCTGTTCACATAGGTGCCGTTGAGCGAGCCGAGATCGTCGATGTAGAGCCCGTCGCGACGGCGGACGAGCAGGGCGTGGTTGCGGGAGACCGTGACGTCGTCGAGGAAGATCTCGGCGTCGGGGCTGCGCCCGATCGTCATCCGCTCCCCGCTGACGTTGAAGACCTCGCCGGAGCGCCCGCCCCCCGAGCGGATGACCAGCGTCGCGCCCTCCCCCGTGACCTCCTGGAGATCGACCGGCTTCAGCTCGCCGGTCTCGCCGACCTGGTACGCCTCGGTGGTGTCGCCCTCGGGCTCGCCGGCGGCGTCAGCGCCGAGGAAGGCGCCGCACTTCTGACAGTAGTTCGCGCCCTCGGCGTTTACGAAGCCGCACTCGGGACAGTGCACGGCTCGTTACTCGAGGTCGGCGTCGGGGATGCCCTTGCCCGCGAGGATGTCGGTGAGCTGCTGGACGTCCGCACCACTGAGGACCGACTCGCCTTCCTCGTGCTTCTTACGGAGGCGATTGACGAGCTCGGCACGGAGGATGTCGATCTTTCCGTGGAGGAGGCGCCTCCGATAGGAGACCTCCTGCTCGTCCTCCGTGAGCTGCTGGATCAGGTCCTTCAGCTCCTGGTCGGACAGAGCGCCGAGGTCTGGGAACGTGTCCATCATCGCTGGTGCGGTTTCCTTTCGGGAGTCACGCCAGTATAGGCGCAGGTGTCAAGTTGAGGTTGAGGGTCTTTGTTGGGCCCGCAACTGGCTTAGCCCATCTTGCAGGTAGAGCCCGGTCGCCGCAAGCGTCATCCCCAGCCCGAGGTACAGCAGCGCCTCCGACACCCACGTCTCGGTGATCATCGCAAGTCCCAGCGCCGACATGGTCGGCCAGACGGCCCAGCGGCCGAGCATGTTGACCTTCAGGTCGATCCCGCGGCGCAGGCCCCACCGCGTCAGCACGAGCATGAAGAGCTCGCGGCCCGCCAGGACGGCCAGCGCCCAGCGCGGCAACAGCTCGAAGTGCCACGCCACCACCGCGCCCGAGAGGACGATCAGCCGGTCCGTGAGCGGGTCGAGCAGCGTCCCCAGGCGGCTGTACTGGCCCGTGAGCCGGGCCGCGAGGCCGTCGAGGTAGTCGCTCGCGGCGATGAAGGCGAACAGGCTCGCGCCGACCGGGTCGCGGCCGTCGGAGGAGGACAGCTGCAGCACGAGCGCCAGCGGCAGCAGGGCGAGCCGGACGAAGCCGATGGCGTTCGGCAGGGTCCAGGGGTGGAGCGGCTGCTGCCGCAGCGTCTCGGGCGGCGGAGGGCCTGAGCGGTCGATGCCGAGCAGTCGCCGCCTGCTCAGCCGTTGATCGGTCAGGGGAGGCTCCGCCACAGCTCGACAGCGGCGGCCGCCGCGTCCTCGAGCGGCAGCGAGCGCTCCTCCCGGCCGCGGCGGATCTGCGCGTCGAGCTGTCCGGCCTCGACGCTCCTGCGGCCCACGGTGATCCGGAGCGGGCAGCCCACGAGCTCGGCGTCGGCGAACTTCTCTCCCGGGCTGGCCCCTCGGTCGTCGTAGAGGACGTCGAGCCCCGCGTCCCGCAGCTCGTCGTAGAGCCGCTCCGCGACGGCCTGGGCTTCCTCGCCCGCCTTGCCGAGGCCCACGACCTCTGTGTCGAACGGCGCCAGGGTCCGCGGCCAGGAGATTCCCTGCTCGTCCGCGAACTGCTCGACGGCGGCTGCGACGATCCGCGCCGGCCCGATGCCGTACGAGCCCATCACGAGCGCGTGCTCGACTCCCTGCTCGTCCAGGTAGGTCGCACCGAGGGGCTTGGAGTAGCGGGTGCCGAGTTTGAAGATGTTGCCCACCTCGATGGCCGGCTCGATGCGGATCGTTCCCCCCTTGGGGCACGTGTCGCCCCCCTCGACCTTCCTGATGTCGGCCCATGTGGGCTCGAAGTCCCGTCCCGGCTCGACGCCCCGCAGGTGGATGTCAGGCTCGTTGCCGCCGGCCACGAGGCTCGACAGGCCGCGGAGCGCTTCGTCTGCCACCACCTCGACACGCGCCCCCACGGGGCCGATGAAGCCGGGGACGGCGCCGAACACCTCGCGGACCTCGGCCTCGCCGGCTGCCGTCACCGGTGCTCCGAGGGCGTTCTGGAGCTTGATCTCGTTGAGCCGGTGGTCGCCCCGCACCAGGCTGAGCACGGGGCCCCGCCCGTCCACGTCGACAGGGATGGCCTTGATCACGGCACCGGGCGGCACGCCGAGCAGGCCGGCGACCGCCTCGATCGTGGTCGCGCCGGGCGTCTCCACCGGCTCCGGCGCGTCGAGCGGCTCGGGCAGCCCCGCGACCGCGGGCGGCGCGCCGGTCGCTATCTCCACGTTGGCGGCGTAGCCGGCGTCCGAGAGCGCGACGTCGTTCTCCCCGGCCGCGCAGGGCGCCATGTACTCGTGCGCGCCGAGGCCGCCCATCATCCCGACGTCGGACTCGACCCGGTACCACTCGAGCCCGCAGCGATCGAAGATCCTGTCGTAGGCCTCGATGTGCAGCGCGTAGGAGCGGTCGAGGCCCCCCTCGTCGCGGTCGAAGGAGTAGGAGTCCTTCATGATGAACTCGCGCGTCCGCAGCACGCCGGCGCGTGGCCGCGGCTCGTCCCGCTCCTTCACCTGTATGTGGTACAGGATCTTCGGCAGGTCGCGGTACGAGCGGACCTCCCGGCTGACGTGGGTGGTGACCGCCTCCTCGTGGGTCATCGCCAGGACCAGGTCGGCCTCGCGCCGGTCCTTGAGCTTGAACAGCTCGGTGATCGGATAGCGACCGCTCTTGCGCCACGGCTCCGCCGGCTGCAGCACCGGCATGAGCATCTCCTGGCCGCCGATGGCGTCGATCTCCTCTCGCACGACCTGCGCCGCGCGCTGGTGCGAGCGCCAGCCGGCCGGCAGCCAGGTCCACATCCCCGCGCCCAGCTGTCGGACGAGGCCCGCTCGGACCATGAGCCGGTGCGAGACCGCCTCCGCGTCCGCCGGTGCCTCCTTGACGGTGGGCAGGAGGTAGCTGGAGAGGCGCGTCATGGCGGGAGCCGAGTCTAGCCCGCGGCCTGAGCGGGCCCGGCGGGGGCGCCCGCGCTTACGCGCGGGTGAAGCGCCGGCCCTCGACGCGGCGGCGCTCGGCCTTCGGCGTCGCCATCGGCAGCGGCTGACCGTCCGCCAGGGCGTCCTCGGTCGCTGCCGAGGCCTCCATCGCCGCGATCCGCTCCGGTGTGAGCTCGCCGGCGTTCTCCTCCTCGATCCGCTGGAGCCAGGCTGCTCCCTCGGCGGCCTTGTGCTCGTCGACCTCCACATTGCCGATGTCGAGCGACTTGTCGATCTCCGCGAACAGGGCGTCCACGAGCCGCTCCTGCGGGACCTTCCTGAGCGGCTTGCCGTGGGCGAAGATCAGGCCTTCGTTCTTGGCGCCCGTGATCCCGAAGTCGGCATGCGAGGCCTCGCCGATCCCGTTGACCGCGCAGCCAAGCACGGCGACCTCGATCGGCTGCTCATACGACTCGAGCCGCTGCTCGATCTCCTCCACCACCGTGTCCATGTCGAACTGCAGGCGGCCGCACGTCGGGCAGGCGATGAGCACGGGGCCGCGCTCGCGGAGCTTCAGCGCCTTGAGGACCTCCCAGGCAACCTTGACCTCCTCCTCGGCATGGAAGGTCGACAGGGAGATGCGAATCGTGTCGCCGACCCCATCCGCGAGCAGCGTGCCCAGGCCGACGGCCGACTTGAGCGAGCCGGACCAGCGCGTGCCCGACTCCGTGATCCCGATGTGGAGCGGGTAGGGGATCTTCTCGGAGAGCAGCCGGTTCGAGGCGATCGTGTTCGGCACGCTCGTCGACTTGATCGAGACCTTGAAGTCCTCGAAGTCGAGCCGCTCCATCAACTCCACGTACTCGACCGCCGCTTGGACCAGCGCCTCCACCGGGTTGTCCTTCTCGAGCTCGTGCAGGTGCTTGGGCAGCGAGCCCGAATTGACCCCCACCCGCATGGGCACGCCGGCAGCGCGCGCCCTGTCGACGACCTCGCCGGTCTTCTCGTGGCCGCCGATGTTGCCGGGGTTGATGCGGATGCAATGCGCCCCGGCGTCGATCGCCTTGAGCGCGAGGGTGTGGTTGAAGTGGATGTCCGCGATGACCGGGATCGGCGCCTCCCGGACGATCCGGGCCAGGGCACGCACGTCGTCGTCGCGCGGCACGGCGCAGCGGACGAGGTCGCCGCCGGCGTCCGCAATCTCGTGGATCTGCCGCACGGTCGCGTCGAAGTCCGCCGTCTCGGTCTTAGTCATCGACTGCACCGCGACGGGAGCCCCGCCGCCGATGGGCACACCACCGACGTTGATCTGCCGCTCTGAAGCCACGACGCCCAAGGGTAACTACCCCCGAGCGACGAGCGACTACTTGGCGTAAAGCTCCTCGATCTCCGCCTCGTACTTCTCTGCGATCGGCTTGCGCTTGAGCTTCATCGTGGGCGTCAGCTCGTCGCCGCCCGGCTGCCACTCCTCGGAGAGGACCTTGAACTTCTTGATCTGCTCCACGCGGGCCAGGTCGTCATTGGCCTTGTCGACCTCCTTCTGGACCGCCTCGACCACCTCGGGATCGTCCGCCGACTTGCCGCCGGCCGTGTCCGGGTCGAGCGTCAGCAGGGCCACGTTGTAGGGCCGGTTGTCGCCGATAGCGATCGCCTGGCCGATCAGCGGCCCGGCGGACTTGAGCTTCGACTCGATGTTGGCGGGCGACATGTTCTTGCCCGCCGCGTTGATGATGAGCTCCTTCTTGCGGTCGACGATCGTGAGGTAGTTGTCCTCGTCGAACTCGCCGATGTCGCCGGTCATCAGGTAGCCGTCGTCGGTGAACGTCTCCTTGGTCTTCTCCGGGTTGTTGCGGTAGCCGGGCATCACGCACGGGCCCTTGATCAGGACCTCGCCGTCCTCGCCGAGCTTGATGTCGACGCCCGGGACGGGCGGGCCGACGGTGCCGATCTTGATCCGCTCCGGCGGGTTGCAGGTGCCGGCGCCGGTCGTCTCGGACATCCCCCAGAGCTCGGCCAGCGGCACGCCGAGCGCGTGGAAGAACTCGATGACCTCCGGCGGAGTGGGGGCGGCGCCGACATTGCAGGCCTCGATCGCGTCCAGGCCGAGCATCCCGCGCACGTTGGACAGGATCTCGGAGTCGGCCTTCTCCCACTGCTGCTGGAGGTCGTCCGGCACCTCCTGATCCGCCTGGATCAGGTTGACGCGCTCGAGCGACACGTCGAGCGCGCTTTGGATCGCCTGCTTCTGCTGCTCGTCCTCGAGCCCGGCGAGCATCCCCTCGAGACCGGCCTTGAGCTTCTCCCAGATCCGGGGCACCGCGAAGAACCAGGTCGGCTTGACCTCGGGCATGAACTGGGTCACCTCGCGCGGGTTCGGACAGCAGGTGACCGTGAAGCCGAGCATCATCGGCAGATAGTGGCTCACGTTGCGCTCGGCCACGTGGGCCATCGGCAGGTAGGAGATCACCCGGCCGCCGTCGGGGAAGGCGATGATCTGGTCGTAGGCGCGAACCGTCTCCGCCATGTTCGAGTGGGTGATCTGCACGCCCTTGGGAGGACCCGTGGTGCCGGACGTGTAGATCAGCGTGCAGATGTCGTCCGCCTCGACGGCCTTCCAGGCCGCGTCGAAGTCGAAGTCGTCCGCCCCACGCGAGGCGAGGTCGTCGAGGCTCATGGCACCCTCGGGCGGGTCGCCGTCCACCACCACCACGTGCTCGAGCGCGTTGTCGGCGTCCTTCACCGCCAACAGGCGGTCGAGGAACTGCTGCTCGGTGATCACGACGCTGTTGCCGGCGTCGCCCACGAGGAAGTCGATCTGCTCGGGCGAGTAGGTGTTGTAGATCGAGAAGCAGGTGGCGCCGATGTGCATCCCGGCCGCGTCGGCGAGATGGAACTCCGGCCGGTTGGTGAGCATCAGGGCAACCGTGTCGCCCTTGCCGACGCCCAAGGCGGCCAGCCCGGCGGACAGGGCACGGACCCTCTCCGAATATTCGCCCCAGCTGTGGCTGACCTCGTCGTCCTTCGTACGGAGCCCGGGTCTGTCCGGATGCGCTTCGGCGGTCGTCTGGAACGCCTCGCACATCGTCTTCGCGTCCAGGCCGACCGGCTTCTCGGTGCGGCGCTCGGCGGTCGTGATCTCCATGCTTTCCTCCTCGCCTCTTGCGGGGAGCGTACCCGACTATCTGACCTGGAATCCCTGGCCCGAGAGCCGGTCTATGTCGTTGCTCAAGCCCAGCACGAAGAGGCCGATTACCAGCATGAATCCCACCACGCCGGCCCGCTCCATGACGCTGAACGGCACGGGCCGGCCGCGGACCTTCTCGACGATCGCCCAGAAGATGTGCCCGCCGTCGAGCGGCAGGAACGGGAACAGGTTCACGATCGCCAGCGACAGCGAGATGATCGCCATGATCCCGATCACGTCCGCGAGATTGCTCAGGATCGTCTGCCGCGTGTACTCGTAGGAGCCGACGACGCCCGAGATCTCCTTGCGCTTCTGCGAGTCGAAAAGGCGCGCCGGCAGGGCGACGGTCTGTTTCGTGATGTACCAGAAGCGGTTGGTGGTCGTGTCGAAGGCCTGCCCGAACGGCAAGGGATCGTGCGGTCCCTCCGCGTACGAGAAGCCGAGCCGGGTGCGCTCGACGGTCGCGTCGTAGACCGGGGTGATCTTGATCGTCCGCGCCTTGCCGTCCCGCTCGACGACGAGCGTGGCGGAGGTGCGTGCCTTGCAGCCATCGGCCGGTGGCTGCCGGGCACAGCGATGAGAGGCGATCTCGTCGGCGAGCTCCGCGGTTTCGCCGCGCTTCCCATCGACGGAGACGATGCGGTCGCCCGGCTTCAGCACGCCGGCCGCGGGAAACCCCTTGTCGATCGTCCCGACGCTGGTCGTCGCCGTGGTCGGGCCGATGGCCCAGAAGAACAGGAAAAGCAGCGCGAAGGCGAGCACGAGGTTCACGGCGGGCCCCGCCGAGATGACCACGATCCGCTTCCAGACCGGCTGCGAGTAGTAGGCACGGGTCCGAACCTCGTCGGGGAGGCTCTCGTCCGGGTTCATCCCGCTGATCTTCACGTAGCCCCCCGCCGGGATCGCGCCGATGGCGTATTCGGTCTCGCCGACCTTCTTGCGCAGCAGGGTCGGCGGGAAGAAGAGCGAGAAGCGCTCCACGCGCATGCCAACGGCCTTGGCGGCGGTGAAGTGCCCGGCCTCGTGCAGGATCACGAGCAGCGCGAAGCCGGCGAAGGCGAGGACCCAGCTCACGCGGTGGCCCCCTCCCGAACGAGCTGGCGCGCCAGCTCGCGCGTCTCGGTGTCGGCGGCGTAGAGGTCGTCGAAGCCCCGCACCGGGCGCGTCGGCAGCTCCTCGAGCGCGCTCTCGATCACGCGGGCGATGTCGAGGAAGCCGATCCGCCCGCCGAGGAACGCATGCACCGCCACCTCGTCGGCTGCATTGAGCACGCAGGGCGCCGTTCCGCCGGCCCGGGCGGCCTCGTAGGCGAGCCTGAGGCAGGCGAAGGTCTCGATGTCCGGCGGCTCGAAGGTCAGCTCGCCAAGCGCGGCGAGGTCGAGCGTCTCGACGGGGACGTCGGCCCGCTCGGGATGGTGGAGGGCGTACGAGATCGGCACTCGCATGTCCGGGTAGCCGAGGTGCGCCAGGGAGGCGCCGTCGTTCAGATGGACCAGAGCGTGGACGATCGACTGCGCGTGTACCACCACATCGATCTGGTCGTAGGGCACGCCGAACAGGTGGTGGGCCTCGATCAGCTCGAGCCCCTTGTTCATCAAGGTGGCGGAGTCGATCGTGATCCTGCCGCCCATGTCCCAGGTCGGGTGGGCGAGCGCCTGCTCCGGGGTGACCTCCTCGAGCTCGGTCCGTCCGCGGAACGGCCCGCCGGAGGCGGTGAGCACGAGCCGGTCGACCGACCCCGGCCGCTCTGAGCCGATCAGCTGGTAGAGGGCGGAGTGCTCGGAGTCGACGGGCACGATCTGGGCTCCCGTCGCCTCCGAGAGCGCGCTGACGAGCTCCCCGCCGACGACGAGGCTCTCCTTGTTGGCGAGCGCCAGGTCGATCCCCTCGCCGAGGGCGGCGACCGTGGGGCCGAGCCCGGCGGCCCCCGTCAGCGCGTTCAGGACGAGGTCGCAGCCGGACTCGGTGACCAGCTCGACCAGGCCCTCCGCGCCGGCCATCACGTCGCCGTCCGTCCAGCGCTCGGATGCGCGCGCCGCGGCGTCCGCGTCGGCCAGCGCGATGCGCTCGACCCCGAGCTCCCTTGCCTGCTCGAGAAGTGGCTCCCAGCTGGTCGAGGCGGCCAGGCCGACGACAGCGAGCTCGGCGCTGCGTCCCACGACGTCCAGGGCCTGCGTCCCGATCGAGCCCGTGGACCCGAGGATGACGATTCTGCGCACCCGGTTGAGTGTAGGTAGTGCGGTTCTCGCCGGATCAACGATCGGGCTGCGCTCCTCCTCGGTAGTGCGGTGCTGCGCTCCTGCGAGGCGCTTGCGCCGCCCGCTCCCCCTAGGACGCGGGGCCGTCCGCCAAGACGGCGATCAGGGCCTCGACGACGCGTGGGTCGAACTGCGTGCCCGCGGCGCGCAGGAGCTCGGCGCGGGCCTCGGCCGGGTCCATCCTCCGCCGGTAGGGCCGGTCGGTGGTCATCGCGTCGTAGGCGTCGCAGGCGAAGATGATCCGGGCGCCCAGTGGGATACGGTCGCCGCCGAGGTGGTCGGGGTAGCCGCCGCCGTCCCAACGCTCGTGGGCGTGGCGTACGTGCGGCAGGATCGGCGCCAGGAAGGACACCGGCGCCAGGATTCGCTCCCCCGCCACCGTGTGCTGCTCGATCGCCTTGCGCTCCTCCGGCATGAGCGGCCCGGGCTTGGAGAGGATCGAATCGGGCACTGCCAGCTTCCCGATGTCGTGGAGGGCCGCGCCGTAGCGCAGCAGGCGCAGCTCCTCGGGGCTCATTCCCAGCTCTCGGCCGACGGACTCGGCGCGCCTGACGATCGAGTCGGAGTGGCTCGCCGTGTAGGCGTCCCTGGCCTGTAGCACGGCCGACAGCGCCTCGGCCGTGCCGAGATCGGCTGCATGGAGCCGCTCCTGGAGCTCGGCCGATTGAAGGGCGGAGCCGATCTGGTGGGCGACCGTCTCGAGCAGCCGGATGTCCTCCGGCCCGAAGGCGTTCACGGTCGGTTGCTGCGCTGTGATTGCGCCCCACAGTCCCCCGGCCCTTCGGATCGGCACGTCGAGCTCGGAGCGCGTGTCCAGCGTCACTTCCGTGGCCCGGAAGGCCGGTTCGGTGCTGACGTCGCCGATGTACACCGTGCGGGCCTCGGTGAGAGCCCGGCCGATCAGCCCGGAATCCGCGGGGGCGCTCCAGCCCTCCCAGCGGCCCGCCCCGCCGCTCTCGCTCTCGGCCGCCACCTCCAGCATGCCGTCGGGCCGCCGGCGCACGATCGCGCATACGGCATATCCGAGCCGGTCGAGCTCCCTGGCCGCGGTTCGGACGATCTCGTGCGGCCGGGTCATCCCGGCGAGCCGCGCTCCCAGGACGCCCGTCAGCTCGACCTGGCGGGTCACGTGGGCGAGCGTGTCGGCGTCGCCCCCGGCTGACATGCCGGGCGGGATCGCCGCGCGCACCAGCATCCGGAGCTCCAGTTCCGCCTCGACGAGCGGGGCGCTGGCCCGGTCGGCGTACA
>Ga0126312_10002075_pt1 | contig 13299 bp, 14 predicted proteins | sample Plot104A_FD_92537 | JGI IMG/M metagenome (GOLD analysis project Ga0126312, IMG submission 92537) | Serpentine soil microbial communities from UC McLaughlin Reserve, CA, USA - Plot104A | ecosystem: Environmental > Terrestrial > Soil > Grasslands | place: USA: UC McLaughlin Reserve, Lake County...
CGGCGTGATCTCGTACGGGTCGCGACCGATGACCTGCAATCTGCCGTAGGCGGCGTACATCAATACGTCCGCCGAGGTCAGCGGCGGCACAGTGATGGTGATCAAGCTCAGCACGGTGCCGAGGGCGAAGACCTTGCGTGGCTTCGGCTTCCAACCGTCCGCCAGAGCGTTCATCCCGATCCACAGCCCGGCTGCGCCGAGGATGATCGCCGCCCAGATCATGATCGAGACGATCCACTCGTTCGGCTGCAGGATGCCGGCGGGCAGATACCACGGCGGCAGATACGACCGGCGAGGTCCGAGCGTCAAGGCCACGGCCGACGGACCCAGCCAACCGGCGAGCACGGTGAGGGCGGTTGCGCCAACTATCCCGGCTAGAGCGTACCGGTGGTCCCGATGCCACTGATGGGGCCGATAGACGGTCGTGGGCGGCTGGGCGGGGTCTCCGGCGCGATGGCGCCCCCCGGTGGTCATCGCTTCAGCCGCTTGAGCAGTCCCGGTACGCCACCGGCATCCTTGAGGTCCTTGATCCCCGATGACACCAAGCCCCGCGCGGTGAGGGCGCGGGTTACGTCTCTCAGCTGCTTGGCCCGATGCAGCTGAGCACTGAGGTCGCTGCCGGTGGGGCGATGGTGAAGATCGATATCGACCTCACGCACGCGAAGACCGGCTCGCAACACGTCGATCGTCATACCCACTTCCATGCCCCACCCCGCCGCCAGCGGACTGGCCAATTCGAACGCACGGCGGGTGAGGCACCGCTGGCCCGACAGTGGCGCCCGGGGGCTCCAGCCCGTCAGTTCCTCGATGCCCCGCGCTGCCGTGCTCATGACCAGTCCAAACCCGCCCGGCGCACCCCCGTCGGCCATACGCTGCACCGGCAGCACCCCAATGGTCAAATCCACCTGGTCGGCAAGCACTGGCTCGATCAGTGGCCGACAGTTGGCCGCCGAGTCGCTCAGGTCGGCGTCGAGCAAGAGCAGCGTCCCGGCCTCGGGCCGGCCGTCACGGGACTCGAGCACACCCAAAGCGTTGACGCTCGACTCCACGGCAGCCGCCTTTCCGCGGTTGCGGCTGTGTGAGACGACAATCGCGCCGGCGGCCGCGGCCCGGGACGCCGTGTCGTCCTTGCTGCCGTCGTCACAGACGATCACCAATGAGACCGCCGGCAGCCGGCCGGCCCCTGTCACGGTCGCCGCAATACGGTCCTGTTCGTCCTTCGCCGGGATGATGCAGACCACCCGCGACAGGGCTGAGCTCACACGGCCAAGGGTAGCGACGGAGAGCTGGACCCGTGGCCGCGTCACCTGGGCGGCTCTTCACGCTCCTGACCCGCCGCGTGCGTGCACATCCGCGGCGGCCGACACTACGCTCGACCCTTGTGAACGGAGTGCGGAGCGAGGTCGGCCGGCTCCGTACCGTGCTACTCCACCGGCCGGGCAACGAGCTTCGCCGACTGACTCCACGCAACAATGACGCCCTGCTCTTCGACGGGATCCCCTGGGTGGACCGGGCTCAGGAGGAACACGACGGATTCGCCGAGGCGCTGAAACGTCACGAGGTCGAGGTGCTTTACCTCAGTGAGCTGCTGGTCGACACGCTGGCAGACCGCGCGGCACGAAACCAGGCGATCGAGCAGACCACGGCCGATCTGCGGCTCGGGGATCAGTTGCGCGGGCAGCTTCATCACCATCTGGCCGAGCTCAGCCCGGACGATCTGGCGCTGGTCTTGATGGCGGGGCTCCGCAATGACGAAGTTCGGTTCTCCGGTTTGGTCACTGCCTTGCGCGCTTCCGACGACTTCCTCATCGACCCGCTGCCCAATCTGCTATTCACCCGCGACTCAAGCGTCTGGGTCAGCGATCGGGTCACCATCACCTCGCTCGCCATGCCGGCCAGACGCCGGGAGACCCAGCTGACGGAGTTGATCTACACCTTCCATCCCCGGTTCGTCGGCACTGAACGGCTTCACGGCTGGAACTACGAGCACTTGGAGGGTGGCGACGTCTTGGCGTTGGCCGACGGAGTGCTGGCCATCGGAGTCGGTCAGCGAACGACCGCCGCGGGCGTCGAGCGGCTGACTCGCACGGTGTTCGACCTCGGCTTGGCGCACAGCGTGCTGGCCGTGCCCATCGACCAGAACCGAGCCACGATGCACCTGGACACCATTTGCACCATGGTCGATGACGACGCCGTGGTGATGTATCCCAACGTGGCTGACCGGCTGATGGCACTCCCCGTGCGGCGAGGTCGCGATGGGGACCTGATCAGCGGTGAGGTTCGCCCTTTTCTCGAGGCCGCCGCAGACGCCATGGGCATCGAACGGTTGCAGGTGATCGACACGGGCCTGGATCCGGTGACCGCCGAACGTGAGCAGTGGGACGACGGCAACAACACCCTGGCCCTGGCCCCTAAGGTGGCCGTCGCGTACGAGCGCAACACCGAGACCAACAAGCGGCTGGAGGCAGCCGGCATCGACGTCATTGCTATTGCCGGCTCCGAGCTCGGATCCGGCCGCGGCGGGCCGCGTTGCATGTCGTGCCCCATCGATCGTGATTGAAAGCCGGAGGTTTCCTAGCGGGACCCGGCCAGATAGGTCATGCTGATTTCAGGTCAGCCCGTCGGTCTAGGAAAGAGAAGGCTGGATGAAAAGCGTCTACCGGGTGCTCGCCTATCTGATCGCAGCCCTGGTTGTGGTGCAGGCGGGGGCGATCGCGTACGGAGTTTTCGGCCTGTTCAACTGGGTGGAGGGCGGCGGCACCTTCGACCAGGCTGCGGTGGAGGCCGAGAACGCTGGCATCGGTGGAGGGTTCGGTTTCGGACTGCATATCACAATCGGCTACTTCGTCATCCCCCTTGCAGCTTTGCTGCTGTTGATCATCTCCTTTTTCGCGAAGATTCCCGGCGGAATCCGTTGGGCCCTGATCTTGTTCCTGACGGTCGTGGTGCAGACGTTGCTTGCCGGGTTTGCGCATGAAGTGGCTGAGATCGGCTGGTTGCACGGGATGGTGGCGCTGGTGCTCTTCGGGCTGGCCGTCACCGCCGGGATCCGCGCCGGGCGCCAGGCACCAGTCGCCGTGGAAGCCGCGGATACCTCGGTGGCCTGATTCCATTCCACCTACTGTCGTAACCCGCGTAACGCGGCTCGCGCATCTGCTTGTTCTCGCCGCGTAATGTGAGTTTGCTCGAGGTTTCGATTATTCGCGGCCACGGCGTATCAAAATCCGGCTGCGAAACTCTTTGCCATCAGTCATCCTGGGTGGGGCAGGAAATCTAGTTGAAAGGTACACAATGAAGCAGGCTTACCGAGTGCTCGCGTTCCTTGGCGCGGCCGGGGTGATGCTGCAAGCCGCATCAGTCGCGTACGGCATGTTCGGGTTGCTCAAGTGGGTTGATGAAGGCGGAACCCTGGATAAGTCCACCGACGTAACCCCCGACTTGGGCGGATTCATCGGTTTCTCGGTGCACGCCGTCGGGGGGATCTTTGTTGTGCCGCTGATTGCGCTACTGCTGTTGATCAGCTCGTTCTTCGCCAAAGTGCCCGGCGGCGTCAAATGGGCGCTGATTGTCTTCGGCCTGACGGTGCTCCAGGTGGCGCTAGGCCTCTTCTCGCACGAGGTCGCCGGGCTCGGCTGGCTGCACGGCCTTAACGCACTTCTGGTGTTTGGCACCGCGGTGATGGCCGGAATGCGGGTCACGCGTGTGCTGGCCAACAAGGATGTGGCAGACGAGCCGGTGCCTGTTGCCACTGTGTCCTGATCGGCGGTCGATCGCTTGGTGAACGTGAACGAAGGCACTCGCAGGCGGCTTAAGATCCTGCTGCCGATCCTGGCAACGGTGGCGATTGTCGCCCCACTGGCCTGGCTCTGGCAGGCCAGTCTGTTGCCGAAGAGCATCTCGGTGATGGACATGGGCTATCCCGACTTCGGGGGCGGTTCCGGTAACGAACAAACAGTCGGTGGCGGCCACGGCCACGCTGCGTCACCGGAGACCCGGAGCGTGGTGGATTTCACCGCCGACGCCGCCCGACAGGCCGACGTCCGGGTGGATCTGGTCGCCGCGCAAGCGGACCTGGTGATCGGCGGCAAATCCATTGCCGGCTACACGCTGAACGGCACGTCGCCCGGGCCAACGATCACCGCTCGGCAAGGCCAGCTGGTCGAGGTTCACCTGCGCAACGCGTCGGTACCGGCCGGGATCACGCTGCACTGGCACGGCTACGACGTGCCAGCCGCCATGGACGGCGTGGCCGGGGTGACGCAGGACGAGGTCCCGGTCGGCGGTGAGTTCACCTACCGGTTCCTGGCCGACCGAACGGGAACGTACTGGTATCACTCGCATCAGGTCTCGAACGAACAGGTGATGGGCGGGCTCTTCGGGGCGCTCGTCGTGCTTCCCAAGGCCACCGCCCGCGCCGGTGACGACGTGATTGCCACAGCGCACACATATGGTGGCAAGAAGACGATCAACGGGGCAGCGACTGATCTGCGGGTGCCCGCCAGGCCTGGCCAACGGGTGCGGGTGCGGGTGATCAACACCGACAACGGCTCCATCGAGGTTTGGGCCAGCGTGCCGTACAAGGTACTGGCCGTTGACGGATATGAGGTCAACGAGCCGGGTGATGTGCCGGACCGCTCGGTTACGCTGACCGGCGGGGCCCGCGCCGACCTCCAAGTGACGATGCCGAGCGACGGAACGGCCGTTCGGGTGCAGGTGTCGAAGGGCACCGCGGTGATCTTGGGTGATGGAGATCCGCCGCCTCCACCGCAACCGGCCGGCGACCTGGATCTGTTGAGCTACGGGTCACCCGAGCCGCTCGGCTTCGACCCCGCCAAAGCGAATCGGCACTTCGAATATTCGGTCGGCCGCCGTCCCGGCTTCGTGAAGGGTCGACCCGGACTGTTGTGGTCGATCAACGGTCATCTCTATCCGAACGTGCCGATGTACGTGGTTCGCGAGGACGAGGTCGCGATCATGCGGATCGACAATCACAGTGGCGACGTGCACCCGATGCATCTCCATGGGCACCATGCAGTGGTGCTGGCGCGCAATGGCGTAGCCGCAACGGGAAGCCCGTGGTGGGTGGACTCACTCAACGTGGGTGACAAAGAGACCTTCGAGATCGCCTTCGTCGCGAACAATCCAGGGGTGTGGATGGATCACTGCCACAACCTGAAACACGCAGCCGACGGCATGGTGGCCCATCTGATGTACGAGGGTGTCTCCACCCCTTTCCGGATCGGCGGAGCGGCTGACAATCAGCCAGAGTGACCTCGGTTTGACGCCGTGGAAGAACGTCGTGCCGCCATCCGTCCGAAGATGATCATGGCGAGGCCGCCGACCACGATCGCGGCCACCGATGATCCCAGCCAGGTGGGAGGGGTGAAGCCAATCGACTGGTTCACCGAAGTCCAGAAGTCGGCCCAGCCGGGGACCGTACCGGGATAGACCATTTGATATGCGGCGAACCCGCATGCCCAGGCGATCACCGGAGCGATGCGGAACCGCGAGCTGGCCGAGACGTCCCAGCGCTGTGAACTCACGAAGAAGAAGTCGGTGGCTGCGACCGCGACGAGCGGCACGAACACTGAGCCGATCAAGAACAGAAACGACTGGTACTGGCTGAAGTCGAGCAAGCCAGCCAGCAAGGTCGCCAGCGCGCCGATCGTCACGGCCACGATTCGCCGATCGAGATGAGGCACCAGATTCTGCACCGACATCGCGGTCGAGTAGACGTTGGCGAAGGCCTCGTCCACCTCGTCGACGAGTAGGATGGCCAAGGCGATTGCGCCGGCGGGCAGCGCAACGAGTGCCGCGATCACATCGCTCGCACCTAGATTGGCCACCGCGAAGACTCCCAGGGCGTAGTAGGCGACGGCCGCGAGCCCGTATCCGAGGGAGGCGCCCCAGAAGGCGGCGGGTCTGGTACGGGAATGCCTGCTGTAGTCCGCTGCCAGCGGGGCGTAGGAGATGACGCCCGCCACGGCTAGATCAACAGCAGGCCAGAAGCCCAGGACAGCGTCTTGCGAGATCGCCTGCCGGGGTTGCAGCAGAACCTGCGCGAACAAGAATACCGATGCCGCGAGGACGAGCCAGATCATGATCTTGCGCAGCAGCCGCACACTGCCGAGCGGGCGGACCGCCATCAGGGTCGCCAGGGCACCGGCGAGCAGCACGAACGGCCAGCGCCAGGCGTCGCCGAGGATAGCCACCGCCGCGGTGGAAATGACCAAGATCTCCATAGTCGCCCAGCCGACGTTCTGGGCGATGTTGAGGACGGTGGGAGCCACCGATCCGCGGCGGCCGAGCAGCCCACGAAACGCCACCATCGCGGGCGCGCCGGTTGCGGCCCCGAAGATCGCCGAGGCGCCAAGCAGAACCGCACCCAAGATGCAGCCGACCACAATTGCGCCGATGGCTAGCCCGACAGAGCCAGCGGTCGTGGCGACAAGCGCGCCGGTGAGTGGCCCGAACAGGCTGATCCCGAGGTTCCCCCACAGCGCCAGTTGGTCTGTGAACCGCAGTGGCCGAGGTGGCTCGGTGGTCAGGGTGAGGGGCGCCTCGCGGACTTCGGGCTCTGCCGGCGACGAGGCAGGAACGTGGGTGGATGTGACGGACATGAAGCACTCCCTACGCCGGCATTACCCGGTCAGGTTCGGTCGGTCGGCGGACCCGCGCCCAGCCTCACGCCCGAGGCGCACTCCGCCCTCTCAGCCCACCATGTGGTGTGAGCTCCCGAAGGTTGACGCCCCCACGCTAACACCGCATACCAATGCACAATGAGCCGGTCAAAAAACCCGTCAACGGATTGACCCCCGAGCCGATCGAAGGTCTCAGACCGGATTAGGGGACCAGCGCTGGTCGACGGCGGCTCGGTTCCTCGGGAGTTCATCGAAGGGGTCTAACCCGATTCCTCGGGAGTTCATCGAAGGGGTCAAACCCACTTCTGGGCTCCTCAGCCGTCGATTGGGAGACCGGCCTCGGCCCACGCGTAGATGCCACCCTCCAAGTTCACCGCCTCACGGCCTTGCGCGTTGAGATATTGGGCGACCCGGGCTGATCGGGTCCCGACAGCGCAGACGCAAACGACACGATCTCCGATCTCGTCGAGACGCGCGACCAGCTGGTCCATCGGAATGTGCACCGAGCCGGCGATTCGGCCAGTCCCCCACTCGTCCTCAGTGCGCACGTCCACCAGCATCCAGCCCTGGCTGATCTTGGTCGTAGCCTCGGTGGGAGACACGACCGGAACATCGTCGAATAGCACGGCCTCACGATAATCGCTGATCAGCGACGCACGAACGAAAGCGCTTCGGCAACTAGCTGGCGACAGGTCTCCTCGTCACCGAGCAAACCGACCCACTCCTTCATCGGCTTGCCCTTTCCTGCGTCGAACGCCTCACCAACTCCGGCCTCGATCAGCTCAGTCACCCGCATCCGCGGCAGTTTCACCACCACGCGGTCCCCGACGAGCATCGCGAAGATCGAATTGTTGATCTTGAGTGCCGACGAGCCGAAGCCGGGTCGGCCGCTGCCCGGGACCGTAACGCCCGGCGTACCGGCGAATTCGGCGCACAGCGAGGCGAAAAGCTCGGCCGCCGATCGGTCGTCAGCCATCTACTTCAGCAACTTGGACAGTCGGCGGTCGGCCAACTTCTTGCCGCCGGTTTGACAGGTCGGGCAGTACTGCAGGGAGGAGTCGGCGAACGAGACCTCGGCGATCGTGTCACCGCAAACGTCACACTTCTCGCCCTTGCGGCCATGCACCCGCAAGCCGGACTTCTTCTCGCTCTTCAAGTCGGCCGCCGCGAGCCCTTCGGCGCGGGAGATCGCATCAGCGAGCTCGTCCTTCATCACCCGGTAAAGAACAGCGAGCTCGGTATCGGTCAAGGAATTGGCCGGCTTGAAAGGGCTCAGTTTCGCCGCGTGCAGGATCTCATCCGAGTACGCATTGCCGATGCCCGCAATTGTGCGTTGATCCTTGAGTACCCCCTTCAGCTGGGCCCGGCCTGCGGATTGCAATAGTTCTGCCAATGCCGTCTGATCGAACTCTTCGGACAGTGGATCAGGCCCCAGTGTCGCGACCATCGGGATCGCCATCGGGTCAGCCACGACGTAGATGGCCAGTTTGCGTTGGGTACCGGCCTCGGTCAGGTCGAAGCCCGATCCATCGTCCAGGCGAAGCCGCAGGGCCAGTGGTCCCCGACCCGGCTTGGGCGGTGCATCGGGCAGCGAGTCCTTCCAACGCAGCCACCCCGCCCTGGCGAGATGGAAAACCAGATGCAGGCCTTGCGCAGAGATGTCGAGGAACTTTCCATGCCGACTCACGCCCTCGACCTCCAGACCGGTCAGGGCCGAAAGAGGAGGCGAATACGTCTTCAGGGCGCTGAATGCGGCAAGATCAACGCGGGCGATGGCGTGCCCGACACACTTCTGAGTCAAGAAACGGGCGAGCGATTCCACCTCCGGCATCTCCGGCATGCGCCCATTATCGACGCCGGATCGGCCGAGCCCACTCGGGCGCGGGCAGCGGCAGAGCTCGTCGCAAGCGAGCCAGGTACTCCCGGCGCTCGATCTCGACGGCCCCCAGTGAGGCCAGATGTGGAGTCTGCCACTGCACATCCAACAGTCGGTCATGCTCGTCCGCCGCGCGTATGTGGTCGACCAGGGCGACCAGCGTGACCTTGGAGGCGTCGCGGCCGATATCGGGTCGATGGAACATCGATTCCCCAGCGAACAGCCCGCCGATACTCACGCCGTAGAGACCACCCGCCAATGCCCCGTCCAAGGTCCATGCCTCGACCGAGTGTGCCCAACCGGCGCGGTGCAATTCTCGGTATACGCCGCGAATCCGATCATCGATCCATCCCCCAGCACGCCGCGGATCAGCGCAACCGTCCAGGACAGCGTCGAAATGGGAGTCCACGCGGATCTCGTACCGCGATTGCATCTTGCGCAGTGACCGAGAGACCCGCAGCGCGTCGAGTGGGATGACCCCCCGCGCCAGCGGTGAATACCAACCCATCAGTCCACGCCTGACCGGCATCGGAAAGACGCCGCTGCGATAGGCGGCCAACACCAGTTCCGGCGTGAATTCGCGGGAGACCGCGATCAGGTCGCTTCGCGGCCAGCTGGTCTCCTGGCCGAACGGCGATCCGAGCATGGCCACATCCTGTGCTCTGCGCCGCTTGCTGTCACCCCGCGCCGGTTGCCCCGTATGCGAAGGGATTGCAACAAACGTCACCGTGCCAGGCGGCGCCGCGGCGGACTGGTCCTCGAGGCCCATGGGAACGTCCGCGTGCGCAGCGCTCCAGTCCGGGCCACGTACCCTTTCTGTGGAGGGTGGGTGCACTTCGGCGCCCAACCGCGGTTCGCTGGAAATAGTCACGATTCGGTGGAGGGTGGATGGCGCGCGCAGAGGACGTCGGAAGGATTATCGCCCGCAACCTCGGGCCGATGGCCGCCCGGATGGCGCCACAAGCTGCGGGTGATGCGTTTCGCCGGATCCTCGAGATCGCTATCGACGGTCGAGGGGCGTGGCCCGGCGCCAAGAGCGCAGCCGGCCGTCACCTACAGCGTCACGGCGGTTCGGTGGACGACGCGATCCAGTCCCTCATCGACTCCCACATCCGGCTGGCCTCGGCTCAAGGATTCGTGACCAACCTGGGCGGTGTAGCTGCCCTGCCGGTAGCAATTCCCGCCAACATGGCTGGAGTGGCAACCGTGCAGATCAGAATGATCGCCGCGATCGCCCACCTGCGCGGTTACGACCTCGCCGACAATCGTGTCCGTACCGCACTGGTCATGTGCCTCATGGGCGGCGAGGAAATCGCCAAGCACATCGCACTGGGTAAGTTGCCGACCTCCCCGATGGCGGTGGCCACGGCACCGGTCTTCGACCCGGCGCTCGATCGCGTGGTCTCGGAGAAGGTAGTCACCGATCTGGCTGGCCGACTTGGCGGCAAGAACATGGCGCTGCTGTTCACCAAGCGCATTCCCCTCGTCGGCGGCGGTATTGGGGCCATGGTCGACGCGGTCGCCACGCATCAGATCGGCCAGTACGCCAAGTCAGAGTTGGTGACACGCCGGTCGCTGCAGGTCCGCTGAGCCTCACAAGACGGTTCGGGGCGCTGTTCGCCATCCCCTGGTGTGGCTCAGGGCGAGTTCGTCGGACAAGCGCTCTTCGCCTGACTCCCGCTTCAGCGGCTGGTGACCATTCGCTGGCGGCGTGCTTGGCCACGCCGCTCGCCTTCAAGTCAGCGACCAAGCAATTCGGGGCTCACTGCTGTACGTCCGTTTGAGCGGGTGCTTCCGGGCTCACCGACGCGGCCCGATAACTCGATTCTTCTTGCTTCCGATGCTTGTGTGAGAAATGTTCTGGTCCTGAGAAGACGATCACCAGTACTGCCGCTACGGCCCACACTGCGGCCAACAGCCACGACTGGCGGATGGAGTCGGCTCCGGCGAACATGGACGAGAAGTAGCTTCCGGAAATTGTGTTGTTCGCTGCGTGCATCAGCATGATGATCAGCACGCTGCCTGCTGCATTGTTGAACACCCAGTTGAAGACGACGACTGCGGCGAGAATGAGCACGATGTCGGAGTAGGCCACCTGCCCAGCGATCATGAGCGGGATGTGCCAACCTGCAATCAGGACGCCCAAGATCAGGCTGGCGACGAGAGCGGATTGTCCTACCTGAAGCCGTGGAACCGCGAAGCCCCTCCAACCAGGTTCCTCCCATGCTCCGCCGACCCCTGGAACGAGGAGCACGAACGCGAAGGTCACGAAGAGCTCCGGCCAAGCATTGAGCTCGGCGGCGGATGGACGTTCAGCACCAAAGAGAACGTTGAGGACCGTCGCCGCGAGTGCAAGAACGCCCGGTAGCAGCAACGCGACGGCGTACCAGCCCGGTTTGACCCGCCAGCGGCCCATCCGGCGAAAGAGGCCAACTAGACCTCTCTTTCCCTCCGTGACTGCGAGCACGACCACAGCGGCCAGGAAAGGACCGAAGCTTGCGATCGGAAGCGGCGAGATTCCTACCGCATAAAGAATCCACGCCCACCAGGAGAGGACATAGGCGAGGGCAAAAAATGATGCGAGCGGATGTTTCTTCATGACCGCGGAGATGAGTGACATCTGCGAGCTTCCGCCTTTCGCCATGCGGTTGAAGGGCTTGAACCGGACAGTCTGAATCAGGGGGTAAGGCTGCCGCGGTATACCGGCGGAAATACCGGTTCGACCACTGGGCTCTGGACACGCCCCTGATCCATGGCACATCGGCGTTCGGTACGCGACACGCTCAGAGCTTCCTAGATCGCGCCCCTCTAGTTGCGGCGGCTAGTTCTGAGCAAGGTGACCGCGGCAATCAGTGCCAAAGGCTAAAGGGATGCGGTGGTGCCAAGATGCTGCGCGAGGCTACAACGTTGTCGACGGCAGCAACGGGCTCGACGGGCTCAGCGTTGATCTGATGATCCGGGCCCGTGCGCGGAAAATTTCAAGTCCCCCGGCGGGCAGGCCCGACTATTCGGACCGGGACGACGCCCTCTTCGGCATCACCGTGGGCAGCGGCCGTTTGCGTTCGACCCCCAATCCGTGCGGCAGGCGCCGCAGGCCCTTGCCCACCCACGGCGCGAAATAACGCACGGCCCAGTCGATGTCCCCGGTGATCTGCTCGCGAACCCGCGGCCGCGTCGGCTCCGACGGAAGCGTATCCGCCCAGGACTCGTCGAATCCCTCGAGACCTAGCCGCCAGGCCAGGGCCGCAGCCATCAGCTGGTGTCCCAGCGCGTTCCCGTGCAACCGGTCGTCGAACCACAACCGCCGGTCCTCGGCGATCGGGTAGGACTCGAAATCCACGACGAGCACGCCGAACCACGCAGCAATTTCGCGAATCATGTCGTTCAGGGCAAAGACTCGCGCGCGGAACTGCCGACCCAACGGGTTGATCTTGCTGGGATCCACCATGGTGAACGTCAGCACCGTAATGCCCCGCTCCCGCGCCTCGCTGAACATCGCGACGAGGTCCAACCGCATCGCGGCAAGATCGCAGCGGACCGATAGAGCGTCGTTGACGCCGCCGAAGATGGAGATCAGATCCGGCTCGAGCGCCAGAGCGGCGTCGAACTGCGTGCTCCGGATCTCATGCAACCGCAAACCTCGAATGGCCAGGTTGGCGTACTCGAGGGGTGACTCCTGGGCGTCGGCGATGTGTTCGGCGAGGCGGTCCGCCCAGCCGCGGTAGCTGCCTCGGCCGTCGGGGTCCTCGAGCCCTTCTGTGCTCGAGTCACCGATCGCCACATAGCGGTGGAACTCCTTCACGTACCGATTCTCTCCCCTGCTCAAGATCATTTCTCGCAATGGGGTCGAAAGCCGGGGTGTGATCGCAACCGCCACCGGGTTGCCAACGAACTATCCTCACCGGGAGGAGCACCGATGCCCACGCGTACGGATGAGGTTGGCTTCGCGACGTTCGTCGCCGCGCAACGCCCACTGCTGCAGGCCATCGCCTACCTGATGTACGGCGACGTCGGTCGGGCAAGAGCGATTGTCGACGTAACGATGGCCAGGCTCTACGACAACTGGCCCGTTGAGGAGAACCCGCGGGATATCGCGTTGCGTCAGGTGCTCGATGCCCGCCCGAGCCAGCTCGACGTTCCCTGGGTCCACCCGAGCCGAGTCGAGCTGGTGGACTCAGCGACACCTGAGCGGAACCTACCGATGGGCATCGTGGCGGACCTTGCCGCACTCGACGTCCACCAGCGTCGGGTCGTCATCCTTCACCACGTCGCTCAGGTACCGCTGCCACTCATGCCCCCACTGGTCGACCGGACCCTTGACGAAATACGGGAGCTGGCAAGGTCCGCGCGGGACCAGTTGCTCGCGGCCGACCCCGATCGAGCACGCAGCGCTGTCCTCTCCACGCAGTTGGCTGAAGCCATCCCGTACGACTTGCGGGAGGGCTTCCCGGTGGATGTCGACATCACCCACGGCAGGCAGCTCATTCGCCAGCGCATGCTTCGACGACTCGCAGGCACGTTGGCCGCGGTCCTGGTTCTCGTGGGTGTAGTGATCTGGGCACCACGCGAGACACTGAGTGCTAGCACCTCTCCGCCGGTTCCGGTGCCAATGCCGGTGCAATCCCAACCGGCGCCGCCTTGCGGCCGGTCGGACAACATCTGCCAGGTTCACGTGCTCGGCACCTGGCGTGCCGAAATGGCGGAAGTGGTGGCGTCATACCTCGATCCCGCAAGCAACTATTTCGACGGGGTCGGACACGGCAGTGAACCGATCTACGAGAC
>Ga0126312_10002076_pt1 | contig 13299 bp, 10 predicted proteins | sample Plot104A_FD_92537 | JGI IMG/M metagenome (GOLD analysis project Ga0126312, IMG submission 92537) | Serpentine soil microbial communities from UC McLaughlin Reserve, CA, USA - Plot104A | ecosystem: Environmental > Terrestrial > Soil > Grasslands | place: USA: UC McLaughlin Reserve, Lake County...
CTCGAGCTCGTTCCGCAGGTCCGGCGGCGAGATCGCGCCGGCCAGCTGCAGCTCCTCGCCGGCGTGCGCCATCGCATCGACCAGCTCGCGCGCGCCGCGCACGCGCGTGATCCCGCCGACGTAGCAGGCGGCGCGCAGCCGGTCGTCCCAGCGCGCGGCCGGCCGCAGCTCGTCGAGCCGCGGGTAGTTCGCCACGTGCGCCACGCGCGGCTGGTACCGGCGCAGGCGCTCGAGCGCGGCGGCGCTCGGCGAGACGACGGCGTCGAGCCGCCCGACGCAGGCCTGCTCCAGCCGCGCGACCGCGCGCGCGACGCGCGCGCGGGCACGGGCGTAGATCCAGTCCTTGCCGCGGATCTGCGCGGGCACGTCTTCGTGCGCGTCGTAGACGACCCGCTTGCCCGAGCGCGCGAGCCGCACGGCCCACGGCAGGAACTCGGGATCGTGGAAGTGGTAGAGGTCGGCGTCGAGCGCCAGCGCCGCACGGTACGCCGCCGGCGGCCGCCGCAGCATCCGCTCGAACCGGTTGCGGGCGGTCCCGCGCAGCGCGACGACGGGGACGCCCGCGACGACGCCGTCGCGTTCACGCGGCGCGATCAGCGTGACGTCGTAGCCGGCGTCGCGCAGCGACGCGCACTCCTTGTGCAGGATCCGGTGGTCGTCGACCGGGTGGACGGTCGTGATGTGGCAGACGCGCGTCACCTCCGCCTCGCTAGCAGCGTGCGCCCCAAGCGCCAGTAGGCGGCGAGGTCCGAGCGGCGCGGGAGCGCGAGCTCACGCATCGGCACGTCCAGCGTGCGGGCGCACAGCGCCACGAGCACGACGGCGGCGAGCGCGTACGTGACGGTCGTCGACGCGGCGGCGCCGAGCAGCCCGAACGCGGCGGCGCCGGCAGCCGCCAGCAGGCCGTTGACCACGAGCATTCCGGTCGCGACGAGCACGATCTCGCCCTGGCGCTCCAGCCGCGTGAGCAGGAAGTGGCGCAGCACCTCGACGACGCAGATGCACGCGCTCGCCGGGACGAGGAACGCGTACGGCTGCCAGATGTCACCGTAGGCGTCGCCGAAGACGAAGCCGGAGACCACCGCGACCACCGGCAGCGACAGGCAGCCGCCGGCGAGAACGACGATCACGCTGTGCCGCAGCGCAGGGCTCAGCCGCGCGACGACCTCCTCCGCCGGCGCGGTCATGATCGAGTGGTAGGTGGCGGTGAGCAGCGCCCGTGACAGCAGCAGCAGGTTCCCCGCCAGCGCGACGGGGATCGAGTAGACACCGGCATCGCTCACCGACAGCACGGCCGCGACGACGAACACGTCGATCCGCGAACACAGCAGCGCCGTCCCGTTCGCCAATGCGACCCGGATCGACCGGCGAACGATGTTCGCCGCGACGCGCCACGCGCGCTCCAGCGTCACGAGCCCCGCGGCGAGCGCGCCCGCGAGCTGCCCCGATGCCGTGACCAGCGCGCCGACCGCCCAGGCGGCGACGAGCGTTCCTGGCGTCGGCTCGAGCGCGGCGGCAGCGATCAGCGTCGCCACGAGCGGGAACGCGGCCATCGCGATGTCGGTCAGGCTCACGCGCAGCACGTCGCCGTTCGCCTGGGCGATCGCCATCTCGAAGCTCGAGTACGTGACCAGCGCCGTCAACAGTGCTGTCGCGACGAGCGCCGCGATCGTCGTATCGCTCGTCAGCACGCTAACCACCATGCAGGCCGGGACCAGCACGATCGCCGACCCGAGCCCGATGGCAAGGTTCGCACCGTGCAGCACGCGCTCGTGACGGCGCCGGTGGATGAGGTCGGCCGCGAGCACGGTCGTCCCGCCGGTCAGGATCACCGCGGCGATGCCCGCCCATGTCGTGAGCAGCGCGTATACGCCGCGGCCGTGGGTGTCGAGCACGTTCGTGGAGACGACGGCGAGTCCTAGCGTCGCGCCGCCGCTGATCATGCGCGCGACCAGGTTAAGCGCGCTCGCGCGTGCCAGCGCCGTTCCGGATGACGGCGCCGCATCCTCCGCCCGCCGCGGGGCCGCCGGCGACGTCGTAGCAGTCTCCTGAGCCCCCAGCTCGCTTACGGCGCACCCCTCGCGTCCATGTTCGGTGATCGGCAGCCGGCGGCGGCGCCACCGGACCGACGATCATCATGTACGCGAGGCCGAGCTCGCGCAAGCGCGCGACCGCTTGACCCGCGGCCGGCACGCGGCCAACATCGACGTCGTGGTGGAACGGGACGTGCCCCGAGGGCCCGCATTCGTCCCGCCGGGCGTGGTCGCGCCGGGCGTGGTCCCCCCGTGACCGCACGCGCGCCCGCGCGGGCGCTCCGCGCGGGCCTGGACCGCGATCGCCTGACCGCGGCGCTCGCCGCCGCCGCGATTGCGCTCGCCGCCGCCGCGACGATCGTGATCGGGCCGGCCGCGCTCGCCCTCCCGCCGGCCGTCGCGGGCACGCTGTTCCTCGTGCGCCAGCCGCTCGCGCTGCTGGCGCTCTATACGTACGTTGGCCTGTTCAAGGAGCAGGCGGTCGTGCAGGCCGTTCCGGTCGACGTCACGCTCGCGTTGGGGCTGCTGCTGGGTGCCGTGTGCGCCGGGCGCTGGCTCGCGGGCCGCGCCCGCAGTGTCCCGCTGGCGCTGGCCACACCGGTGGCGGTGATCGGGCTGATGCTCGTCATCAGCCTGACGTGGACGCCGTCGCCGGATTACGGGAGCGAGAAGGCCCTGCACTTCCTCACGCTGACGCTGCTGGCCACGCTGGCGCCGTTCTTTCTCGTCGAGGACGAGCGCGATCTGCGGCGCTTCTTCTCATGGACGCTTGCGATCGCGCTCCTGGCAGCCCTCGTCACGATCGCGAACCCACCGGAAGGCACCGGGCGGCTGACGATCGGCATCGAGGGCAACACGATCGGAGCGTCCCACCTGCTGTGCACGGCGGCGGTGATCTTGCTGGTCGGTGCGCTCACGGAGCTTTACCCGGCGCGTCGCTGGGGGATCCTCGCTGCACTCGGCCTGATCGTCGTCGCCGCGGCGATCGGATCGCGTGGGCCGCTACTGAATCTCGGCTTCGCGCTCGCGGCCACCGCGGCGATCTACCTCGCCCGCGTGCCGCGCAAGCTGGCGCCGGTTGCGTTGGCGGTGATCGCCGCCGTCGCGCTCATCCCGTTCGTCTCGCTCCCCGAGGGCTCGGCCGAACGGCTGAGCCAGGCCGCGCGCGATCCGCTGGGAGCGCTGGAGGCCGATCCGCGCTACACCGCATTCGGTCAGGCCGTCGACCTGATCGAAAGCCGGCCACTCGTGGGCGTCGGAGCCGGAGGATTCCAGAGTGTCGGCAGGCTGACCCGGCCGCCGGAGGACTACCCGCACAACATGCTGCTCGAGGTCTGGGCAGAACTTGGGCTCGTCGCGCTCGTCGCGCTCGTCGCGTCGATCGCCGCCGTGCTCGCCGGCCTCGCGCGCCGCGCATGGCATCTGCCACCGGAACCGGCCCGCGGGCTGATGTACGTCCTGGTCGGCGTGTTCGTCTACAACCTGCTCGGAACATTGCTGACCGGCGATCTCAACGAGAACCGCACGTACTGGGGCAGCTTCGGACTCGCCTGGCTCGTCGTGCGGTACGGGATCCGGCGCGCGTCGCCGGCGGACGGCGGTCGCACTTGATCGCAAAACGCCCGCGGGCGCGTGCCGCGCGCCTATGCTGTCGATGCCAATGACCGGCGATCTCGGCATGGATCTCCCGAGGTTCCTCGCGCTGATCCGGACACGCGCGAAGCTGATCGGCGCGATCGTCGGCGCAGCGTTCCTGCTCGCGCTCGTCGCGTCGCTGCTCCAGCCGAGCCGCTACGAGGCGCGCGCCGACCTGCAGTTCGGCCGCAGCTCGGTCGCGGACGCGATCATCGCCGGCGGCACCGTCGACACCGGCGAGCTCCCGGAGCGGACGACGGCGACGAACCTCGCGCTCGCGTCGCTGGACGCGGTCGCCGAGCGCGTCGGCCGCAGGCTACCGGGATCGCAGTCGGTCGACAAGCTGAAGTCCGCCGTCTCGGTCGACCCGGTGGGCGAGTCCGACCTGGCGACCGTGACCGCCCGCTGGGACACGCCCGCGGGCGCGGCGGACGTCGCCAACGGGTTCGCCGCGCAGATCGTGGCGGTGCGGCGCGAGGCGGCGCGGGGGGAGATCCAGGAGGCGATCGACGCGCTGAGCGCAACGATCGCGGCGCAGGCGCCGCCGGCGGAGGAGGGAGCCGCACCGGCTCCCGAGACCGCGGCGACGCGGGCGCTGCGCGACCGGGTCTCGGAGCTCCAGACGGCGAAGGCGCTGGAGACCGGCGGCGTGCGCGTGGTCGAGCAGGCGACGCCGCCGCGCGACCGCAGCTCGCCGAAGCCGCTGCGCAACGCCGTGATCGCCGCGTTCGTCGCGCTCGCCCTCGCGCTCTTCCTCGTGGTGGTGCTGGCCCGCTTCGACGAGCGCGTCGGCGACGAGGACGAGCTCTCCGCGCTGCTCGACGCCCCGGTGCTTGCACGCATCCCGCACGTGCGGTCGCGGCGGCTGCTGCCTTCGAGCGGCCCGTACGAGCACCCCGACTTCCTCGAGGCGTTCGAGTTCCTGCGCCTGAACCTGCAGCTCATGGAGCCCGAGCGCGAGAGCCTCGTGCTCGCGGTCACGAGCCCCGCGCAGGGCGACGGCAAGACCACGGTCGTCAGCTGGCTCGCACGCTCGCTCTCGCTCGGCGGGGGCGAGGTCGCGGCAGTCGACCTCGACGTGCGCAAGCCGGACCTGCACGACCACCTGAACGCGTCGGAGCAGGCCGACAATGGCGCCGGGCCAGGCACGAAGGACGAAAACGAGGCAGGGGCCGCCGCCGGACCGCCGCCCGCGGGACGTCGTGCCTATACCGCCGAGGACATCCACGCCGGCCTCAGCCAACTGGTGCGGACAGGCGGCAACGCGCGCCGCGCCGCGCAGTCGCTGCGGGCACACGGCCGCGACATCTCGGAGACCACGCTGCGCCGCTGGAAGATCAATCACGCGCCGCTCTACGCCGAGCTCGGCGCCGCGGTCGGCGTCGAGGCGCACGAGCCCGCGGAGGATCCCAGCGACAGCGCCTCCGATCTGACCCGGCCGACGCTGAACCCGCACGTGCGGCTGATGAACGGAAGCAGCCTGCCGGCGCTGCCGATCGTGCGCGAGCGGCTTCAGCAGCTGTTCGACCAGCTGCGCCGGAGCGCCGACTACGTGCTCGTCGACACCGTTCCGGTCTCGACCGTGGCGGACGCCTCCGCGGTCGCCTCGGCCGCGGACGCGGTCATCCTCGTCGTCGACCTCCAGCGGACCCGCCGCCGCGACATCCTGGCCGCCCAGAAGCAGCTGCGCAACGCGCGCGCCGAACTGCGCGGCATCGTGCTCAACCGCGCCGCCGTCGAGCGCCCGGGATACGCCCAGGACGACTTCGACGATCCGCTGGCGGACCGGCGCGGCGGCTGATGACCGCCGCTGCGAGCCGGACGCTGGCCGTCGTGATGGGTGACGTCGACCTCGTCCGCGCGCTCGGCCTCGCTGGGATCTCGAGCGCCTGCTTCGGGTTCCCCGACGATCCCGCGCGCTTCTCGCGCCACGTGCGCGCGACGCTGCCGTGGATCGACCACTGGCAGCGACAGGACGAGCTCGTCGCCACGCTGCTCCGGTTCGGCCGCGCCCAGCCCGAGCCGCCGGTGCTGTACCCGCAGACCGACGCGGCGCTGCTGCTCGCCTCGCGACATCGCGAGGAGCTGGCGACGGCGTTCAAGTTCGTGCTCGCCGACGCCGCGCTCGTCGACCAGCTGGTCGACAAGGACCGCTTCCAGGCGCTCGCCGAGCGCTGCGGGCTCCCGGTCCCGCGCGCGTATCGCGCGCACGTGAGCGACGGCGGACGCCCGCCGGATCCGGAGGCCGCGTTCCCGCTGATCGTCAAGCCGGTCGTGCGGGCCGGCGACTGGAACACCGTCGCGGAGGGCGGCAAGGCGCTGCAGGTCGGCAGCCGGGAGGAGTGGGACGCGCTCTGGTCGCGGCTGGTGCGGCTGCGCTGCGACGTCGTCGTGCAGCAGTTCGTCGGCGGCCCGGAGAGCGCGATCGAGAGCTATCACGCCTACGTGGATGCAAGCGGCGAGATCGCCGCCGAGTTCACGGGGCGGAAGATCCGCACGTTCCCGCCGCGCTTCGGATTCAGCACCGCGGTCGAGGTGACCGACCTGCCCGACGTGGCGGCGCTCGGCCGCGAGGTGCTCGCGAGCGTCGGCTTGCGCGGCGTCGCGAAGGCCGACTTCAAGCGCGACGAGCACGGGCGGCTGCACCTGCTCGAGATCAACCCGAGGTTCAACCTCTGGCATCACCCGGCGGCGGTCGCGGGCGTGAACCTGCCCGCGATGGTGCACGCCGACCTCACCGGCGCTCCGCGCCCAGCGGGGCGGCGCGCGACGCGGCGCGTCGCGTGGTGCACGCCGCTCACGGACCTGCGCGCCGCCTACGCGACGGGCGTCTCGCCGCTGGCATGGCTGCGCTGGGCGCGCGGCTGCCAGGCGATGTCCGGCCTCGCGCGCGACGACCCGCTGCCGTTCATGCGCGGGACGCTGCCCTCCGCGGTCGCACGCCGGCTGCCGCACCCGAGCCTGACGCGCCGGCGGTAGCGCGAGCGCGCCGCCTGATGCGCTACGGCGTCATCGCCGACGTCCACGCCAACCTGCACGCGCTCGACGCGGCGCTCGAGTTCCTCTCCGGCCAGCGCATCGACGAGTACCTGTGCGCCGGCGACCTCGTCGGCTACGGCCCGCTGCCGAGCGAGAGCGTCCGCCGCGTGCTCGCGCTGCCCGGTCGCTGCGTCGCCGGCAACCACGACCTGATCGTCCTCGGCCGGTTGAGCGACGAGCGCTGCGTCGCGGCGGCGCGCGCGAGCCTGCGCTGGACGCGCGCCGCGCTCGACGACGACGCACAGGGAGCGCTCGCGCAGTTGCCGATCGGCGCGCGCGCCGGCGACGTCGTGCTACGGCACGGCTCGGTGAGCGATCCGCAGGAGTACGTCATCTCCGAGCGGCAGGCGCTCGCCTGCCTGGACGAGCTGGAGCGCGCGGAACCGGGCGCGCGGATCCTGATCCTCGGCCATACGCATCGCCCGATGGCCGTCGGCCGCCGGCGCGCGCGGCTGCTGCGACGGGCGACCGGGACGGTGGAGCTGGCCGACGACGAGCCGGTCGTGCTGAACCCGGGCGCGGTCGGGCAGTCGCGCAGCCGCGATCCGCGGGCGCGCGTGATGGTGCTCGACACGGCCGCGCGGACGGCGTCGTTCCACGCCGTGGCCTATGACGAGGCGGCGTGCCGCCGGGCGCTGGCCGAGCGCGGACTGCCGCAGGACTCCTGCCATATCCCGCGCTCGCGCTGGAGCGAGGTCGCCGGCGCGCTGGCGCGCCGCGTCAGCCGCGCGTGAAGACGTGCGCGCGATACCAGGCGTACGTGCGCTCGAGCCCGCTGCGCAGCTCCACCTGCGGCTCGTAGCCGGTCACCGCGCGCGTCCGCGTCATGTCCGGGCAGCGGCGCGGCGGCGAGCCGGGCGTCGGCGGGAGCGGGACGATCTCGAGGTCCTTGCCGACGGTCGCGGCGATCAGCCGCGCCAGCTCACCGACCAGGATCTCCGGCTCGGCGGCGCCGACGTTCAGCGTCTCGCCGCGGCCCGCCGGCGAGCTCGCGGCGCGCCAGATCATCTCGACCGCGTCGTCGACGTAGCAGAAGGTCCGCCGGTGGTCGATCGAGGCGACCGCGAGCGGCGTTCCGGGCGGGGCGTCGTGCACGCGCTGGAGCAGCTCGGGGATCACGTGCGCGAGGCCCATGCGCGGGCCGTAGAGGTTGTGCGGCCGCACGATCGTGAACGGGACGCCCGCGTGGTGGCAGATCGCCTCGCCGTAGATCTTCGACAGCATGTAGGCGCTGCGCGGCTCGGTGAGCGAGCTGACGGTCAGCGGCGTCGACTCCGGCGTCGGCAGCGGCAGCGTGAAGCTCGCCAGCGTGCCGGCGTAGACCTCGCTCGTCGACAGGAACACCAGCCGTTCGAGCGCGGGCTGGCGAGCGGCGAGCGCGACGACGTTCTCGAGCATCGCCACGCTATCGGTCAGGACGGCCAGCGGCCGGCGGATAACGCGCTGCACGCCGACGATCGCGGCGAGGTGCACGACGTAGTCGTACGGCTCGGGCAAGTCGTCGAGCGCGCCGCGCTCGCGCAGGTCGCGCTGCAGGACGTGCACGCGCCCCGACGCGCGCAGCGACGCGAGCTCGGCGTCCGGCGCCGCGCGCGAGAAGTCGTCGACGAGGTCGACCGCGAGGCCCTCGCGCACGAGCCGCGCCGCCAGGTGGGCGCCGACGAACCCGGCGCCGCCGGTGATCAGAGCGCGGCTCATCCGCGCTCCCCGCGCCCGATGCTCGCGACCGTGCAGCCGAGCCGCGCGAGCGCGGCGCGCTGCCCGGGCGACAGCACGTCGGACGAGTCGAGTACCACCGGTCGCTCGTCTCCGAGCCAACGCTCGACGTCGAGCTCACGGTACGCCTTGTGCGGGATCGCGAACACGACGGCGTCGACTCCCGCCAGCGGCGGCGGCTCGCCGTGCACGTCGATCGCGAGCTCGACCCAGTGGCGGACGAGCGGGTCGTGGCAGACGACGGTCGCACCGCACGCCCGCGCCTCGGTCACGAACGCCTGCGACGGCGACTGGCGCGTGTCGGCCACGTCCTCGCGGTAGCTCACGCCCATCAGCGCGATCGTCGCCCCGGCGAGCCCGTGCGGCAGCAGCGCCTCGACTTTGCGCAGGCTCACCAGCGGCATCGCGCGGTTGACGCTGACGGCGAGGCTGGAGAACGGGAACTCCAGGTCGGGCAGCTCGTGCAGCTCGCGCGCCGCGACTGCGCCGAGCAGCGGGTCCTTGGTGAGGCAGTAGCCGCCGACGCCGAAGCCGGGGCGGCGCATGTTCGAGTGGCTCGGGCGCCGGCGGATCGCCGCGATCACGTCGAACAGGTCGATGCCGACGGCCTCGGCGAACCGCCCCCACTCCTCCATGAACGCGATCGTCGTCGCGCGATAGCTGTTCTCCAGCACCTTGGCGAGCTCGCACGCGGTCGTCGACGGCAGGCGCGAGAGCGGGTGCGCCTGGACGTCGATCACCTGCGACAGGAACGCCTCGCAGGCGTCCGCCGCCGCCGGCGTGTGGCCGGCGAAGCTGCGCGGGATCGCGACGATCGACTCGAGGTAGGAGGCGCCCGGCATCACGCGCTCGTAGGAGTACGCGATCCCGATCGCGTCCGCCGGCAGGCCGCGCTCGGCGAGCGCGTGCGCGAGCTCCGGCGCGACGACCTTCTCGGTCGTGCCGGGCGGCACGGTCGTCTCGACGATCACCAAGGAGCCGGGCGGCATCGCCGATCCGAGCGTCCGGATCGCGGCGCGGAAGCCTTCCAGGCGCACCGTCGGCCGGCCGTCGTCGAGCACCACGTCGAGCGGCAGGTCGACGATCGTCACGGACGCGAGCGCGTAGGCCGCCGCGTCGGTCGTCGCCACCAGGTTGCCGCGCTCGACCGCCGCCGCCAGGGCAGCACGCAGCGCGCCGTCGTTCGCGGCGACGGGGAGCCGCCCGGCGGCGATCGCGTCGACCTTCGCGCGCCCGTCGGGCGTCGGCAGGTCGACGCCGACGACGCTGAAGCAGGGCTCGCCGCGCGCGTCGCGCGCGTCCGCGACCGCGATCGCCATCGCCGACCCCACGAAGCCGAGCCCCTGGACGCAGACGACGGGCAGCTTCGTCGGGGACGCGCCGTTCCGCGCCACGTGGCCCAGGTCGACTACGGACTCGATCATCGCGTCACGCGCTCCATCTCGTCGATCAGCGCATCGGCGACCTCGTCGACCTGCTCCTCCGTCATGTGCGCGTAGAGCGGCAGCGTGAGCACGCGCTCTGCGAGCGCGTCCGTCCGCGGCAGCGGGCGGGCGGAGAGCTCGGCGAACGCCGAGAAGCGATGGATCGGCGGGTAGTGGACACTCGTCTGGATCCGCCGCGCGGCCAGCGCCGCGCGCAGCTCGTCGCGGATCCCCGCGCGCTGCAGCACGACGACCATCAGGTGGTGGGCGGACGTTGCGTGCGCGGGCCCGGCGGTCGGCAGCGCGAGGCCGGCGACGCCGTCGAGCCGCTCGCGGTAGCGGGCGGCCAGCCGCGCCCGCGCCGCGTTGGCGCCGGGCAGCCGCGCCAGCTGGACGAGCCCGATCGCCGCCCGTGGCTCGTCGAGCCGGTAGTTGAAGCCGCTCGCCACGACGTCGTAGCCGGACGCGTGCCCGCGCGCCCGGTCCCAGCTCAGCGCGGTCATTCCGTGCGATCGCAGCAGCCGCACGCGCTCCGCGACAGCGTCGTCGGCCGTGACGACCATCCCGCCCTCGCCGATCGGCATGTTCTTGTTCGAGAAGAAGCTGAAGCAGCCGACCCGGCCGAGCGTCCCGCACGCGCGACCGCGGTGCATGCCGCCGGGCGCGTGCGCCGCATCCTCGATCACGGTGAGCCCGCGGCGCTCCGCGAGCTCGAGCAGCGCGTCAATGTCGCAGGCGAGGCCGCCGTAGTGGAGCGCCACGACGGCCTTGGCGCGCGGTCCCGCGGCGGCGTCGACGTCGGCAGGGTTGAGGTTCAAGTCGAGGGTGAGGTCCCGTTCGCCGACGATGTCGCACAACACCGGCGTCGCGCCGGCGTGGCGGACGACGCTGGCGGCCGCGACGAAGTTCAGCGACGGCAGGATCACCTCGTCGCCGGGCCCGCAGCCGCAGGCGACCAGCGCGAGGTGCAGCGCTGCGGTCCCGCTCGAGACCGCGACGGCGTGCCGCGATCCGGTGAAGTCCGCGAACGCCGCCTCGAACTCGGCGACGCGCGGGCCGGTGCTCCACCAGCCGGAGGCGACCGCGTCGCGCACGGCGCCGAGGAGCTCGTCGTCGACGGCGAGATCCGACAGCGGGACGCTCCAGGCGTCCGTATCAGCGCGCGTGACGATCTCGCCTCCTCCAGCTCAGCGCCCCGGTCCTGCGATCGACCGCGATCGGCAGGCGCAGGATCAGCGTCGCGAACGTCGCCGCGATGATCCGGAGGTCGCGGCGCGTGCTCGGGCGGGTCGCGTAGAGGCGGTCGAGGGCCACCTTCTGCGGCAGCAGCTCGCTCGTGTAGTGGCCGGCGGGATCGCTCGGGTCAAGGATCGCCAGCTCGCGCGCGAACGCCAGCTGCGTGTAGCCGGTCAGGCCGGGCCGCACCGCCAGGATCACGTCGTAGTCGCGCCGGAAGCGCTCCACGTGCTCGGGCGACTCGGGGCGCGGGCCGACGAGGCTCATCTCGCCGCGCAGCACGTGCCAGAGCTGCGGCAGCTCGTCGAGCTTCGTGCGGGCGAGCCAGGCGCCGAGCCGGGTGAGCCGCTCGTCGCCCGCGACGGTGAGCGCGGCGCCACCCGCATCGGTGCTCATCTTGCGGAACTTGAGCATCCGGAGGCGGCGGCCGCGGAAGCCCGCGCGCTCGGCGCGGTAGAGCACGGGCCCGCGCGAGTCCAGCACGACCAGCAGCGCGATCAGCAGCAGCAGCGGCAGCAGCACGGCCAGCGCGAGCGCCGCGACGACGAAGTCGATCGCGCGCTTGACGGCGGCTCGCAGCGCGTCGCTCTGCCGGGCGGAGCTGTGCGTGGCGAGTACGCCGCTCACCGCCGCGCCTCCCGGGCGGCGCGCGCGTCGATCAGGTCGGTGATGCCCAGCTCGGCCGGCGGCTTGCGGCCGTTCCGGCTCTGCATCGCCGGGAAGACCTCGGGCGGCGGGAACATCAGCGGCTCCAGGTGGTACTTCTCCGGCGACCGCTCGACGTCGGCGGCCGCGCGCTCGTACTCGCCGACGGTGCCGATGTCGTACCAGTCCGCATCGGTCTTGCAGGCGGCCACGCGCTCGCCCGCGGCCAGCAGCCGCCATACGAGCTCGGGGAACTGGCACGGACCGTCGGGCAGGAAGCGCAGTGCTCGCGCCTCGTACACGTAGATGCCCATGCTGACCTGGTAGTTCAGCGTCGGCTTCTCGATGTAGTTGCGGACGAGCCCCTCCTCGAACTCGATCACGCCGAGGTCGATGTCGACGCGCTGGTCATGCATCGCGACCGTGAGCGCGGCGTCGCGCTCGCGGTGGCAAGCGACGAGCTCGCGGAAGTCGAGCGTCGTCAGCACGTCGCCGTTCATCACGATGAACGTCCCGTCGAGATCGGGGACCGCTCCGACGGCGCCCGCGGTGCCCAGCGGCTCGGACTCCCAGTGGACGGCGAGGTCCAGCTCCGTGGGCAGGTCGGCGTTCGCGAGGTAGACGCAGATGAGCTGCCCGAGGTGGCTGACGCAGAGGTCGATCCGGTCGACGCCGCAGCGCACGAGCGAGCGGATGATGTGCTCGAGCACCGGCCGGTCGCCGATCGGCACGAGCGGCTTGGGGATGACGGTGGTGTAGGGACGCAGCCGCGTCCCAAACCCGCCCGCGAGTATCACCGCTCTCATCGCGGACCACCTCCTGGATCGGCCCGCGCAGCTGCGCACGCGGACGCGAGCTTCGTCGCGCTGTTCGGTCCGGCCTCGTTGCCGGGAATGCACCGGTGGGTGCCCATCAAGCCTCCTTCGGGTCAGGATTCGCTAGCTCGCCGGCGCTCGAGGCGCACGGCGACCGTCATGACCTACAGGGGGCTGGGGTCAGCCGGGGCGCTCTGTCGCGAGCGTGAAGCCGGCCGGCGACGAGAAGCCGAACCGGACGCGGTGACGGCGGAGCTCTTGCGCGGCGAAGATCGCGAGGCACAAGATCAGCGCGCACCACACGTCCTGGGCCGCCCCGCCGCCCGAGGTGGCGCTGCTCGCGGCGTGGAGGTTGCCGTTCGGCGGTGCGAACGGCGCGTGCGGCGCGTGCGCCACGGCAACACGGTGGGACCGCGCCGGCTTGTCGGCGCGGCCGCGGCCCGCGGCGGACGGTCGCGTGGTCGAGCCCGGGGCGGCTCCGGTCAGGTACCCGACAACGGGCGTCGACGCCTCCGCCGTCGCGAAGCCGAAGCCCGCGGCCGCGGGCGCGTCGAGCGGCCCGGCCGGTGGGGCGACGCCGAAGGATGGGAATCCGGGCAGCGGCACGTGCAGTCGCGGGCCGGCGGACACGCGCTCCGAAGCAGCGACGGCGGCTTCGGCCGGCCCGGCGATCGGGGGCCCGGCCTCCGGCGCAGGCGCGACGGTGACCGGTGGGCTCGGCTCGTCGGATGCGCCGGCGGGCGCCGCCGCCGCGGC
>Ga0126312_10002077_pt1 | contig 13294 bp, 15 predicted proteins | sample Plot104A_FD_92537 | JGI IMG/M metagenome (GOLD analysis project Ga0126312, IMG submission 92537) | Serpentine soil microbial communities from UC McLaughlin Reserve, CA, USA - Plot104A | ecosystem: Environmental > Terrestrial > Soil > Grasslands | place: USA: UC McLaughlin Reserve, Lake County...
AACGAAACGATCGGTGAACCAGGCCCCCATTTCACGGCCCACGGCCACTGATTGGGAATCAACCATCTAGCCGGCTGAGGCGACCGCCGACTCACGCCTCGCCCGCGCCCGGCGGCCGAGCTCACGGGCGCGCTGGATCACGAGCTCGGCCTGCTCCGGTGGCACGAACGCGAGGTAGGCGACGAGCACGATCCAGCTGAAAAAGCCGATCCGCATCGTCAGCTCGATCGACAGATGGAGCCCGATGCCGGCGAGCAGGACATAGGGGCGCAGGCGCCGATTCCAGACGAGCACGCCGATCGAGAACTCGACGGCAAGCGTTCCGTAGGTCATCAGGTTCGCGAAGAGCTCCGACTGGCTGAGCGCGTGGGGAACCTGGTAGCGGGCCATGTCGTGGAGCCTCAGCGCATACGAGGTGGCCGTCCCGTCGTTCCAGGTGACGCCGCGGGCCTTGGCCCAGACCGCCGAGAGGTAGAGGATGCTCACCTGCAGCTGGAGCAGGCGCAGGGCCCAGGGCGAGCGCCGGGCGTAGCCGAGCACGCCCTTCCCCGCACCGGCAGGGGCCAGCACGAGGATCAGGGCGATGATCCGGATCATCTCGTCACCGGAGTTGGTGACGAAGACGTCGCGCCGCTCGAACGAGGTGAGAACCACGAAGATGACGAGCGCGGCGATCCGCGTCTGGAAGCGGGCGACGAGCGACACCGCGGCCGTGAGCAGAGCGACGTAGCAGACGATCACCGCGGGGTCGGAGTTGAGCGGCCGGAGCAGCGTCCAGAGGAGCGGCGCGTCGGTGTGCGGCGTCTCCGCCAGCAGGCCCTGCGGCCCCAGGAACGTCAGGAGGTCCGGCGCAAGCGCTGCCGCCCAGGCGATGACCAGCACACCGAACGCGATCCGGACGAGCACGAGCGGGGCGGTCGACTCGGGCACGAACCAGAACCGCTGCCACGAGGCCCAGAGGCGGGTCACGACGGCCGCCAGGTGTAGAAGAGATAGGACCGCTGCGGTCCCTCGTTCGCATCCGCTCCCGGCGGCTTCAGCTCCCGCCAGCGGCGGACGAGGACCACCTTGCGAACGCGCCGCCCGTGGGCCTGGTTGCGGGCCACCCACGCCGCGAGCCCGGGCCACAGCTCCCGGTTCTCGTCGAGGCGGACGTTCTCCATGTACTTGCCCCAGCGGTAGTCGCGGTAGTGACCGACGAGGTTGCCGCCGACGTAGGGGCGCCAGGTCGTCTCGCTGCCGTCGGCGAACGTCACCCGTGCCCTCAGTCCGAGGCTCTCGCGCCTAGGGTCCGGCGCGAACACGTTCCAGTTCTGGTTCAGCCCGAGGACGTCGATCACCGGGTCGGTGGCGTCGGAGGCCGTGGAGCGGAGCTTGGACTGCGGCAGGTTGACGACCACGATCGCCGCCAGGACGACGAAGAGGAAGGCGCTCAGGAGCGCCCGGCCGAGCGGCGACGCCTCGAACCGCTCGACGAGGCAGGCATCAGGGCGCACGGGGCTTTCGCTCCTCGGCCAGCGGCTTGCCGCCCTCGTCGGTGAGGCCTCCCGGCGGCCATGGGCCGAACCAGTTGTCGCGAGCGCCGTCGATCGTCAGGACGGCACCGGAGAGGTAGTCGCCGCCCGGAGAGGCGACGAACGCCACGAGCCAGCCGAACTCCTCCTCCGTGCCCAGCCGCCCCAGCGGGACGGTCGCGGCCACCCCCTCCACCACCGGCCGCGGGTACTTGGTGCGGAGCGTCTCGGTGTCGAAGTGGCCGGCGGCCAGCGCGGTCAGCCTGATGTTGAAGCGCGACCACTCGATCGAGAGGACCTTGGTCAGGTTCTCCACCGCGGCGCGCGCCGCCGACGAATGGGCCATCCCCGGCAGCCCGTGGTGCGGCGACAGCGTGACGTTCACGATCTTGCCCCCGCGGGCCTCGGGGATCATCGCCTTCGTCGCCACCGCGTGGCTCATCAGCCAGGTGCCCTCGACGTTCAGGGCCATCACGGTGCGGAAGCCCTTCGGGGTTATGTCCTCCGCCGGCGTCATGTACTGGCCGCCCGCGTTGTTCACGAGCAGGTCGACCCTGCCGTGACGCTCGAGGACGCCCTCGACCAGCGCATGCACCTGCTCCTGCTCGCGGATGTCGCACTGGACCGGTTCGACCGTGCCCCCCTCGGCCCCGGCCGCCGTCTCCTCGAGCGGCTCGAGCCGGCGACCGCACACGACCACGGTCGCGCCGCACGCGGCCAGCTCGAGCGCCGTGGCCCGGCCGAGCCCGCTGCCGCCGCCGCTCACGATCGCCACCTGGCCTTCGAGCAGGCCGGGCGCGAAGATCTTCGAGGCCATCGCGCGGAGGTTAAACCGCCCGCACTGCCTCACCCGAGCAGAACTGCCCCGGCCCAGGTCGACCTAGGCCGGCGCCCCGGCGTGGGCGGCGACCTCGATGGTCGCGCGCATGAACGCCGGCAGGTCGTCGGGCCGCCGCGACGAGATCAGGTTCCCGTCGACGACCACCTCCGAGTCCTCCCAGTCGGCGCCGGCGTTGCGCAGGTCGTCGGCGATCGCGCGCACCGAGGTCACGCGCTTGCCGGCCACGATCCCGGCCGAGGCCGGGACCCAACCCGCGTGGCAGATGAAGGCGATCGGCTTGCCGCTCTCGTGCATGTCGCGGACGAGCCGGAGCACGCCCTCGTCCGTACGCAGCTTGTCGGGCCCGTAGCCGCCTGCGATCACCAGCAGGTCGAGGCGCTCCGACTCGAGGTCGCCGGCCGCCTGCTCCACCTCCAGCTCGTGGCCCTTCTTGCCCGGCACCGTCGCACCGGCCTCGGAGCCGATGACCTGCACGTGCGCACCGGCCTCGCGCAGCCGGTAGAGCGGATAGAGGGCCTCGGTGTCCTCGAACTGCGGCCCGACCATGATTGCCGCGCGCCTGCCCGCGAGCGGCTCGTCGTGTGAATGGTGCGTCATGCTTCTCCTCTTCCAGGTTCGCGCCGAAACTACTCCGTCGGCGCTGACGACGAGTGACCAATTGAGGTCGCCATAGCGCCGTGGATGGACACCGGCAAGGCGCGCGAAGTCGCGGCGGTACCGCCTACGCGCTCACGGGGCGCTGCGCCTTCAGCCGGTCCGGCGTCTCGTCGTCGAACGACGCGAAGAACGAGCCGAGCTGGTCGACGAGATGGCCCATCGACTCGGCCGAGTAGAGGACCGGCTGGTACTTCGTAATGTCGTACTCGAGAGTGCCCATCTCGAGGAAGTCGATCGGCCTGATCTCCATCGAGCGGAACTCCTCTATCTCGCCGTAGCTCGACAGGATTCCGGCCCCATAGGCCCGAAGGTCGCCGTCCTCGTGGAGGACCCCGAACTCGATCGTGAACCAGAAGACGTCGGCCAGGAACTTCAGCCCCTCCTCTGTCTCGCAGCGGCGCGCCGCCTGGCCGGCAAGGAGGTTGAGCTCCGCGAACTCGGGCGAGGCGAGCAGATTGCCGTGGCCGATGACCTCGTGGATCAGGTCGGGCTCGGGCGTATAGAGCGGCGCGGCCGGGTGGCGAATGTACTGCGTCGAGTGGAAGACGCGATCCGCGAGCGAGCCGTAGAACTCCCCCAGCGGGACCAGTCCCGCCGCCGGCACGTAGCGAAAGCCGGTCAGCGGCGCCAGCCGTTGGCTGACCTCCTCGAGCTGCGGGATGTGGTCGTGCGGGAGCCCCAGCGCCGCGTACGCATCACGGAAGGCCCGGCAGGCATAGCGCTCGTACTTGGGCGCGAGCTCCCGGGTGACCGTGCGCCAGACGTTCTGCTCCTCCTCGGTGTACTCGATCGTCGGCGCCGGCGTGCCGGGGGTCCAGTCGAGCGCGGCCTCGGCGATCTCGGCGCGCCGGGCGCGATACAGGGGATCGTTGGCCCCCGGGTGGTCGTCGCCGAGATGCACGACCACGCCCTCCTCGCCGCGGGTGACCGGCGAGTAGAGCTGGCCCTCCTCGAACATCAGTGGCCTCTCCGACGAGTTCGTGGCCGGGCTGTCACGGGACGCGCGCCTCTCCCTTGTCCGGGTTCCAGGAGAGCGCGTACTCCGGCTTGTCGATGTCGCGCCAGAGAGAGGTGAGGCGCAACGGCCGGAAGGTGTCCCACATGATCGCCAGCTCGTCGGTGCGCTTCGAGCCGAGCGCCCTCTCCACGGCTCCGGGCTGGGGGCCGTGCGGCAGGCCGGAGGGGTGAAGCGTGATGCACCCGACATCCACCCCCTTGCGCGCCGCGTAGTCGCCCTCGGCGTAGAACATGACCTCCTCGGACTGGATGTTGGAGTGGTGGTAGGGGAGCGGGACGGCCTGCGGGTCCCAATCGAGCATTCGAGGCGCAAAGGTGCAGATCACGAAGTTCTGCCCCTGGAAGGTCTGGTGGGTGGGCGGCGGCAGGTGAAAGCGTCCCGCCCGCGGCTCGAAGTCGCCGGCGTTGAACGTGTACGGCCAGACGTAGCCGTCCCAGCCCACCACGTCGAACGGATGGCGGTCGAGCAGGTAGTCCTGGTGGCCGTCCCGGACCCTGACCGTCAGCCGGAATTCGCCGCTCTCGTCGCAGGTCTCGAGTCCGGACGGGCCGTGGATGTCGCGCTGCGAGAAGGGCGCGTGCTCGAGCAGCTGGCCGTACCTGTTCCGGTAGCGGTTCGGCGTCTCGATCTCGCCGGGCGTGTGGAAGCAGAGCCAGAACTGGTGGCCGTCGTCGAGCTCGAACGTGTGCGTGGTCCCGCGCGGGATGACCACGTAGTCCTTCTCCCTGAACGGGACCATCCCGAACACCGTCCGGAGGACGCCACCCCCCTCGTGGACGTAGATGACCTCGTCGCCCTCGCCGTTGCGGTAGAAGCCGTCGAGCCGCTCGTCGGGCTTGCAGATCGACACCTCGAGGTCGCCGTTGAACATGAGCAGCCGGCGGCCTCTGACCGGATCGCCGCCGGGGAGCACCGCATTCGAGTCGGCCAGCCGATGGACGTGGACCTCGGGCACCCACTCGTCTCGGACGATCGACGTGAAGTCTCCGACCGAGTCGAGGCGACAGGGCGAATGGAGGTGGTAGAGGATCGATTCGTTGCCGGAGAAGCCCTCGTAGCCCATCACCTCCTCGACCAGAAGGCGGCGGTTGCCGTTGCCGACGGGCTGGCGAACGGCCACGTGTCGCTTGGCGGGCACCTCGCCCCGAAGTTCGTATCTCACAGGTTGCCCCTCCTGTCCTGCTCGCGCTCGAGCGCCTCGAACAGCGCCTTGAAGTTGCCCTCGCCGAACCCGCGCGAGCCGTGGCGCTCGATCAGCTCGAAGAACAGCGTGGGGCGATCGCCGAGCGGCTTGGTGAAGATCTGGAGCAGGTAGCCCTCGTCGTCGCGGTCGACGAGTATGCCGAGCCGCCGGAGATCCGCCAGGTCCTGTTCGATCTCGCCGATCCGCTCCGGTACCTCGTCGTAATAGGACTCGGGAATCGGAAGGAAGTCGACACCGCGGGCGCGCAGCTCGGCAACGGTGCCGACGATGTCGCGCGTGGATAGCGCCACGTGCTGCACCCCGGCGCCGCGGTAGTACTCGAGGTACTCCTCGATCTGCGACTTGCGCTTGCCTTGCGCCGGCTCGTTGATCGGGAACTTGAGCCGGCCGCTGCCGTCGGTGACCACCTTCGACATGAGGGCCGAGTACTCGGTCGAGATCGCCTCGTCCGAGAAGTGGATGAGCTCGGTCATGCCAAAGACGCGCTCGTAGTAGCCGACCCACTCCTCCATGTGGCCCAGCTCGACGTTGCCGACCACGTGGTCGATGCCGGCGAGGAGGCCCTCCCGCGGCGCGCTGCCGCGGCTCTCGAACCCCGGCAGAAAGGCGCCGTCGTAGCCGTCTCGTTGCACGAAGAGGTGGAGCGTGTCCCCGTAGGTCGCCACCGACGAGAGGCCGACCTTGCCATCGTCGTCCTCCACCCAGTGCGGGGTCATCTCGCCGCGGGCGCCGTGCTCCACCGCGTGGAAATAGGCGGCCTCGGCGTCGGGCACGCCGAGAGCGACCTTGTGCACGCCGTCGCCGTGGCGCTTGTGGTGGTCGCCGATGTCGTCCTCGCCCGAGAGCGTGCCGGTGATGACCAGCCGTATGCGCCCCTGCTCGAGCACGTGCGAGACGCGGTCGCGGCGTCCGGTCTCGAGCCCGCTGTAGGCGGTTTCGGTGAAGCCGAAGGCGCGGGTGAAGAAGAAGGCGGCCTGAGCCGCGTTGCCGGCGTAGACCTCGAGGTGGTCGATCCCGTGGACCGGCATCCGGTCCATGTCGGTGACCGCCGCGGGACGCGGCGCGAGCTGCTCGGTGGCCATCCTCCTCCTTCGTCCGCTGCTTGTGGATAATGTTTCTAGGGTCAAAGGGACTGTTCAACGCCTATTTGTTGCAGCTGAGCACCATTTCACCGCCAAATGGACGCCATAGACCGTAGAATCGTTTCGCTCCTGCGGGAGAACGCCCGTCGCTCGTTCAAGGACATCGGCAAGCACGTGCACCTGACGGCGCCGGCGGTGAAGCGGCGCGTGGACCGGCTGGAGGCGGGCGGCGTCATCCGGGGCTACGCGGCGGTGGTCGATCCGGCCGCGTTCGGCTGGCACACCGAGGCCTTCGTCGACCTCTACTGCGACGGGCGGATGCCGGGGGAGTCGATCAAGCGAGCGGTCAAGAAGGAGCCGACGGTCGTGTCGGCGCACACCGTCGCCGGCGAGGCCAGTGCCATGCTCCACGTGATGGCCGAGGACACCCGAGCTCTCGAGCTGGCCCTCGAGCGGATCAGGAAGGTCGACGGCGTGGACCGGACCGTGACCGAGGTCGTGCTCTCGACCTTGTTCCAGCGGTGAGGCGTCCCTACCCGGACGGCCAGCCGCCCTCGATCCGGGACTTCTTCGCCTTCGAGGAGCACGTCCGCAGCGCTCGCGGCGACGTGCCGGACACCTGGTTCCGAATCCCGGTCTTCTACTTCTCGAACCCGGCCGCCGTCTACCGCGACGGCGACGAGGTTCCGCGGCCGGCGGACACACGGATGCTCGACTACGAGCTGGAGCTGGCCGCCGTCATCGGCGCCGACGGCGGCATCGAGGGCTTCACCGTCATGAACGACTGGTCGGCGCGCGACCTGCAGGGCAAGGAGATGGCGGTCGGCCTCGGCCCGGCGAAGGGCAAGGACTTCGCCACCTCGCTCGGGCCGGAGCTGGTCTCGCCGGACGAGCTGCCCGCGGACCTCGACATGCGAGCGACCGCTCGCGTCAACGGCGAGCTGCGAAGCGATTCCCGGACGGGAGCGATGCACTGGTCCTGGGAGCAGGTGCTGGAGGCCGCGGCGCGTAACACGCCCGGGCTCCAGCGGGGCGACGTGATCGGCTCCGGCACGGTCGGCGGCGGCTGCATCCTCGAGCACGGCGACGGCCGCTGGCTCCGCCCGGGGGACGAGGTGGAGCTCGAGATCGAGGGCATCGGCAGGTTGCGCAACCGCGTCGGCCGGCCCTAGGCTGGCGCCGTGCTCAGGAACCGAGCGTTGCTGCTTGCGGCGACCGCCGCGCTCCCCGTGGGCCGGTACCCGGCCACGCCGCCGTGAGCGGCTTCATCTCCCGCGGGTTCAGGGGTCGACGGCGCACGCCGGAGGAGCTGGCCGACCGAATCCCTCCCGGCCAGTACTTCGAGCCCGGCTTCCCCGTTCTCACCGCCGGCCCGACCCCGCGCATCAAGCCCGAGGAGTGGGGCTTCCGCATCGACGGGATGGTCGGACACGAGCGCGAGCTCACCTGGAAGGAGTTCCAGGCGCTGCCGTTCGAGACGGTGCCGTGCGACATCCACTGCGTCACCAAGTGGTCCAAGCTGGGCACCAATTTCGGCGGCGTCTCCGTGGACACCCTGCTCGAGGGCGTCGAGCCGCAGGGTGAGTTCGTGATGCAGTATTCCTACGGCGGCTACACCACCAACGTGCCCCTCGCCGACATCACGGGAGGCAAGGCTTGGGTCGCAACCGAGCACGAGGGGGAGCCGCTCCCGCGCGAGCACGGCGGTCCCGCGCGCATGCTCGTGCCGCACCTCTATTTCTGGAAGAGCGCCAAGAGGGTCGCCGGGCTGCGGATCATGGACCACGCCGAGCCCGGCTTCCCCGTGCTCACCGCCGGGCCGACGCCCCGCATCGACACCGACGCTTGGGGCTTCCGGATTGACGGGATGGTCGCCCAGGAGAAAGAGTGGACGTGGGACGAGTTCCACAAGCTGCCCTTCGAGACGGTGCCCTGCGACATCCACTGCGTGACCAAGTGGTCGAAGCTCGGGACCACCTTCGGCGGCGTGTCCGTGGACGTGCTGCTGGAGGGCGTCGAGCCACAGGGCGACTTCGTCATGGAGTACTCCTATGGCGGCTACACGACCAACGTGCCGCTCGCCGACCTCATGGACGGCAAGGCCTGGATCGTGACGGAGCACGAGGGTGAGCCGCTTCCGCGCGAGCACGGCGGGCCGGCTCGGATGCTCGTGCCGCATCTCTACTTCTGGAAGAGCGCCAAGTGGGTGGCCGGTCTGCGGATCATGGACCACGACGAGCCGGGGTTCTGGGAGCAGAACGGGTACCACAACTACGGCGACCCCTGGAAGGAGCAGCGCTATTGGACCGACTGACCCCGGTCGAGCAGCGCGCGCCGGGCAAGTGGCAGATCGGGACTGTCGCCTCGATCAAGCACGAAACGCCGCGGGTCAAGTCGTTCACCATCGAGCTGCCGATGTGGATGCCCCACCTGCCGGGCCAGCACTACGACGTCCGGCTGACGGCCCCGGACGGCTACCGCGCCCAGCGCTCGTACTCGATCGCCTCCTCACCGCTGGACGAGGGGCGGATCGAGCTGACCATCGACCGGCTCGAGGACGGCGAAGTGTCCCCCTACTTCCACGATGTCGTGATCGAGGGCGACCAGGTCGAGGTGCGGGGGCCGTTCACCTCCTACTTCGTCTGGCGCGGGGAGGCCCCGGTGCTGCTGCTCGGCGGCGGCTCGGGGGTGGTCCCCCTGATGGCGATGCTTCGCCACCGGCGCCGCACGATGCCCGAGCTCCCGATGCGGCTCGTCTACTCCGTCAGATCGGCCGAGGACGTGATCTACGCGGACGAGCTCGGCGACGACGCCGTCCTCACCTTCACTCGCGAGGCGCCCGAGGGCTGGTCGGGCCACGCGGGCCGCGTCGATGCCGCGCTGGTCGCCGAGGCACGAGTGGAACCGGGGATCGCCTTCATCTGCGGCTCGAATGGTTTCGTCGAAACGGCCTCACAGCTGGTGCTGGACGCGGGGTTCGAGCCGAGAATGATTCGCACCGAGCGCTTCGGGCCGACCGGCTGATGGCCCCTCGCACTCGCGTCCTGACGTTCGGGTCGGCCGCCGTGCTCGTCGTCGCCGGTGCGTTGTGCGGGATCCTGGTCAGCGGAGTGGTGGGGGAGGTGCTCGCCATCGGCCTAGTGCTGCTCGGGCTCGGCGGAGCCCTGCTCCTCCTGTTCTTCGAGGTCGGCCTGAGTGAGGACCGGGACCGGGCCAGAGAGGACGAGCGTCGACGTGAGCGGGCGGCACGGCGCGTCCACCCCGGGCGCCGGCCGCGCTTCCAGTGGCCGCGGCGCCCCGGGTGAGCCCTGTCGTGAAGCTGATCGACCGGGTGCGCAGACTCTGCCTCTCCCTCCCGGAGGCATTCGAGCTCGAAGCCTGGGAGCACCCAACGTTCCGTGTCGGCAGCGGCCGGGGCAAGATGTTCTGCATCGCGGCGGAGGACGGGTCGTCGATCAGGCTGAAGGCCGACCCCGCCGAGCGGGAGGCCCTGCTGGTACAGGGTGAGCCCTTCTACATGCCGGCCTACGTGGGGACCAAGGGTTGGATCGGAATCAACCTGGACGATCGTCGAACTGACTGGGAAGAGGTCGCCGAGCTGATAGCCACCGGGTACTGCCTCATCGCGCCGAAGCGCCTGGCCCGGCAGGTCACAAGCCCGCCCTCGCTCGAGGGCTGACTTGCGGCTCCCGTCGCGACCGCGCGCCCGGTTCAGCCGGTCGGAAGCGAGGAGCCGGTCGCCACTCATGCTGCAGAGCCGGCGTAGAATCGGACCCGTGCCTGGCTGACGCTAGAGAGTCGCACCCGAGTGGCTCGGCGGCGGTGCCCGTGCGCCGCCTCGAGAATCCATCACATCGTTGCAGTGACCGAAAGGGGGCCGACGCCGGCGAAGCGCGTTCTGGAGACATGTACCGGCTATAAAACGCGCCCATGGCCGACCTGGAGACAGCGCCGTTCGGCGCGTGGCGCTCGCCGATCTCCGCCGAGCTGGTCGCGCGGGCCGGGACCCGACTTGCCGAGCCGCTGATCGGCGACGACGAAGCCGCCTGGTGGCTCGAGGGCAGGCCTGCAGAAGGCGGCCGCACCGTGCTCGTGCGCCGTCTGCCGGGCGGCGAGCAGGCGGACGTCACACCGCAGGGGTTCTACGTGCGTACGCGGGTTCACGAGTACGGCGGCGGTGCCTGGCTCCTGCACGGGGAAACCGCCTTCTTCTCGAACTTCGAGGACCAGCGGCTCTACCGCCAAGGCCTTCGCGAGGCGCCCCGCCCGATCACCCCCGAGGCGCCGGTGGCCGCCGGGCTGCGCTACGCCGACGGGCGGGCCACCGCGGACGGCCGGCTGATCGTCTGCGTGCGGGAGTCTCACATCGACGAGGAGGTCGTGAACGAGCTCGTGGCCGTGCCGGCGGACGGCTCGGCCGAGCCTCTCGTGGTCGCGACCGGCCGTGACTTCTACTCGTTCCCCCGTGTCAGCCCGGACGGCGAGGCGCTCGCCTGGACCTGCTGGGACCACCCGAACATGCCCTGGGACGGCACGGAGCTGTGGGTCGCTCCCCTGAGCCCTGCTGGCGAGCTCGGCGAGCCGGAGCTGGTCGCAGGTGGCCCCGACGAGTCGATCTTCCAGCCCGACTGGAGCCCGGACGGCAAGCTGCACTTCGTCTCGGACCGCACGGGCTGGTGGAACCTGTACCGGCAGCGCGACGGCGCGGTGGAGGCGCTCACCTCGGAGGAGGCGGAGCTCGGCCACCCCCAGTGGCTGTTCGGCGGCTCCACGTACGCGTTCCTCCCCGACGGATCGATCGCATGCGTGCGGTGTGACCGGGGCGAAGAGCGCCTCTGCCTGATCGCGCCGGGCGCCAGCGAGCCGGAGGACCTCGGGCTGCCCTACACGTCATTCGAGTTTCCCTGCCTGCGGAGCCGCGGGACCACGATCGTGTTCGTCGCGGGGAGCCCCGCGCAGGAGGCGGAGGTTGTATCCGTCGAGCTGCCCGGGGGCGAGCCAACCGCGCTCAGGACCTCAAGTGAGGAGCCCGTTGACGTCGCTTACGCCTCACTGCCGCGAGCGGTCGAGTTCCCCACGGAGGGCGGGCTCGCCGCGCACGCCTTCTACTACCCGCCCGCAAACCCCGACTTCGCCGGTCCGGAGGACGAGCGGCCCCCGCTGATCGTGGAGATCCATGGCGGTCCAACCAGCCACCGTTGCCCCGAGCTTCGCAGGGGGGTCCTGTTCTGGACGAGCCGCGGCTTCGGAGTGGTGGACGTCAACTACGGCGGCAGCACCGGCTTCGGCCGCGCCTACCGCGAGCGGCTGCGCGGCTCCTGGGGGATCGTCGACACCGCGGACTGCATCGCGGCCGCGCGGTATCTGGCCGACGCCGACGAAGCGGACGGCGACAGGCTCCTGATCCACGGAGGCAGCGCCGGCGGTTACACGACGCTCTGTGCGCTCGTCTTCCGTGACGACTTCGCGAGCGGCGCGAGCTACTACGGGGTCGCCGATGCGGAGACGCTGGCTCGGGACACACACAAATTCGAGTCTCGCTACCTGGATGGCCTCATCGGTCCGTATCCGGAGGCCGCGGAGACCTATCGGGCGCGCTCGCCGATCCACTTCGCTGAGCGGCTGCGCTCGCCGGTGATCCTCTTCCAGGGCCTGGAGGACGAGGTCGTGCCTCCGTCTCAGGCGCAGGAGATGGTGGCCGCCCTGCGCGCGAACGGGATTCCCCACGCCTACCTGGCATTCGAGGGCGAGCAGCACGGCTTCAGGCGCGCTGAGACGATCGTCCGCTGCCACGAGGCGGAGCTCTTCTTCTACGGCGAAATCCTCGACTTCGAGCCTGCCGACACGATCGAGCCGGTCACGATCGAGGGCCGCTGAGCGCCCCGCGCGCGCCCCGCCGGGGCGGCGCCGCTGATGCCCGCTGGCGCGCCCATTGGGCGAGTACCTGGCTTCCACGCACGGGCGCATGTCCATCGCGGCTGACGCGGCGACCGTTAGTCTCGGCTCGTGGAAATCGCGGGCGCGCAAGCGGGGTGACGGCTCGGCTGCTGCTCGAGTACGACGGCGCCGCGTTCGCGGGCTGGGCGAGGCAGCCGGGGATGCGCACGGTGCAGGAGACGGTAGAGGGAGCGATCGTGACCGTCCTGGGTGCGCCGGTCGAGCTCGCGGTCGCCGGTCGAACCGACGCCGGCGTCCACGCTCGCGGGCAGGTGGCGAGCCATCCCGGTGAGGCACCACCGGTCGATTCGCTCAACGGAGTATTGCCGCCCGACGTACGGGTGCTCGCGAGCGAGCCGGCCCCGGACGGCTTCGACGCCCGTCGCGATGCCAGGAGCCGCACCTACCGCTACCGCGTTCACACCCGACGGCAGTCGAGCCCGTTCGAGCGGGGCCGTGCCTTGCACTGGCCGCGCCCGGTCGACCGCGCTGTCCTCGCCGCCTGCGCGGAGGCGACACTCGGCGCCCATGACTTCACCGCCTTCACCCCCGCGCAAACGGATCATGTGCGCTTCGAGCGCCACGTCATGCGGGCCGAATGGCGCGAGGAGCCCCACCGGGTAGTCGCCTTCTGGATCGAGGCGGACACCTTCATGCGCCACATGGTCCGGACCCTGATCGGCACGATGCTCGCCGTCGCGAGCGGGCGCATAAGCCTCGCGAGCTACCACCGGCTGCTGACCGGTAGGCCGCGGGAGGAGGCTGGTGACAGCGCCCCGGCGCACGGGCTGTATCTGGAATCCGTTCGTTACTGAGGCTTCGCGATTCCGTCGGTTTCTGCCGCCCGAGCACGACTATCCTCAAGGTCCGTCGTATGAAGGTCCTGCTCACCAACGACGACGGCATCCAGGCCATGGGCCTCGACGCCATGCGTCACGCTCTGCTCGAGGTCCCCGGCGTCGAGCTCGCCGTGATCGCGCCGGAATCGAACCGCAGTGCGACAGCGCGGAGCATCACCACGAGCAAGCCCCTGTGGGTCGA
>Ga0126312_10002078_pt1 | contig 13291 bp, 12 predicted proteins | sample Plot104A_FD_92537 | JGI IMG/M metagenome (GOLD analysis project Ga0126312, IMG submission 92537) | Serpentine soil microbial communities from UC McLaughlin Reserve, CA, USA - Plot104A | ecosystem: Environmental > Terrestrial > Soil > Grasslands | place: USA: UC McLaughlin Reserve, Lake County...
CAGGATTCGAACCTGCGACTTCTGCCTCCGGAGGGCAGCGCTCTATCCACTGAGCTACGGGCGCCCGCCGGGCCAGTCTAGGGCTTCGTCACGGCCAGGCCGGCCTCTCGCCGGGCTGAAAGCCGCCGTCCAGGCCGGTGGCATTGGACAGGCACGAGCTCCTGGAGGATGGGCCGCCGCCCCCATCGGGCTGATGTGCGAGGAGGGCCGCCATCGGCCTAGGTTAGGGGCATGCTGATCGCCGTCATCTCCGACACCCACCTGCCGCGCGGGTCGCGGCGGCTGCCGGAGGCGTGCGTGAAGCGGATCGAGGCGGCCGACCTGTTGCTGCACGCCGGCGACTTCAGGACGGCGGCCGTCCTTCGCGAGCTCGAGGCGATCGGCCCGCCGCTGGCCGGCGTTCACGGCAACGTCGACGACGACGAGCTGCGCCGGCTGCTCCCCGGCGAGCGGGTGGTGGACGCGCAGGGCGCGCGCATTGGGATGGTGCACGACGCAGGCCCGCGCCTCGGCCGCCTCGACCGCATGCGCAAGCGCTTCGGCGGTCGCGCCGACGCGGTCGTGTTCGGCCACTCGCACCTGCCGCTGCACGAGCAGGGCCACGGCTTCCAGATCTTCAACCCCGGCAGCCCTACCGAGCGGCGCCAGGCTCCGGCGCACACGATGGGCGTCGCGCACGTGGAGGGGGGCACGGTTGCCTTCGAGCTGATCGACCTCGTCTGAGGGGACAATGGCGCGGTGGACCTCGATGTGCTCTTCGTGGGAACCGCCGGCTCAGCGCCCACGGCGCGGCGCGGGCTGCCGGCCACACTCGTGCGGCGCGGCGGCGACCGGCTGCTGTTCGACTGCGGCGAGGGCACCCAGCGCCAGCTCGTGCGATCCATCGGGCTGATCGAGCTCGAGGACGTGTTCATCACGCATTTCCACGCCGACCACGTGCTCGGGCTGCCGGGCATGCTCAAGACGTTCAGCCTGCGCGGGCGCGAGCGGCCGCTCACCGTCCATGGTCCCCGGGGCCTGCAGAGGCTGTTCGCGGCGCTCAGGCCGGTCGTGGGGCGCACCACCTTCCCGGTGCGGCTGCACGAGCTCGAGCCAAACGACGAGCTCGAGCGCGATGGCTACCGCATCGCGGCCTTCGCCGTGGACCACGCGGCCGGCTCGCTTGGTTACGCGCTCGTCGAGCGGGAGCGCCCCGGCCACCTCGACCCCGCGCGGGCGGAGCAGCTCGGCGTGGCGCCCGGGCCGGACCTCGGCCGCCTGCAGCGCGGCGAGACGGTGCAGGGCGTGGCGCCCGAGCAGGTCATGGGGCCGCCACGGCGCGGTCGCAAGCTCGTGCTGGCGGGCGACACCGCGCCCTGCGCGATGACTGGCGCGGTGGCCTTCGGCGCGGACCTGCTGGTGCACGAGGCGACGTTCATGGAGGAGGAGGCCGCGCGCGCGGCTGAGACCCGCCACTCGACGGCCCGACAGGCCGCGCAGGTCGCCTCCGACGCCGAGGTCTCGATGCTCGCCCTGACGCACGTGTCGCCGCGCTACGCGGGCCGCGAGCTGCGCGACGAGGCGCGGGCGCTGTTCGCGAACACGGTGGTCCCCCGCGACTTCGATCGCATCGAGCTGCCCTTCCCCGAACGCGGCGGACCCGAGCACCTGCGCCGCGACGAACGGGCGGCCGCCGTCCCGCCCGGCGCCGTCCAGCCCCGCTGATAACCTCGCTCGCGACGTTCCTTTAACCAGGTCCAGCGAGGCCAGGAAGGGGCAGGAATGACTGAGAAGACGGTCCTCGACCGCGAGGACGTGCGGCGCACGCTGGTGCGCATCGCCCACGAGATCGTCGAGAAGACGGGCGGTGAAGGCGTCGCGATCGTCGGGATCCATCGTCGCGGGGCCGTGCTGGCCGCGCGCGTTCGTGATCTGGTGGCAGAGCTCGTCGGCGAGCCCGTGCCGCTCGGCGACATCGACATCTCCTTCTACCGCGACGACGTGTCGCTGCGACTGGCCCACCCGACCGTGCACGCCTCGCACATCGACTTCCCGGTCGAGGACAGCACCATCGTGCTGGTGGACGACGTGCTGTACACCGGACGCACGGTGCGAGCCGCCATCGATGCCCTGTTCGACTACGGGCGCCCGCGCAAGCTGCAGCTGGCGGTACTGGCCGACCGCGGCCACCGCGAGCTGCCGATCCGGCCGGACTACGTGGGCAAGAACCTGCCCACGGCCAGCTCCGAGCGCGTCAACGTGAGGGTCGAGGAGCTGGACGGCGTCGACGAGGTCGCGATCGCCGAGGTGGTGCCGGCATGAGCCGGCACCTGCTGTCGATCGACGATCTCTCGCGCGACGACATCGAGCGCATCCTCCGCCGCGCCGGGAGCTTCGCCGAGGTCTCCGGTCGGGAGATCAAGAAGGTGCCGACCCTGCGCGGGCGGACGGTGATCAATCTCTTCTACGAGGCCTCCACACGCACCAGCTCCTCGTTCGAGCTGGCCGCCAAGCGGCTCTCGGCGGACCTGGTCAGCGTGAAGGCGCAGGGCTCCTCGGTGGACAAGGGCGAGTCGCTCAAGGACACCGTGCAGACGCTCTCGGCCTACGACCCGGCGGCGATCGTGATCCGCTCGCCGCAGGTGGGGGCGGCCGCCCTGGTGGCGCGCTGGTCGCCGGCCTGCGTCATCAACGCAGGCGACGGCAAGCGTGAGCACCCGACGCAGGCGCTGCTCGACCTCTATGCGCTGCGGCGCCGGGCCGGCGCGCTCGAGGGGCTGAAGATCTGGATCGTCGGTGACGTGCTGCACAGCCGCGTGGCCCGCTCGGGCATCCTCGCGTTCTCGCGGATGGGCTGCGAGGTCACGGTCTGCGGCCCGCCCACGCTGATCCCGCGCGGCATCGAGACGCTGGGCTGCCGCGTGCGGCACACGCTCGACGAGCTTGGCGGCGCCGACGTGGTGTACGCGCTGCGGATGCAGCACGAGCGCATGGAGGGCACCTACGTCCCCTCGCTGCGGGAGTACGCCGCTCGCTACCAGATCGACGGTCGCCGTCTTGGCCCGAACCAGCTGCTGATGCACCCGGGGCCCGTCAACCGGGGCGTCGAGCTGTCGGCGGAGGTCATCGACTCGCCTCAGGCGCTGATCACCGAGCAGGTCGAGTCCGGCGTGGTGGTGCGCATGGCCGTCCTGTACGAGCTGCTGGCGGGCGGCCGGGCCGGGCCCCAGGCGGGAGCGTCCGGGCCGGTCGGTGCGGCCACGGAGGCCCAGCCGGCATGAGGCCCGCACCGCGCAACGGCGGGGGGCCCGCCGGCACGGGGCCGCGGGCGGGCGGCCGCGCGCCGCTCGATCACGCGGGCGGACCGCCGGCCACGCTGCTGCTGCGTGGCGCCCGCGCGTTCGACCCGCGCGCGGGCATCGACGAGACCGCCGATCTGCTCGTGCGCGACGGCCGGGTTGCGGAGCTCGGCCACTCGCTCGGGGCGCCGGAGGGCGCCGAGGTGGTCGAGGCCGAGGGGCTGCACGCCGTGCCGGCCTTCGTGGACCCGCACGTGCACCTGCGCACTCCCGGGCGCGAGGACGAGGAGGACATCGACTCGGGCACCCGCGCCGCGGCGGCGGGGGGCTTCTGCGCGATCCTGGCCCAGCCCAATACCCACCCGGTGGTGGATGCGGCGCCGGTGCTGCAGTCGCTGCGCGAGCGCGCCCGCGCCGAGGCGCGCGTGCCCACCGGCTTCCTGGCGGCCATCACGGTCGGCCAGCGCGGCGAGCAGCTCACCGAGATGGCAGAGCTGGCCGACGCCGGGGCGGCGGGCTTCACCGACGACGGTCTGCCGGTGCGATCGGCGGGGGTCATGCGGCAGGCCCTGCAGTACCAGCGGCTGGCCGCGCGCACGCTGGCGCTGCACGAGGAGGATCCCTCGCTGTCGGGCAGCGGCGTGATGCACGAGGGCGACATGTCCGCGCTGCTGGGACTGGCCGGCATCCCCTCCGCCTCGGAGTCCGCGATGGTGGCCCGCGACTGCGCGCTCGCCGCCTACGAGGACGGCCGCATCCACGTGCAGCACGTCTCCGCGCGCGAGAGCATCGAGGTGATCGAGCGCGCCAAGGCCGTCGGTGTGCGGGTCACCTGCGAGGCGACGCCGCACCACCTGCTGCTCAGCGAGGAGGCGGTGCGCATGCTCGACACCAACGCCAAGATGAACCCGCCGCTGCGCGCCGAGGCCGACCGCCAGGCGCTGATCGAAGGCCTGCGCGCGGGCACGGTCGACTGCGTGGCCACCGACCACGCCCCTCACGCGCGCGAGGAGAAGGAGCAGCCGTTCGAGGCCGCGCCGATGGGGGTGACTGGGCTCGAGACCGCGTTCGCCGCGCTCCACACCGGGCTCGTGCTGCCGGGCCTGCTCGAGCTGGGCACGCTGATCGAGCGGATGACCGCCGGCGGCGAGCCGTTCGGCGTGCCGGCGCCCACACTGGCCGGCGGCTCGCCGGCCAACGTCTGCCTGGTGGATCTCGAGGCCGACTGGCACGTGGGTGAGGCGGGCTACGAGAGCCGCTCGGCGAACTGCGCCTTCGACGGCCGCCGGCTGACCGGGCGCGTGCGGATGACCATCGCCGCCGGCGCGGTGGCCTACCGCGAGCGCAGCTTCGCCCTGGGTGCCGTGTGAGCGAGCCCGCCTACCTGCTGCTCGAGGACGGCGCGCGCTTCGCCGGGGACTCCGTCGGGGCGCCGGTGGGCTCGACCGGCGAGGTGGTGTTCAACACCTCGATGTCGGGCTACCAGGAGGCGGTCACCGACCCCAGCTATCGCGGCCAGCTGATCGTCTTCACCTATCCGCTGATCGGCAACTACGGCGTGTCGCGGGACCACACCGAATCCGATGCGGTCCACGTGCGTGCCGTGATCATGCGCGAGGCCGTCGACCGCGAGGACGCGCCGCACGCCGAGGGCGGCTGGCTGACCTGGCTCGCCGACTGCGGGGTGCCCGCACTCAGCGGGGTCGACACGCGCGCGCTCGTGCGCCACATCCGCGACAAGGGCGCCATGCGCGGCGGCGTGTTCCCTGCTTCGGTCCACGAGGCCGAGGCGCGCGAGCGGGTCGCGGCCGAGCCGCCGATGGAGGGCCAGGACCTGGCACGCGAGGTCACGCCGGCACAGCCGGTGATCCTCGATCCCGGCAAGCCCGGTCCCCTGGTGGTGGGCATCGACACCGGCATCAAGGACTCGATCGTGCGCAACCTGCGCGAGCGCGGCGTGCGCCTGGAGCTGCACCCCTGCACGACGAGCGCCGACGAGCTGCTGTCGCGCCGGCCCGACGCGGTGTTCCTGGCAAACGGCCCGGGCGACCCGGCCGCGCTCGACTACGTGGTTGAGAGCGTTCGCGGCCTGATCGGCAAGCTGCCGGTCTGGGGCATCTGCCTCGGCCACCAGCTGCTCTGCCGGGCGGTCGGGCTGCAGACCTTCAAGCTGCCGTTCGGGCACCGTGGCGCCAACCACCCCGTCAAGGACCTCGAGTCGGGCCGCATCGACATCACCTCCCAGAACCACGGCTTCGCGGTGCTTGGCCCGGGGGGCGAGCGGACGCTCGAGGGCCACGAGCCGGTGCGCTGGAGCACCGACTTCGGCGCGGCCGAGCTGTCGCACCTGAACCTCTACGACCGCACCGTCGAGGGACTGGTGCTCCGCGACGTCCCCGCGAGCACCGTCCAGTACCACCCGGAGGCGGGACCCGGCCCGCACGACTCGCTCTATCTCTTCGACCGCTTCATGGATCGGCTCGTTGCCGCGTAGGGACGACCTCAGGAAGATCCTCGTGGTCGGCTCGGGCCCGATCGTGATCGGCCAGGCGGCGGAGTTCGACTACTCGGGCGCGCAGGCCTGCAAGGTGCTGCTCGCGGAGGGCTACGAGGTGGTGCTCGTGAACTCGAACCCGGCCACGATCATGACCGACCCGGAGTTCGCCACGGCCACCTACATCGAGCCGCTCAATCCCGCTTCCGTGGCCAAGGTGATCGAGCGCGAGCAGCCCGACGCGCTGCTCCCCACGCTGGGCGGTGGCACCGCACTGAACCTGGCGCGCGCGCTGTCGGAGGACGGCACGCTCGGGCGCCACCGCGTCGAGCTGATCGGCGCCGACTACGACGTCATCCGGCGCGCCGAGGACCGCGAGCTGTTCCGCGCGACCATGCAGGGGGCGGGCCTGCGCGTGCCGCGCAGCGCGGCGGTGAAGTCGATGCGCGAGGCCGAGCGGTCGCTCGCCGGGGTCGGCCTGCCGGCGATCGTGCGCCCCGGCTTCACCATGGGCGGGCAGGGCGGCGGCATCGCCCGCGACGAGGCGGAGTTCCGCCAGACCGTGGCCGAGGGACTGGCGGCCAGCCCGATCGGCCAGGTGCTCGTGGAGGAGTCGGTGATCGGCTGGGGGGAGTTCGAGCTCGAGGTGATGCGCGACCGCAACGACAACGTGGTCATCGTCTGCTCGATCGAGAACGTGGACCCGATGGGCGTGCACACGGGCGACTCGGTCACGGTGGCGCCGCAGCAGACGCTCTCAGACGCCCAGTACCAGAGGCTGCGCGACCAGGCCCTGGTGGTCATCCGAGCGGTCGGGGTCGAGACCGGCGGCTCGAACATCCAGTTCGCGGTCAACCCGGCCACCGACGAGATCGTCGTGATCGAGATGAACCCGCGCGTGTCGCGCTCCAGTGCACTCGCCTCCAAGGCCACCGGCTTCCCGATCGCGAAGATCGCCGCCCGGCTGGCGGTCGGCTACGCGCTCGAGGAGATCGACAACGACATCACCCGCAAGACGCCCGCCAGCTTCGAGCCGGCGATCGACTACGTGGTGGTCAAGTGGCCTCGCTTCGCGTTCGAGAAGTTCCCGGGGGCCGACGGCAAGCTCTCGACCTACATGCAGTCGGTGGGGGAGGCCATGGCCATCGGCCGCACCTTCAAGCAGGCCTTCGTGAAGGCCATGCGCTCGCGAGAGCTCGACGTGTCACCGGGGCTCCCCGACGACCTCCTGAGCGCGCTCGAGCGGCCTTCGCACGACCGCTTCGAGATGCTGTTCGAGGCGGTGCGCCGCGGCCAGCCCGAGGACGAGCTCTGCCGGCGGACCGGCATCGACCCCTGGTTCGTGGCCGAGATGGCGGCGCTGGCGCGCGGCGAGGACCCTCAGCGCGGGCTCGAGCGCTCATTCAAGTCGGTCGACACCTGCGCGGCCGAGTTCGCGGCCGAGACGCCGTACTTCTACTCGGGCTGGGAACGCCGCGAGGCGCACGAGGTCAAGCGCGGCGAGCGCCCCAGCGTGGTCATCCTCGGCTCCGGCCCGAACCGCATCGGGCAGGGCATCGAGTTCGACTACTGCTGCGTGCACGCGGCCATGACCGTGCGCGACTCGGGCCGCGACGCGGTGATGGTGAACTGCAACCCGGAGACCGTCTCCACCGACTACGACACCTCCGACCGGCTCTATTTCGAGCCGCTGACCCTCGAGGACGTGCTCGGTGTTATCGAGCTAGAGCGCCCGGAGGGCGTGATCGTGCAGTTCGGCGGCCAGACGCCGCTCAAGCTCGCGGCCGGCCTGGCCGAGGCCGGGGTGCCGCTGCTCGGCACCCCGGTGGAGTCGATCCACATGGCCGAGGACCGGCCCAGCTTCGGCGCGTTGCTCGACGAGCTGGGGCTGAAGGGCCCGCCCTACGCCACCGCCAGGGACGCGGATCAGGCGCTGGAGGTAGCCGACGGAGTGGGCTACCCGCTGCTGGTCCGGCCGAGCTACGTGCTGGGCGGCCGGGCCATGGAGATCTGCTACTCGCGGGAGGCCCTGGCCGACTACCTGGCGCGGTCGGCCAGCGCAGCGAGCGGTGCGAGCGGCAGCGAGGGGGGTGGCGGCCGGCGCACGATCTTCCTCGACCGCTTCCTCGAGAACGCGATCGAGATCGACGTGGACGCGCTCTGCGACGGCTCGACGGCGCGCATCGGCGCGATCATGCAGCACGTCGAGGAGGCCGGCGTGCACTCGGGCGACTCCGCCTGCGTGATCCCGGCGATGTCGCTGGGACCGGAGATGGTGCGCCAGGTGGAGCGCGCCACCGAGGCGATCGCGCTGCGGCTGGGCGTGGTGGGCCTGATCAACATCCAGTTCGCCGTCTACGGCGACGAGGAGCTGTACGTGATCGAGGCCAACCCGCGCGCGTCGCGAACCGTGCCCTTCGTCTCGAAGGCCATCGGGCTGCCACTGGCCAAGCTGGCCTGCCGGCTGATGCTGGGCGAGCGGCTCGAGGAGATGGAGCTAGAGCTGCACACCCCGCCGCGGCATGTATCGGTCAAGGAGGCCGTGCTGCCGTTCGACCGCTTCCCACGCGCCGACGCGCTGCTGGGCCCTGAGATGAAGTCGACCGGTGAGGTGATGGGGGTGGCCTCCGACTACCCCGCTGCGTTCGGCAAGGCGCAGGACGCCGCGGGAGCGCTGCTGCCCACCTCGGGCAGCGTGTTCATCTCGGTAACCGACGGGGACAAGCCGGCGGCGACCCAGCTCGCGGCCTCGCTGCACGACCTCGGCTTTCGCGTGCTCGCCACCGGCGGCACCGCCGGCGCGATCCGGCGCATGGGAGTGCCCGTGGAGCGGATCAAGAAGCTCTCGGAAGGCTCGCCCAACGTGGTGGAGCGCATCGACGCCGGCGAGGTCGACCTGGTGATCAACACCCCGACGGGCTCCGGCGCCCGCGCCGACGGCCACGAGATCCGCCGCGCCGCCGTGGGGCGCGGAATCCCGTGCATCACAACGATGAGCGGCGCCAGCGCCGCCCAGCGCGCCATCCGGGCGCGGCGGGCCGGCGACCCGGGCGTCATCTCACTGCAGGAGCTGCATTCGCACCTGGCCCCTCGGCCTCAGGAGGCGCGCGCCGGGTGAGGGCCGCGGCCAGCGCCGAGCCGAGGACGCTCGCGCCGCCCGAGCGGCGGGTGGCGCGGGTCGTCGCGAACGAGCCGGTGGGCGCCTACAGCCTGATCTCGGCGCTCGACGCCGAGGGCCCGCCCGACCCCCGCCCCGGCCAGTTCTACATGCTGTCCAGCGCCGTGCGCTGGGGCGGCGGAGAAGACCAGCGGCCATATCTGCCGCGGGCCTTCTCCTACGCACGCGCGAAGCGGTCCCCGAACGGCGTCGAGCTGTCCTTCCTGCTCGAGGCGATCGGACCCGGCACCGGGCGCCTCGCCGCGCTCGAGCAGGGGGAGGGGCTGGCACTGGTCGGGCCGCTCGGCGTCGGCTTCGCGCCGGCCGTCGACGGCTGCCGCCCGCTGCTTGTGGGGGGCGGCATCGGCGCGGCGCCGATCCTCTGTCTGCAGGACGAGCTGATCGCCGGGCACGCGCAGGGCGCGCGCGCCCTGCTCGGCTTCCGCTCCGCGGAGTTCGCCGCGGCCGCCGGCCTCTTCCGGGGCGGCGTCGAGGTCGCGACCGACGACGGCTCGGCCGGCCGCCACGCGCTCGTGACCGAGTTGCTGCGCGAGCAGCTCGAGATCGCGGAGGGAAGCGCCGCGGTGTTCGCCTGCGGGCCGCCGCCCATGCTCGAGGCGGTGCGGATGCTGTGCGCGTCGCATCGCTGCCCCGCTCAGCTGGCGCTCGAATCCGGTATGGCCTGCGGCTTCGGCGCCTGCTTCGGCTGCGTCGTGCCCACCCGCGAGGGATATGTGCGGCTGTGCGTGGACGGCCCGGTGCTGGAGGCCGGCCTGCTCGAGACCGCGCTGCACGGTTGACCGAGCTCTGCGGCATCGCGCTGGACGGGCCGGTACTGAACGGCTCGGGAACCTTCGACGCCATCGCCGCCCGGCGCGCCTTCGGCGACGCGCTGCTCGAGCGCTTCCCCTTCGACGCCTTCGTCTCGAAGACGATCACGCTGCAGCCGCGCGAGGGCAACCCGCCGCCGCGGCTGTGGGAGACGCCCGCCGGGATGATCAACTCGATCGGCCTGCCGAACAAGGGCCTCGACGGCTTCCTCGCCAGCGACCTGCCCGAGCTCGCCGAGCTGCCCGTGCCGCTGATCGTGTCGGTCATGGGCTTCAGCCGCGACGAGCTGGCCACGCTGGTCGAGCGGGTGGCCGCGAGCGACGTGGTGGCGATGGTCGAGCTGAACGTGTCCTGTCCGAACGTGGAAACGGGGCTGATCATGGGCGCGGACCCCGCGGAGACCGCGCTCGCCGTCGAGCGCCTGCGCCCGCGCTGCCAGAAGCCGCTGATCGTGAAGCTCACCCCGAACGCCCAGGACCCAGCCGCCGTGGCCCAGGCCGCGGAGGCGGCCGGGGCGGACGCGGTGTCGCTGATCAATACCCTCAAGGGCATGGCGCTCGATCCCGTCACGCGCCGGCCGTGGCTCGGCGGGGTCAGCGGCGGGCTGTCCGGGCCCGCGGTCCGGGCCGTGGCGCTGGAGCAGGTCCGGATGGTCGCGGAGCGCGTGACCGTCCCGGTGATCGGCATGGGAGGCATAGCCTCGGGGCTCCACGCGGCCGACTTCCTCGCCGCCGGCGCGCGCTGTGTGGCCGTCGGCACCGAGAGCTTCCGCGACCCGTCCGCGGGGCGCCGGATCGGCCGCGAGCTGCGCAGCTTTTCCCGTAATGAGCGGGAAATTCCCGGCGCCGGCTCCGCCGGTCCGGCATAAAAACCCTGCAAAGCAACACAAAACGCTCAAGCAGCCTGACCCTGGCTTAAGCTCAGCTTGAGGTGTAGCCGAATTACCCCGATTTTCGCGATCTGGGCCTCGACGCCCCGCGGAATTTGTGTATCGTCGCCGCCGATGCCGGCCGCGCCCAACCCGCCTGCGACGAAGCAGCACGCGGGACTCGCACCCGAGCGCTCGCTCACCCAGCGGATGGACGCGCTCAAGCGCGCGAACGAGATCCGCACGCGCCGCGCACGCCTCAAACGGGAGCTCAAGGCCGGCCGCATCCAGATCCACGGACTGCTACTCGATCCGCCGGAATACCTGCAAACAGCCAAGGTCTTCGACCTGCTGCTGGCGGTGCCCAAGTACGGCCGCGTGAAGGTCAACAGGATCCTCACCCACTGCCGCATCTCTCCCAGCAAGACGATCGGCGGCCTCTCCGAGCGCCAGCGCAACGAGCTGGTCTCGTACCTGCGCCGATAGACACTCCGCTGCTCGTGATCACCGGCCCCTCGGGCGTCGGCAAGGGGACGCTGATCCGGGGCGTCCTCGAGCGCATGCCGGGTCTCGAGCTGTCGGTCTCGGCCACCACGCGGCCCCCCCGGGCCGGCGAGGTGGACGGTCGCGACTACCACTTCCTCAGCCCGGAGGAGTTCGAGCGGCGCGCCAGGGCCGGGGAGTTCGTCGAGCACGCCGTCTACGCCGGCAACCGCTACGGCACTCTGCGCTCCGAGCTCGATAGGCCGGCGCGGGGGATCGTGCTCGAGATCGACCTCCAGGGAGCCCGCCAGCTGAGGGATACGCTGCCCGAGGCGATGCGGGTCTTCATCGCTCCGCCCAGCCTCGAGGCGCTCGAGGAGCGGCTGCGGGCCCGCGGCTCGGACAGCGCGGACCAGATCCGCGACCGGTTGGCCGTGGCGCCGAGCGAGCTTGCCGCCCAGCAGGAGTTCGAGCGGGTGGTGGTGAACGACGACCGGGAGCAGGCCTTGGGGGAGCTCGTGGAGCTTGCCGCTACCCTGTGCGGACCCGCGTGATGGTCAAGCCCCGCCTGGACAAGCTGCTGGAACAGGTCGACTCGCACTACGCGTGCGTGCTCGTGGCCGCCAAGCGCGCGCGGCAGATCAACTCGTACTACCACAACCTCGGCGAGGGGACATTCGACGAGTACCCGCCGCCGATGGTCGAGACCGGCTCGAAGAACTACCTCAAGATCTCGCTCGAAGAGGTGGCGGCCGGCAAGATCAAGTACCGCTACCGGTAGCGATACCCCGGCGATGATCGCCGCCCGGCGGCGTCATCGGTCGCTCGCGTGCGGAGCACGCTCGCTCACTGCTTCCTTGCCGGCCGCCGCCCTCGCCGGGCTAGCATCTAGCGGTGATGGCGCGCATTCTTCTGGGTGTTTCCGGCGGTATTGCCGCCTACAAGGCCGTCGAGGTCGTTCGCCTGGCGACCGGGGCCGGACACTCGGTCCGGGTCATTCAGACTCCCGCCAGCCTCAAGTTCGTGGGCAAGGCCACCTTCGAGGGGGTGACCGGCGCGCCGGTGCTGGTCGACGAGTTCGAGCCCGACCCGGCGCGCGGAGCGTTCCCGGGCGAGCCGGCGCCCGACCACGACCCGATCTCCCATCTCGAGCTGGTGCGTCGCTGCGACGTGCTCTGCGTTGCGCCGGCGTCGGCGAACACCCTGGCCAAGCTGGCCGGCGGGCTGGCCGACAACCTGCTCACGGCCGCCGCGCTGGCCGGCACCGCGCCGCTGGTGCTGGCTCCCGCGATGAACGACCGCATGTTCGAGCACACGGCCACGCGGGAGAACCTCGAGACCCTGCGCCGGCGCGGGGCGGCGGTGGTGGCGCCGGGCCGCGGGCCGCTGGCGTCGAAGGGCGAGTGGGGGGTGGGGCGCCTGGCGGAGCCGGCGCAGATCCTGACGGCCGTCGAGGCCGCGCTCGCGCAGGCCGAGCAGACCGGCTTCGCGCCGCGCTCGCTCGACGGCCTGCGCGTGCTCGTGACGGCCGGCGGCACCCGCGAGCCGATCGACGCGGTGCGCTACGTGGGGAACCGCTCGTCCGGGCGAATGGGCCTGGCGCTGGCCGGCGAGGCGGCCAGGCGCGGCGCCGCCGTGACCCTGGTGGCGGCCAACGTGCCGCTCTCGAAGCCCGAGGGCGTGAAGGTGGTCGAGGTCGAGACCGCCGGCGAGTTGCACGACGCCTCCCTGAGGGCCTTCAAGGGGGCCGACGTGCTGCTGATGGCGGCCGCGGTCGCCGACTTTCGCCCTCGCGAGGCGGAGGCCAGCAAGCTCTCGAAGGCCGGGCGCGAGCGGCTGAGCATCGAGCTGGAGCCCACCCCGGACGTGCTTGCCGCGCTCTCCCGGGCGCGCTCCGCCGGCCAGACGATCGTGGGCTTCGCCGCGGAGCACGGCGAGGGCGCCGTCGAGCGGGGCAGGGCCAAGCTCGAGCGCAAGGCGCTCGACGCGGTCGTGGTCAATGACATATCGCGCCCGGACATCGGCTTCGACTCGAGCCAGAACGAGGTCACGATCGTCACGGCCGCCGGCGGGGAGCGGCGGGTAGAGCGCGGTCCCAAAGGGTCCGTCGCGGCCGCCATCCTCGACGAGGTAGAGGCGCTTCGGGCGCGCGATACGGTTGAGGCGAGCGATGAGCGATA
>Ga0126312_10002079_pt1 | contig 13287 bp, 11 predicted proteins | sample Plot104A_FD_92537 | JGI IMG/M metagenome (GOLD analysis project Ga0126312, IMG submission 92537) | Serpentine soil microbial communities from UC McLaughlin Reserve, CA, USA - Plot104A | ecosystem: Environmental > Terrestrial > Soil > Grasslands | place: USA: UC McLaughlin Reserve, Lake County...
CGGAGGAGTCGGAGGAGCCGAGCCTCCCGCCCGAGGAGGGGACCGCCCTGTACGACCAGACGCGGGACGAGCTCGACGTCGACCTGGCCCCTGCCCCCCAGCTCGAGGACGAGGAGGAGGCGGCGGAGCCACCGTCAGGGGAGCACCCGGCTGACGAGCCCGAGGCGGCGGCTCCTCTCGAGCCGCCGATCGAATCGCTGGAAACGGTCGAGCATCCGTTCCCGGACGAGATCTCCGAGCCCGCGGCGCCGCACGAGGCGGAAGAGCCGTCGGACGAGTACGCGGTCGCCGACGAGGGCGCGGCGCCGGAGCACGACGAGGAGGTAGGCGAAGAGGAAGACGAGGACGAGGGCGGTGAGGACGTCCTGGCCGACACGCCCGAGTTTCTGAAGGACGCGCCCGAGGACGACGAGCTTTGGTTCGAGCAGGGGGAACCGAAGGACTTCGACTTCTAGTCGAGCTAGACGTATCCGCGGGTTCGCGCGGCCTCCACCACGCGCTCGATGCCCACTAGGTAGGCGGCCTCTCGCAAGTCGATCCCCTCGTCGCGGGCGCGGGATGAGACCTCGCGGTAGGCGCGGCGCATGATCGTGCCGAGCTTGTCGTTGACCTCACGCTCGTCCCAACGGAAGTGCTGGAGATTCTGCACCCACTCGAAGTACGAGACCACGACGCCGCCGGCGTTGGCCATGACGTCGGGGATGATGTAGACGTCCTTGTCGCGGAGGATCCGGTCCGCGGCGGGGGTGGTGGGACTGTTCGCGCCCTCCAGGATGACCTTGCATCGCATCTCGGCGGCGTTGCCCTCGTGGATCATCCCGCCGAGCGCGGCCGGGATGAATACGTCACACGGGATCGAGATCAGGTCCGCGGCGGGGATCTCCCCGCCGGCCTCGAACTCGGTGAGCCGCCCGCCGGCTGTGATGTAGTCGTGGAGGGCGTTGGCGTCGATTCCGTCGTCGTGCCGGATCGCCCCGCTGGCATCGGAGACGCCGACCATCTTCGCGCCGAGCTGCTGCATGATGCGGGCCGCCCACGAGCCGACGTTCCCGTAGCCCTGGACGACGAACGTCGTGTCCGCCGGGCTCAGACCCAGGTGGGGCGCGGCCTCCCGGAACATGTACACGCAGCCCCGCCCGGTCGCCGCCTCGCGACCGTATGACCCTTCGAGCGCGATTGGCTTGCCGGTGACGATCGCCGGTGTGTGGCCGTGGAGCTTGCCGTACTCGTCCATCATCCAGGCCATCACCTGGGCATTGGTGTTGATGTCGGGAGCGGCGATGTCGCGGGTTGGGCCGAGGATCTTCTCGACCTTGTCCATGAACGAGCGGGCGATCCGCTGCACGTCGGTCTGATCGAGCTTGTCGGCGGGGCAGTTGACCCCGCCCTTGGCGCCGCCGTAGGGGACGCCGGCCACGGCCGTCTTCCAGGTCATGAGCGAGGCGAGGGCGCGGACCTCGTCGATGTCGACCTCGGGATGGAAGCGGATGCCGCCCTTGTACGGGCCGCGGGCGCCGTTGTGCTGGATCCGGTACCCGGAGAAGACGTGGACCTTGCCGTCAGGAAGCCTGATCGGGATCTGGACGGTGACCTCCCGGTACGGCGCCCAAAAGACCACCCGCAGATCGTCGGAGAGCCCGAGGCGGTCGGACGCGGCGTTGAAGTAGTGGCGGACGATGTCGAGGTTGGAGATCTCGGCGCGCTGCCCGGGCTTCGGCGTGCCGGTCGCCTCCGCCTCGGCCTGTGCCTCCTCGACGGCCAGCTGCGACTTGTCGGGATGTTCGCGCGCTCCTACCGCATCCGTCGCCGTCTTGGTCTCGGCCATCACTCTCCTCGGAAAATCGCTGCTTATGTGCATCGTCGCACAAGGTGGGTGCGACGGCAAAGGTGTAACCCGCTCCTACCCGGGCCGCGCTGGCGCATGCCACACTTGGTCGCCTGGGGCCATAGCTCAGTTGGGAGAGCGCCGGCTTTGCAAGCCGGAGGGCGCGGGTTCGAGTCCCGCTGGCTCCATCAGCGTGGTCAGGGGCGTGTCTGCCCTGCCTATCAGCGGAACCGGCTGGCCGGCCAACCGCCGAGCGTCCGCATGGCATAGGGTCGCGCGGCAACGCGCCGCAGGGCTCTCGTCACGTTCGGCGGGGGGCCTTTGGGCTCGTCGCGGCGGCGCTCGTCGCCGTCGTCGCGGTACCGGCCACCGCCTCGGCGGGCATCGAGGGCACCCCCGCCGCCGACTGCCGGCCCTTCAGTGACTCGCCCTGCCTGCTCCCCTTCCCGAACAGTCTCTACACGAAGAAGGACAAGAACAGCAAGACCGGCCTGGGCGTCGAGCTGCCCCAGGCCGCGATGCCGACCAACGAGGCCGGAGACCAGATCGACGTGGCCCCTTACAACCGCAGCGACGGCTTCAGCCCTGGCAGCGTGATCGTGGCGCGCGTGCCGGGCCTCGACAATCCCGACGCGCTGGCCGAGACCAACCCCATCCCGCTGACCCACATGTCGCAGGCGTTCAAGAAACGGGCGCCGATCGTCGTGATCGACGAGACGACGAAGAAGCGCCAGCTGATCTGGGCGGAGCTCGACTCGGACGCCGACGGCCCTGAGAACACGACGTTGCTCATCCACCCCGGCGAGAACCTGAAGTACGGCCACGAGTACGCGGTCGCCATGCGCAACCTGAAGGACGCCAACGGTGACAAGCTCGACGCGCCGAAGTGGTTCGAGAAGCTTCGTGACCGCAAGCGACTGCCGGCGGACGAGCGCTCGCAGGAGTCGCGGTACAAGCACATCTTCAAGGCACTGAAGAAGGCCGGCATCAGGCGGGGCAACCTCTACCTGTCGTGGGACTTCACGGTCGCCAGCCGCGCGAGCCTGACCCAGAACCTGCTCCACATCCGTAACGCCGCATTCCGTGGCCTCGGCGATGACGACCTCGCCGACGGCAAGGTGACCGGGCACGCGCCGCGGTTCAAGGTCAAGGACGTCGAGAGCAACCCGCACCCGGGCATCGCCGAGTACGTGACCGGCACGTTCCAGGTCCCGTGCTATCTGCAGGACGACGGCTGTCCGCCCGGCTCGACCTTCAACTACGCCTCGCCCGGCCGCTATTCCCACCCCAAGAAGCTGCAGGGGAACGTGGCGAAGGCGCCCTTCTACTGCATCATCCCGACGGTCGCCTCACCCGCCAACCCGGCCCGCGGCTCGGTCTTCGGCCATGGGTTGCTGGGCTCCGGCAGTCAGGTGGAGTCCGAGGACGGTGTGCGCGCGCTGGCGAGCGAGCACAACTTCGTCCTCTGCGCGACCGATTGGTGGGGGATGTCGGAGGACGACATCCCCTACGACGTGTCGGCGCTGTCCGACGTGAACGGGTTCCCGGCGGTCGTAGACCGCCTCCAGCAGGGCATCCTCAACACCCTGTTCCTGTCGCGTCTGATGCGGACGGACAACGGCTTCGCCTCCGATCCGGCGTTCGAGGAGAATGGACAGTCCCTCCTCGACACCTCCGACGTCTTCTACTACGGCCTCAGCCAGGGCGGCATCATGGGCGGCGTCACCACCGCGGTGGCGCCGGACTTCACCCATTCGGTGCTGGGAGCGAACGGCATGGACTACGGCGGGCTGCTGCTGCAGCGGAGCACCGACTTCACCGCGTACTCGCTGTTCCTGTACGGGAAGGTGGGCACCGGGGGCTACCCCGACACCTCGATTCATCCATTGCTCCTCGACCTGATGCAGCAGCTCTGGGACCGCGGCGAGGCCGACGGGTACGCGGCCCGGATGACTTCCGATCCCCTCCCGAAGACCCCGGCCCACGAGGTGCTGATGCAGACCGCTTACGGCGACTTCCAGGTGAGCCAGTACGCAGCTGCGGTCGAGGCGCGGACGATCGGCGCCCATGGTCACGAGCCGGCGCTCGACATCCCGCCTCGCGGCCAGGACGCGAACCTGTTCTACAAGGTTCCACCGATCCACAGCTACCCGTATGACGGCTCGGCCTGGTCGATCTGGGACAGCGGGCCGGGGCATACGCTGGACCCGCCGACGAGAAACACGGCGCCCCAGGAGAGCCAGATGCCCCCGGTCAACCTGGATCCGCACAAGGATCCGCGAAACACCCCGGAGGCGCGAACCCAGATCTCCGAGTTCCTGCGGCCGGACGGCAAGGTGGTCGACGTCTGCAACGGCGATCCCTGCCACAGCTACGACTACACTCCCTGAGCGGATTAGGACGTCGAGCGGGATTGGTCCCCGGCGCGGGATCAGCCGCGTTCGGCGCCGGAGCGGGCCTCGGCCTTGGCACCGGCGTGCAGCAGCGCCGGGACCTGGTCGAGTGGGTTGGGCGTGTTCAGAAGCACCACGCCCAACTCGTGTCCGCCGACCTTCTGGGTGGTCACGTAGCAGCGACCGGCAGCGTCCGTGTAGCCGGTCTTTAGCCCGGTGATGCCCTTCATGCGCTGGATGATGAACGGGTTGTTGTTGTAGAGGTCGAGGTAGTTGCCCTTGACCGGAAACGGGAAGCGAACCTCGCGCGTTCGGGCCACCCGGCGGATCCACGGGTTGGCCAGGTCGGCGCGGGCTAGAACGGCGAGGTCCCGCGGGCACGAGTAGTTGCGCTGGTCGAGGATCCCGCTCGGGGTCGAGAAGTGCGAGCACTTCAGGCCCAGGCGATCCCGCCAGCGGTTCATGCGCCTGACGAAGGCCGGGACCGTGCGCGAATCGTGCTGGGCGAGAGCGATGGCGGCGTCGTTTCCCGAGACCAGCAGCAGGCCGTAGAACAGATCCTTCAGGGACACCTTCTTCCCCCTCGGCAGGACGCCGACGCCCGAGCCCTCGTAGGCGACGGTCTGGCGTGTGATCAGCACACGCTCGCTCGGACGGTGGCGCTTGGCGATGATCAGCGCCGTCATCATCTTCGTCAGGCTCGCGATGGGCAGCCTGCGAGCGGGGTCGTGCTGCCACAGCACGCGGCCGCTATCGAGGTCGAACAGGATGCCGGCGCGCGGCTGGTTCGCCGCCGCGAACTCGACCTGCACCGGGAGGTGTCGCCCAGCGCGCTGAAGCACGAACGGGGACGCAGGGCCCCGGTGGCGCCGGGCGTGCTCATCCTGCTGGCCTCGATCCTGGTGGACGACGTGGATGGTCGAGCGCGGTGGGCCGTGGGCGTCCGAGCGCCACAGATTGGGATCCACCAGGAGAACCGCCACCGCGGCGCCCGCCACGAGGAGGATCGCTCCCGTCGCCACCCAGACCTTCATCCAGACAAGGTTCTATCGCGCCAGGCGGGTGGACCGGCCGGCAGCGACCATCACCTCCTCGGCGGATTGCGGAGAGCGCCGAGCACCGCGAGCATGATCATGAGGACGATCCCGAACGACGCCACGGTGAAGATGTCGAAACCCGACTGGGCCGCCACCGTCGCAGTTATCCCGCCGAACATCACGCAGAAAGCGAGCGCCACCAGAAGGAGCGCGTTACGCACTGTGGGCTCGCTGGCCTGCGGGATCCGTGGTCTGCATCCTGACTAAGCCAGGCCCTGCCGGTCCAGGGCCTTCGTCCGGTAGCGGTTGGCGAACAGCTTGATCGCCACCAGCCCGAAGGCGAAACCGCCCACGTGCGCCCAGTAGGCGACACCGCCTCCGCCCGCAGCGCTCGTCGTCACCTGTCCCAGCGCGGGTAGGAATTGGAGCACGAACCAGATCGCGAGCAGGATCGCCGCCGGGATCTCGATGATGGTCACGAACAGGATGATGAGTACGACCGTGAGGACCCGAGCCCGGGGATAGAGCAACAGGTATCCCCCCAGCACCCCCGCGATCGCCCCGCTTGCCCCGATGGCTGGCACCGTCGAGCCAGCCGTCAGCAGCGCCTGCGTGTAGGCGGCGAGGATGCCGGCCAGCAGGTAGAACACGACGAAGCGCGGCCTGCCCATCGAGTCCTCGACGTTGTTGCCGAAGATCCACAGGAACAGCATGTTGAACGCGATGTGCAGGATCCCCCCGTGGAGAAACATCGACGTGAACACGGTCGCCCACCAGGGCGGCGAATCGAGCGGCGTGAAACTGGGCTGGCCCTTGGCGGCCTGGTAGTCCGACGTGCCCTCGCAGACCACCTGCAACGAGTTGGACGCGTTCGGGCCGCTCCTGATCTCACCCACCGCACAGTCTTTCCCAGGGTGGGTGATCCGATACGGGATGGCGCCGTACTCGAGCGTGGTCTCGTCCGCTTGCGAGAGGCCCGGGACGTGGGGTGAGGTGCTCGAGTCCGGGTCCGAGGACAGGGTCAGCTGCCAGACAAAGACGGCGATGTTTATCGCGATCAAGACCACCGTCACGACCGGGAAGCGGAGCGTCGGGATGTTGTCCTTGACCGGGATCAAGGCCGCAGAAGCCTACGGACCATCGCGAAGGCCGCGGCTCGTCTAGTCACCATCAAAGGGCCGGACGGCGACTTCCACGGCAAGGTTCTGAGTGAGAAGAGCCGCTGCGTCGGCGACCGCAAGGTCATCGTCTACAAGCAGAAGGGCAAGAGCCAGGATCCGTCGGTCGACAAGAAGATCGGTTCCGACATCTCCGAGAAGGATGGGGACCACGGCGTCTGGGACATCGGGAACTCCGGGTTCAAGAAGGGCAAGTTCTACGCAAAGGCCAAGCGGTCCACAGGCTGCGCAGCCGGCTACAGCAAGACCATCAAGCTCTAGCCGCTGGTCTTAGACAACGGCCCGGGTCTGTGGCATCCGTCCCGATCCGGGCCGTTGTCGTTCTCGAAGCGACGTCGGCACCCTTGACTGAGCGCGGCTTCCAATAGGGTGACCCCCAAGGCGGCGGGTACTGATTCGCCGCTCAGGCGGCGGCGCGCCGATGTTCCGTGACCTCTCGGGCGCTCTCGTCCGCATGATAGGAGCTGCGCACGAGCGGCCCTGACGCGACCGACTCGAACCCGAGGTCGTACGCCGCCGCCTTGAGCGCCTCGAACTCGTCGGGGTGCCAGTAGCGGACGACGGGAAGGTGCTGCTGGGTCGGGCGCAGGTACTGACCGACGGTGAGGATCTGGACGCGGTGCCGGCGCAGAATCGCGAACGCCTCGACCATCTCGTCGAACGTCTCGCCCAGGCCCACCATCAAGCCGGACTTGGTGACGATCTCGTCGCCGCCCATCTCCTTCGCGAGCCTCAGCACGCGGGCGGACCGCATGAAGTTTGAGCCGCGTCGAGCCTTGGGATAGAGACGCGGCACGGTCTCGACGTTGTGGTTGAAGACGTCGGGACGCTCGTGGACGACCTTCGCGAGCGGCATCTCCTGCCCGCGGAAGTCGGGGGTCAGCACCTCGACCTTGCATCCTGGGGCCAGCATGCGGATCGAGCGAATGACGCCCACGAACGCGCCGGCTCCGTAGTCCGGCAGATCGTCGCGGTCGACTGAGGTCACGACCGCGTGGCTCAGCCCCATCTGCCTCACCTGGTTCGCGACACGCATCGGTTCGAGCGGGTCGTTCCAGGTGGGCTTGCCTGTCTGGACGTTGCAGAACCCGCAGCGCCGCGTGCAGACGTCGCCCAGGATCATGAACGTGGCGGTGCCGCGCTCCCAGCACTCGCCAACGTTGGGACAGTTGGCCTCCTCGCACACCGTGTGCAGGTTCTCGGCCTGGATCGTGGACTTGAGGCGGCGGTAAGTGGGCCCGCCGGGAGCGGGCACTTTCAGCCAAGGTGGCTTTCGCTCGCGGAAAGGGCGGCCCTCGGCGACTCGCATGCCTCCTGGCTTGGCTCGCGAGCGGGTGATGTGTAGGGCTCCGGACTCCATGCGACTACGCCAGCGCCGCGGGCTCCGTCAACCGCTCCTCGAGCTCCCCCGCCGGGACCTCGCGGGGTTCCCGGCCGTAGATCTCCCCGAATCGATCGCGCACGGTCGTGGCGAACGCGGCGAGATCCTGCTGGGCGCCCAGCTCCCGCGACAGCGAGGTCATCCGGCAGGAGTCGATCCCGCACGGCACGATCCACTCGAATGGCTGGAGGTCGTTGTTCACGTTGATCGCGAAGCCGTGGGTCGTGACGCTCCGGCTGACGTGAACTCCGATCGAGCCGACCTTGCGCCGCTCCGATGTCCACACGCCAGTCAGCCCGTCGACCACGTCCGCCTCGACGCCCCAACTACCGAGCGCACCCACGATCACCCGTTCCATGCGCCTGATGTATTGGTGGACGTCGTCCCCGTACGGGCGGAGGCTGACGATCGGATAGCCGACGAGCTGTCCCGGGCCGTGATAGGTGACCCGGCCGCCGCGATCGGTGTCTACCACGTCGATGCCCTGCCTCCGGTACCAGTCCTCGCCCATCGGGAGCTCGTCGACGGTCGAGCGGCGGCCCTTCGTGTAGACCGGCGGGTGCTCAAGCAGGAGCAGCACGTCGGGGATGCGCCGCTCATGGCGGGCGCGCTCGAGTTCCTTTTGGAGCCGGCGCGCCTCGTCGTAAGGCACGACCCCCGGTCGAACGGTCCAGACCTGATCCATCACCGTTTCAGTCTGTCACGCGGCTGCCGCCCGCTCGACGTCAGCGGTTGCAAGTCGCTCTCGCGCCACCGCGCGCGCCGCCTCGAGAGGCGTAACCGATCGCTCACGTGCGGCCGCGAAGATGCCGCCGAGGTTGCCTTCGATCCCCAGCGCCAGTTCGCGCGCGTGCTCCTCGCTGTAGCCGCGGATCTCCCGGTAGACGTGGATCAGCCCACCGGCGTTCACGACGAAATCCGGCGCGTAGAGGATGTTCCGCTCCGCGAGCGCCGTGGCGAGCGCGTCGTCGGCCAGCTGGTTGTTCGCGCACCCGCAGACGATCTGGCAGCGAAGCAGCGGAAGATTTGCGGCGTCGATCGCCCCACCCAGTGCGCACGGCGCGAGGATGTCGCACTCTGCGACCAGCTCTTCGGCGGGCTCGATCCAGGCGCAGCCGAGCTCGCGGGCGAGGCTCCGCTTCCTGGCGTCGATGTCGGAGGCGGCGACGCGGGCCCCTCGCTCGGCCAGACGCCGAGCGAGCTTGGCACCCACGTGCCCAAGCCCGGCGACCACGATGCGAAGGCCGGCAAGCTCCGGCGATCCGAACCGCTCGCGGGCACACGCCTGCATCGCGGCCTCGACCCCGAGCGCGGTAAACGGGCTGGGATCGCCCGATCCGCCGTGCTCCTGCGGCAAGCCCGTGACGTGTGCGGTGCGCTCACGGATGACAACGAGATCGTCGGGCGACATACCAACGTCCTCGGCGGTGACGTACCGGCCCTCCAGGGACTCGACCAGGTCTCCGAAGTCGAGGAGCAGGTCACGGCGCATCTGTCCCGTGGGCGGTTTGGACGGCCCGCAGATCACGCCCTTGCCACCGCCCAGGGCCAGGCCGGCAGCCGCCGCCTTGAAGGTCATTCCGCGGGCCAGTCGCAGCGCGTCCCGAATGCCGTCCGTGGTTGCTCCGTAATGCCACAGCCGAACTCCGCCAAGGGCCGGTCCCAGCGCGGTCGAGTGGACGGCGACCACCACGTACCGTCCGCTCCGCGATCCGCGATGCAGCACCAGGTCCTCGTGCTCGAGGGGCACCGGCGGGACGGCGGAGGTTCGAGACTCGGATGGAGACTCCGCGGCCCCCGGCGCGGCGCCCGACGTCCGTCGGGTGGCAACCGCGCTCACGGCGCGCCCTCCCAGTCCTCCAGGCGAGCCTTCACGGCGGCGAGGAAGCGAGCGGCATCCGCTCCGTCGAGGGCCCGGTGGTCCCAGGACATGCACAGGTAAGTCATCGGATGGATGGCGATCGAATCGCCTTCGGCGCTTTCCACGACGACCGGGCGCTTCACGATCGCCTCGAGATCCAGGATCGCAACCTGCGGCTGGTTGATGATCGGCGTCGCGAGAACGGCGCCGAACTGCCCCGGATTCGTGATCGTGAACGTCCCGCCGTGGACCTCATCCGGCTCGAGGTGGCGCCCCCGGGCGCGCTCGGCGACGTCGCCGATGGCCGCCGCCATCCCCTCCAGGCTCAGGCGCTGGGCGCGGCGGATCACCGGCACGATCAATCCGTCCTCGAGCGCGACGGCGATCCCGAGGTTCACGTCCTCGTGGTAGACGATCTCCTCGCCGTCGACGGAGGCGTTCAGCCGCGGATGCTCCTGCAGAGCCTCGACAGTGGCGAGGGCGACGAACGCAAGGTACGTGAGATTCACGTTCCGGTTCCGCATCTGCTCGCGGAGCTGTTTGCGCCGGTTGGCGACGCGCGTGAAGTCTGCCTCGACGATCGTCGTGCAGTGGGCTGCGGCACGCCTGCTCTCGGTCATGTGCCGTGCGATTGCCTGGCGCATCGGCGACATCGGCTCGCTTCGCGTCGGACCGATCAGCTCGTCGACCCTCGGAGACGGGACGCCTGCCGGTGCAACCGGGGCTGCCTCGCCCCCAGCCTCGCTCGGCGTCGGCGTCTCCGCCTCCTCGGGTCGGTAGGGGGACTCGATGTGGAGAGCGGGCTCCGGAGCCTTGGCCGGAGCGCCCTCCTGAGTCTCGATGTATGCGAGAACGTCTTTCTTGCGTACCCTGCCTCCGATCCCGGAGCCGCTCACGCGGGCGAGATCGATGCCGTGCTTGTCGGCGATGCGGCGAACCACCGGTGAGTAGAAGGTCGATCGATCGCCCTCGGCGTCGTCCGCCTCGGCCCTGGCTTCGACCTGGCTCTCCTCGGTCGCGGCAGTGGCAGCGGCGTCTTCTCCCTGCTCCCGGCTTCCGGCCTGCCTCCCGTTGTGCTCGTCCGGGTGCGCCTCGCCCGGCCTGGCCTCGGCATTGATCTCCGCGAGAAGCGTGCCCACGGCGACCGTGGTGCCCTGCTCGACAAGGATTCGATCGAGCCGTCCGCTAGCCGGAGACGGGATCTCGACGTCGATCTTGTCCGTGGTCACGTCGCAGACAGGCTCGTCGGCCTCGACCCAATCGCCGGGCCGCTTGCGCCACTCGACGATCGTCCCCTCAGCCACCGAGACGCCCATCTGGGGCATGGTGACCTCGACGAGCTCGGAGGTGGCGTCAGTAGGCGAGGAGCTCACGGCACGCCTCCTTCATGTCGTCGAGCTGGGGCAGCACCGCTTGCTCCAGCGGCGGGCTGAACGGAATCGGCACGTCGGCCGCGGTGAGGCGCCTGACCGGAGCGTCCAGATCCTCGAACGCCTCCTCGGTGATCAGCGCCGCGACCTCGGCGCCCACACCGCACGATCGAGTGGCCTCGTGCGCGACCAGCGCCTTGCCGGTCTTGCGGACGCTCGCGAGGATCGCATCGCGATCAAGCGGGCAGAGCGTTCGCAGATCGAGGATCTCGATGTCCTCGTCGAGCTCGTTCGCGGCCTGCAGCGCCAGGTGCACGCTCGAGCCGTAAGCAATCACCGTCATCTCGTCTCCGGAGCGCGCGATTCGAGCCTCGCCGAGCGGGATGGCGTGCTCGCCCTCCGGAACCTCGTCCCTGACGTGGCGGTATAGGGCCTTGTGCTCGAGATAGCAGACCGGATTCGGGTCCCGGATCGCGCTGACCAGCAGCCCCTTGGCATCCGCCGCCGTCGCCGGAGCGACGACCTTAAGGCCCGGGGTCTGGAGGAACCAGGCCTCGGGGTTCTGTGAGTGAAAGGGACCGCCGGAGAAGCCGCCGCCGGATGGAAGCCGGACGACAATCGGAACGGCGATTCCCTGCCGGTAGTGCAGCTTGGCGGCCACGTTGACGAGCTGGTCGAAGCCACACGAGATGAAGTCGGCGAACTGCATCTCGCAGACGGGTCGAAGTCCCTCGACTGCGGCGCCCACTGCGGCGCCGATGATCGCGTTCTCGGCCAGCGGCGCGTCAAGGCAGCGGTCGGCGCCGAACTCCTCGACGAAGCCGTCGGTCACCTTGAACGCCCCGCCGAACGCCCCGATGTCCTCACCGAGGCAGAAGACGGCCTCGTCGCGCCGCATTTCGGTTCGCAGGGCGTCGGAGATCGCCTCGAGGTAGGTCATCTCGCGGACGGTTGCGGACCGCCCGTCGCCGGCGGGCGCTGCAGCCAGTCCGGCGCCGCCTCGTGCCTCGGTGGCGCTCACGCGGGCCTCCTCTCCATCGGCGCGTTCCCGTTGCCGGATTGGCCCTGCGACCAAAGCGACCAGGGGGCATGACCGTCGCCGAGGGGTTCGAAGGCATCGGCGAAGACGCCGGTGGCTGCCGCCTCGGGATCGGGCATCGGCGAAGCGACCGCCTTGCCGGCGCAATCCTCGACGTAGGAGCGCACCTCCGATCGGATGCCCTCGACCTCGTCGGGCGCGAAGCCGTGGTCCGCGACCAGCCGCTCCGCGTACCGCTCGATCGGGTCACGCCGCGCCCACTCGGCGTGCATCTCCGTAGGCACGTAGCGCATGTCGTCGTGCGCGCCGTGACCGTGCATCCGCATCGTCTGGCACTCGATCAGCGTGGGGCCTCCTCCAGCCCGCGCCAGATCGGCGGCCGCTCGCGCGGCCTCGAAGACGGCCTCGACGTCGTTGCCGTCCACGTTCACGCCCGCGAATCCGTAGGTGTGGGCGCGCTCAACAGGGTCGACCGCGAACTCGAGCTCGTTGGGCGTCGAGTACGCGAAGCGGTTGTTCTCGAGCACGAAGACGATCGGGAGCCGGTGGATCCCGGCGAAGTTCATCGCCTCGTGCCACTGGCCGTTGGCGGTCGACCCCTCGCCGAAGAAGGTCATCGCGACCCGCCGCTCGCGCCGCGTCTTGAACGCCAGCGCCATCCCCATGGCGACGAGCGCCATGTCGGGAAGCATGGAGACCATCCCCACGCACCCGAGCTTGCGATCCCCGAAGTGCATGTTGCCTTCCTTGCCGCCGGTCACGCCGTCGGCTCGCCCCATGAAGTTCGCGAGATAGCGATCGGGTGTGACACCGCGAATCAGGTGAGCTCCGAGGTCGCGGTGCAGGATGCACATCCGATCCATCGGCCCGAGGACGAAGGCGGCGCCGACGGAGATCGCCTCCTGGCCGCATCCGTCGTAGAACGACCCCGGGACCTTCCCCTGCTTGTACAGGGTCAGCGCCCGCTCCTCGGAGGCCCGCATCATCACCATGTAACGGAAGAGGTTGGCGCGATCCTCCCGCGTCAACGGTTGCTCGGCCACTTCGCGTACGCGCTCACGCGCGACGACGCTCGCGTCCGTTGTCTCCATATCCCGTCCGCCTTTCCCTCGGGCCCCGCGACGGGATCTCCGTCTGCCGGGCCGTTGTCGCCGCTACGGGATCTCCGATCGCGGCTCCTACGGACCAGGGAGCGAGGGTTCC
>Ga0126312_10002080_pt1 | contig 13277 bp, 11 predicted proteins | sample Plot104A_FD_92537 | JGI IMG/M metagenome (GOLD analysis project Ga0126312, IMG submission 92537) | Serpentine soil microbial communities from UC McLaughlin Reserve, CA, USA - Plot104A | ecosystem: Environmental > Terrestrial > Soil > Grasslands | place: USA: UC McLaughlin Reserve, Lake County...
GGTGTCGGCGAACCGGCCTCGACGAACGCTCGAAGAGCCTCGAGCTCCCTCTCTCTCGCGATGATCCTTCGGTCCATGTCGAATCCCGGATAGCAGGATCCCAGGCCGCCGAGGGATCGTCTAGTGAGCCGCAGCGACGACCTGCACCCATGCCGGCGTGTTCCGTGCGCGGTCGCGGCGCGGGTGGAGCATGGCGCCGCTGCTGCCCGAGCTCGAGCGGCAGCTATTACACGGTCGAGACCCACGTACCCCCACCAATCTGAAACACGCTCTTGGGCGACCCGCCGACCTGGGCTTCGGTGACCCGATGGGGCGGACCGAGTTGTTTGGCAACGGTGCCGGTGCGGCCCCAGAAGAGCGGTTCGCAGGCTTCGATCAACGACTCTGCATCAGCCTTCATGGCATCCATACATCGCGCCCCGATGGCGCGCTGGACAGGGGCTTCGGCGACGGAGGAAAGGTCATCACGAGCTTCCCGGAGGGGCCCGGCGTGGGCGGGTGGCGCCCACGACCGACCTGCCGTACATGCAGCGGCGCGAGCTGCTCGAGTCGCTCGACCTGGTGGATCGAGCCCCCTATGGACTCCGGGTCCAGAGCACTGGGTGTGTCCACGAGTACCTCCAGGACTCTCGTTCGCCGACGATCTGACCCCCGTCGTTGATCGCAAACGCGGCGCTCTCGCTTGCGCGGACTGTGCCGAGGTCGGTTCGATGTCCGCTCTGCCAGACAAAGCCATGTTCTTGGCAACGCTCCTCCAGACAGTTCGCGCGTCTTGAGACGACGCTCGTTCCGACGACATGGCCGCGGTTGTTGATCGCGTAGGCATGACTGCGGTGGCCGCCGAGTGTGCCGAGGTCGGTCATCCGCCCTTTTTGCCACAGAAACGCATGTTGGTCGCCGCTGCGCGTCTCCGCCGTGCCGACAACATCGCCGCGGTTGTTGATCGCATTCGCCTCGCTGTAGCGGCCGCCGAGCGTGCCGAGGTCGTGCATCCTGCCCTTCTGCCACAGGAAGGCATGCGTAGGGCCATTCAAATCGCCACTGAGGTCGCTGGACCCAACAATGTGGCCGCGGTCGTTTATCGCGTTCGCGTGCACCCAGCTGTCCTTCCCCCCGAGCGACCCGAGGTCGCGCATCTTGCCCTTCTGCCACACGAACGCCCGCATAACGAAGTCGGTATTGCTGCGCCCCCTCTGCCAGCTGCCGATGACGTCGCCGGCACCGTTGATTAGCTCGGCCGAGGTCATTACGGCACCACGGAGTGTCCCAAGCTGGCGCACGCGGCCGTTCTCCCAAAGGACGGCGCGGCCGTCGAGACCTGATCGGCTAGCGCCGACCACTTGGCCGCGCTCATTGAGGTCGGATGCTTCACAGAGCCCCCGGAGCTCGATCAGCCTCCCGTCGCGCCAGAGGAAGGGCTGACAGCGAATGCGCGGACCCGCCCGGAGAAGGATGTGTCCCCTGTCGTTGATCGCGGTCGGGAAGGTGGCGGTATTGGCGGCGCCGCCCAGGTCGTGCATCTTCCCGCCTCTCCACACGAATGCGTGCGAGGCGCCGCTCCGCGTCCCAAGGCCGCTCTCGCCAATCACCCAGCCGCGCGCGTTGATCGCGGTTGCCGAGGCGCGTTTTCCGCCGAGCGTGCCAAGGTCACGCAGAATCCAGCCGCCGTCAGCGAATCCCCGCTCGTCGCGCAGACCTCCCACGGCCGCGGCAGCCGCGGCGATACTCACGACCGCCACGACGATAGAAATCGTCGTCCGGCGCACGGTGTTCACCGCACTGTCCGACACGCCGAAAGATGGGGACAACAAGCGCGGCGGAGGTCGAACTCTTCCGGTGTAGTGCTGTCTCCGCGAACGACGGCTCGACGCGACCGGGCGGCGCCCTGCGAGATAGGCCGAGCGCCGCAAGCCGCAGTCGGTTGACATGTGACTTTATGGTCACATATTCTTCTGGTGTGACCCCCGACACCCACGGCTTCAGCGGCCTGACGACGCTGCTCGAAACGGGCGAGCCGGTTGCCTGAGCTGGAGTTCGACGAGTTCACGATCGCGCTCCTCTCGAGCGGGCCGACGCCGAACTCGGATGCACTCCAGGACGCGCACCTCGCGCACCTCGCGTCGCTCCACGACGCGGGCTCGCTCCTCGCCGCCGGGCCGCTCAACGACCCGGCCGGGGAACTGCGCGGGCTGAGCATCCTCAACGTGCCGGTCGACGAGGCCCGCCGGCTGAAGGAAGCGGACGAAGCGGTGCGCGCAGGCGTCTTCTCGGTTCGGGCGCTGCCCTGGATGGTCCCGTCCGGCGCGTTGTCGTTCTCGCGGACGTTCTTCCCGCGCTCGATGCGAGACGTCACGGGGCGCTAGCGCGTCGCGCCTGAGCACGAGCGGATTCGCCGGACCATCACACGGCTGAGGGCCGCGTTTCACATTGCGAGCGGTGGCTCCGCGTATCCGAACGGCCAGCGCCATCGTTGAGACCGTATGGGACGAGGCGACAGGATGCTGTTCCGTGACCGCTCGCGGACGGACGACGAGCAGCGGCGGCCGATTCCGGATGAGGCGCCGGAGCTCGAGCCCGAGCACGAGGAGCAGCGCCTCGAAGATCCGTCACCCGCAGACCTGTCGAAGCGCGATTACGCCGCGATCATGAAGCGGGCAGTCAAGGCCAGCCTCGACGACCACATCACGAACATCGCCGCCGCATTGGCCTACTACGGGTTCCTGGCGATCCCGGCGGCTCTGATGGTCGCGCTCGGGCTGTTCAGCGTCTTCGCTGACGCGAGCACGATCCAGCGGCTCGTCGAGAAGCTCGGGAGCGTGATGCCCGCGCAGGCAACGGATCTCCTCGAGGGCAGTCTGACGCGGATGAGCGAGAACGCGGGTTCCGGGATCACCGTGCTCGCGATCGGCCTCGTCATCGCGTTGTGGTCGTTGACGGGTGCGATGCAGAGCATGATGTGGGCGTTGAACCTGGCGTACGACCGCGAGGAGACGCGCGGGTTCTTGCGGCGGCGGGTCGTGGCGCTGGCGATGCTGACCTTCGCGTTTCTCGGGTTCGTGCTGATGGTGGGCATCCTCGTGCTGGGGCCGCACCTGTCGCGCTGGCTGGGTGACGCCCTCGGCGCCGAGTCCGCCGTTCGGTGGGCGTGGCTGTTGGGGCAGTGGCCACTGCTCGTGATCGGATTGGTGATCGTCTTCGCAGCCCTGCTCTACTTCGGTCCGAACGTCGAACATCCACGCTGGAGCTTCCTCACGTTCGGAAGCGCTCTCGCGATCGGCGTCTGGCTGCTCGTCTCAGGCGGGTTCGCCGTCTATTCGAGCCAGTTCGGCTCCTACAACAAGGCGTGGGGATCGCTTTCAGCCGTCGTCGTGATGCTCACCTGGCTTTGGCTGAGCAACCTCGCGCTCCTCTTCGGCGCCGAGGTGAACGCCGAGGCCGAGCGCAGCCGCGAGCTTCGCCAGGGCGAGCCTGCGGAGACGAAGCTGACGGCCCCGAGCAAGACAGCCACGCACTAGACGTTCGTCCGGCACTCCGTAGCCGAACGGCCGATGGACATCCCGTTGCGGTTTCGTACGCTCCTCAAGAGGGGCGCGGAGAGGGCTCACGCGCGGGTGGCATTGCGGCATGCCTTCCAACGCGGCGGAATCCGACGCCAGCTCCGCGTCCCCAATCCTGACGAACCGCGGCGACGCGCGACACGCATTGACGCGAGCGAGCGGTTCCCCGCGCTGGGCACGGCATCCGAGCGTGGACGCCCGCGACGAACCGGGCCGGAACGCCGTCCTGCGGTTCGTCGGTGGCATGTAGCTCAAACGGGTCTAGCCGAACGTGGACGGGACGGAATACCGTCGCGACATGTTCACGTATCTCCTGTGTCTGACGGATGGCGAGCCCGACGACCCAGCCTCGATGGTCAGCGCCATTCCGAACTGGGCTGTCGGCGAGGTCATCACGCTTGGCGCGGCCGAGCAGCGGCTCATCTGCGCGATCGACTGGGAGATCGCGCCGGAGTTGGTCTCCGCCGGCTTCCGCGCGGTCTTCTACGTCGAGCCGGTATAGAGAGTAGGCGAGTGCGACCGATGACCCGATCGGGTCAGACGGAGCGCACGAGAAGTGGCCTACCGTGCTTCCCTGACCAGGGAGGCTCGCTCGCCGCCGCGGGCTCCCTGGCCTTTCCCGACGACGTTTCGATCGCGCGCGGGTGCGTCACAAGACGGTGGCGGAGCCAGGCGTGGAGCACCCCGATCGACCCCCGGGGGCGTCTCCGGCGCCAAAGGGTCTGCCGCGCACCCGGCGCCCGTCTGGCTCCGCATAGAGCTTCATCCCCTCCGCGTCGCATACGACGCGCGCCGCAACGAATTCCTTACAGGTTTGTCCGGGCGTTCGGCACGGCCCTCGAACGGTGCGGCCGCAGCGTGTGTGTACGCACGCGACGCATCGTTTGGTCGCGTAGTTGTGTGTGGTCGCGTGCGTCGTTCCCGCCCGCGTCGCGGCTGGTCGCGCGCGGCGCTACGAGGGTCTCGGTGCAGGTGAAGGGAGCGGCGAACACTCGTCATCTACCGCGTCAGCCACGCACGGCGAAACGTGCTCGTCCGGGTGGAATCAATGCGATGCCGCCGCGGCGCGCACGAGCGCAGGTGCGGCTGCAGCTCGAGTACTCGGGCGGGGCGAACGACGTGTGCCATCGCGGCTGTGGACGCGCTGCGCGCGCCGCTGCGCCAGGCCGATTGCGCGCATTCGTCTAGAGTCGGACGCTCTGCGGCAGGGAGCTCGTCGTTTCCAGTGCGTCGGCGCGTCTCAGGACCCCCCTCCGAGGCGCGCCTCTGCGGGCTCCCTGTCGTGGGTTGATCTCCGAGCGAGCGGACGCTCGCCCGCGTGACTCAGTTCGAGTGCTCCTGGTTCCGCACGGCCGGGACGAGCAACAGACCGCCGTCGATAACGAACGACGCGCCGGTTACGAACGCAGCGGCGTCGCTGCAGAGCCACGCGATCATCGCCGCGACCTCCCTCGCGTCGCCGGGACGGCCGGCGGGCACGCCCGGCCGCGGCACGCGGCGCGGGTCGACGTCCTCGTTGTCCGTCATCGGCGTCGCGATCTCGCCCGGGGCGACCGAGTTGACGGTGATCCCGTGCTCGCCGAGCTCGAGCGCGAGCTGCTTCGTGACGCCGCCGAGGGCGTGCTTCGCCGCGACGTACGCGACGGACTCCGGCAACGGCACGAACTCGTGCACAGAAGTGACGTTGACGATTCGCCCGCCGTCGCCTGACGCGACCATGCGCCGCGCCGCACGCTGCGCGCTCAGGAACGCCCCGTCGAGATCTACCGCCAGCGTCTCGCGCCAGTCCTCGTACGTCAGCTCGAGCGCCGCCGCGCGTTTTGACATCCCGGCGTTGTTGACGAGCGCGTAGACGCCGCCGAGCGCATCGGCCAACTCGTCGATCACGTCGACGGCGCGCGGAAGGTCCTGCGAGAGATCGAGACGGCGAACCTCCGCCCGCTGTCCTTGCGCGCGAACCTCTTCGGCCGTCTCCTGCGCACCGTTCTCGTCGCTGTGCCACGTGATGCCGACGTCGTAGCCGTCGGCCGCGAGCGCGACCCCAGTCGCCTTGCCGATGCCGGAGTCCGATGCGGTGACGATCGCGACGCGTGCCACGGCAGCCGCGTTCCCGCGTGCTGCGGGAGGAAACTGGCTAGGCGGTCGCCCGTGCGAGCACGAGCACGCGCTGTCCGCCCTGCGCGCTCTGCACCGCGTAACGGAAAACCCGCTCCGTCGTCAACTCGTTGATCGTCTTTCGCTCGATCGCCGTGAGCTTCGCCTCGCCCGGGATGGGCGGAGACGGCTGGGGGAGTGTCTGCCGGAGCGGCTGGTCGAGCTCGTCATCGAGGTCGTCCTTCCGGAAGAAGAGCGCGTGCTGCGGCTTCTGTCCTGCGCGCGGCGGAAAGAACGTCACGACCGACTCCACGCCGTCGACGTACCTGAACGTGTACAGCGCGAGCTCGAGCGCCTCGCGGCGCAAGACGGCCGCGCGCTCGACGCTCGGCTCGCCCTCGTTGATCGCGCATTGCTTGCCTCCGCCGCAGAGGATGTACATCAGCGTCGAAGAGCCCTCGAACGTGTTGAAGTCGCTCGGGCTCTTCGGTTCGGTCTTTTTCGCGACGGCGAGGAAGTTGATCGGCGCGGTGCCCATCGGGTTCCCGACGTAGACGCGCACGAGCCGCTTGCCGCTCGGGAGGTGGTAGCGGGATCCGACGTGGACGGCAATCTCGGTCGACTGCTGGACGCTTGATTCCGAGGTCGGACGCCATGCCGACCACGGCGGCGGCGGCGGCGGCGCTCCACGCTCCGCGAGCAGCACGAAGCTTCCGACCGCGACGCCGAGCAGCGCGGCGAGGCCAAGGTACGCGAGGCCGAACTTCCGGCCGTGCAACGACGTCACACCGTCGGCCATGCCTTCTCGTCCGTGAGGTCGACGTTCGGGATTTCGAGCTTCGCGTCGTCGAGCAGCTTGACGAGCTCGTCGCCGTAGATCTCCTTCCGCTCGACGATCGTCTCCGCGATCTTCTCGACGCTCTCCTTGTTGAACTCGATCAGGTGGTGCGCCTTGATGTATGCCTGGCCGAGGATCTGCGCGACGAGCTTCCGCTTGTGCTGGTCGCTGAGCACGCTCGCGATCGGGTTGTCGGCCATCGGTCCGCCGCCGTTGGTGCGGTTCATGATCTGGAGCCCGATCTGCTCGAAGCGCTTCAGGATCTCGTCCCTTTGCTCGTTGGAGGTGAGCCGACGCGGCCGGCCGTTCAGCCTGTAGCCGGGGCCGTGCCCGTTCAGCTCGATCGGCTCCGGACCCATCCCGGACGCGCCGACCATGAACGCAGCCGACGCCGTCACGGAGAAGAGGTCGCCGCCGACGCCGTTCGAGTTCTCACCGTAGAAGACGCGCTCCGCGGCCATCGCGCCGAGCCCCCAGACGAGAATTCCGACCTCGTCGCTGCGGAAGCGGCTGAAGCGCTCCTCCTTCTCCAGTGCCTGGTGGTGGCCGAGCGAACCGCCACGCATCCGGATCGAGACCCGGACCGACTCCCTGCCCTTCATGTAGACGTGCGCCGCGGCCGCGTGCCCCGCTTCGTGAATTGCAACCGCCCGTGTCTCCTCGGGGATGTAGTCGATCCCGATCGCGGTCCCGGACTCGAGCGTCGTCATCGCCTCGACGATGTCGTCCCAGATAAACGCCGGCCGTGCCTCGTGGTGCGCGTACGTCAGCGCCAGCGAGCAGACCTGCTCGATCATCGCGGGCGAGTAGCCCATCGTGATCCGCGAAAGCTCGTCTCGGCGGTTCGGCCGGTCGAGCTCGGGATCGTGCGCGACCTTGCCCAGGTACAGGTCGAAGATGTCGAGGCGGTCCTGCTTCGTCGGCGTCCGGAACCACACGTGCCGGCCCATCCGGCCGGGGCGCGTGAGCGCAGGGTCGAGGGCCTCGATCGGCACGTTCGTCGCGCCGATGAAGTAGATCTGCTCCTTCCGTGGCTTCGGCGTCGGCAACCGAAGCGACGCGTTTCGAATCCGCGGCGGAATCACGTACGTCGCGTCGAGCAACTGGTTCAGCTTGTTCGACATGACGCGGCGGAAGAACGGCGGGTTGTCCACGCCGTCCATCACGATCAGCAGCTGATTCAGGGCGAGCTGGCCCTGGCCGCCCATCATTCCCGGAGCAATCACGTTGACGACGTTGCCGACGCGCTGCACCACCGGGTGCGGCCCTTGCCGCTCCGGTGCGCGCTCGGCGAAGAGCCGCTCGCGCCACGCGCGCGTCTCGAGGATCATGTCCCCGGTCGGATTCAGCGCGCCGTTCGGGCCGTAGAAGAGGAGATCCTCCAACGTCGGCGGCCGCATCGTTCCGGCGGACGCACCACCGAGCGCGTTGCGGCGCATCCCGACGGCGTCGATCTCGTCGATGAAGACGATGCACTGACCGCCCCATTTCGCCGCGAGCTTCCGCGCTTTACGCGCCAGGTAGCGGACGATGACGACGTCCATCCCCATGAACGTCTGGGCGAATCCCGATCCGGGAATGGAGACGAACGGCGAGTTGAACCCCGTCGCGATCGCCTTTGCGAGCATCGTCTTACCCGTTCCGGGGGCGCCGAGGAAGAGCAGTCCGCGCTCGCGCTTGCCGCCCGCTTCCTCGAACAGCTCGCCCGACTGCCACAGCGAGACGATCCGGCGCACCTCCTCTTTCGCCTCGGCCTGGCCGCGGACGTCGTTGAGGCGGACGCCCCAGTCCGCATCGCCCGGCTCGAACCCGCGGATCTGGCTGATGCCCATGAACGCGAGCGGGCCGAAGAGGATCAGGAAGTTGATCAGGAAGAGGAACGGAAGAATCACCAGGTAGCCCGCGAGCTGTGGGTTGTGGATCGTCGAGTCGATCCAGTTCCAGGTGGCCTCGGCTGCGTCGAGCCAGGTCCCGCCGTCGCCGACCAGCAGGCGCTTGCACCAGACGATCGTGATGATGAACGCGACGAACATCGCGAGCCGGAACCAGAAGCGCCAGAACCACACGCGACGCCTCGAGACGACGTCCTCGTCGCGCATCCTCTTGTCCTCGACCCCGAACAGCGTCGGCCACGGGATCAGCCGCTTGAAGACGAGGTCGATCAGTCCACGGAATGCTGCGACGGCGATCAACGCGCCGACGATCGACCAGCCGACCGACCAACCCTTCTGCTCGTGCAAGTAGAGGAAGACCGCGGGGCTCGTCAGCAGCGCGACGAACGTCGCCGCGCGCCGAAGCGTCCGCCACTGACGCGCGAGATCGCTCGCGTCCTTGCGCGAGGGAAGCGTCAGTGAGCCTTCGGGCTTCGTCATTTATGCAGTGTAGAGCAGCGTTTGATGAAGCTTGGGTTAGCGATCCGGCCGCAGCCGCAGCGTCGTATTCACTAATACGTTCGCGGCGGCCGGTTGGTTGGAACCGCCCGGTAGAGTCACGCGCCGATGTCCAGCCTGAACGGAAAGACGGCAGTCGTGACCGGTGCGTCGAGCGGAATCGGCGCCGCGACGGTTGTGGCCCTCCGTGAGGCCGGAGCGCGCGTCGCCGGCGGCGCTCGGCGCGAGCACGCCGTGGATGCGGACCTGGCACTTCCGCTGGACGTGACCGATGCGGAGAGCGCTTCGACGTTCGTTGCGCAGGCGGCCGCGGAGCTCGGACGCATCGACGTCCTCGTCAACAACGCCGGCCTTGCCCTCGGTCGCGACCCGTTCGCGGATTCCACCGAGGAGGACGAGGAGGTCGTGCTCGAGACGAACGTCGGCGGCCTGATCCGGATGACCCGGCTGTGTCTGCCGCACATGCAGCACGGCGGGCACATCGTGAACATGGGCTCGATCGCCGGGATCTGGCCGTACGCGCGCGGGGCCCTCTACTGCACGTCGAAGGCCGCCGTCAACGCGTTCTCCCGCGCGCTGCGGGAGGACCTGCTCGGGTCGGCGATCCGGGTCACGAACCTCGCGCCGGGGCTCGTCGAGACCGACTTCTCGCGCGTCCGGTTCCGCGGCGACGAGGAGCAGGCGCGGGCCGTCTACGCCGACGTTCCTTTCGGCGGGCCCGTCCGCGCGGAGGACGTCGCGGACTGCGTCATCTTTGCCGTAACGCGCCCGGCCAACGTCGTCGTCGACGAGCTCGTCGTCACGGCTCTGGCGCAGTCGAGCGGCGCGCGCGTTCTCCGCGACTAGGGCTCGTCGGACTTCACGTGCTGACGATCCTGGAAGGCTCGACCTTCTGCATCTGCGACGAGGTCGGAGACGTCGGCGACGAATTGAGCGGATTCTTCGCGAACGACACGCGGTTCCTCTCGCGCCTGCGCCTGACGGTGAACGGCGCGACCCCTCTGCCGCTGTCGTCGGGCAAGGTCGAGTACTTCTCGGCGGCGTTCTACCTACGCAACCCGCTCGCCGATCTCGCCCCGGACCAGCTGACGATCACCCGCGAACGGTTCGTCGGCGAAGGGATGCAGGACGTGGTCGTCGTCGAGAACCTGTCTCAGGAGCCGGTGTCGCTGGAGCTCGGTCTCGAGTTCGGCAGCGACTTCGCGGACATTCTCTCGGTCAAGGAGCACGATTTCGCGTTCGGCGACCCCGCGCGTGCGCCGCCGCTTCCTCCTCCGGCACCCGTTCACTACGACTCGGCGCACAACCAGTTCGTGATCGACGACGACGCTGACTCGCTGCGCACGCAGATCGTGCTCTCGCGGCGCGGCGACGTGAACGGCTCGTCGATGCGGTTCTCGCTCGACCTCGCCGCGCGCGAGCGCTGGGATCTGCGAATCGACGTCCTGGCGACGAGTACGGACAACGAGCTACCGCCGCGGGCGATCGAGCGCCGTTTCGGGGATGAGCGCGGGCGTGTGCGCGACTCGCTCGCGGCCTGGCAGCTGCGCGTGCCGCAGCTCCGCGCCGACTGGGACGAGCTGGAGCATTCGTTCGCGCAATCCGTGAGCGACCTCGCGGCGCTGCGGATGCGCGGCTCGACGGCGACCGACCTCGGAAAGCTTCCTGCCGCCGGGATGCCGTGGTTCATGACCGTCTTCGGACGCGACACGATCATCACGTGCCTCCAGACGCTGCTCTTCGGGCCCGAGCTGGCGCGGAGCGCGCTCGCCGTGCTCGCGCTCCTGCAGGCGCGCGAACACGATCCGACGATCGACGCCGAGCCGGGCAAGATCGTGCACGAGGTGCGACAGGGGAAGGCGGCGAAGAAGTGGTTCGCGCGCTACTACGGCACGGTCGACGCGACGCCGCTCTATCTGATCCTGCTCTCGGAGACGTGGCGGTGGACCGGCGACGTGTCGATCGCGCGCGAATTCCGCGACCCGGCGATGCGCGCGCTCGAATGGATCGATCGCCACGGCGACCTCGACGGGGACGGGTTCGTCGAGTTCCGACGGCGCGCGCCTCATGGCCTCGACGTCCAGTCGTGGAAGGACTCCGGCGACTCCCAGCGCTTCCGCGACGGCTCGATCGCCGAGGCGCCGATCGCGCCGTGCGAGGTGCAGGGCTATGTGTACGACGCCAAGCTGCGGCTCGCCGAGCTCGCGCGGGACGCGTGGCGCGAGCGGCCGCTCGCGGAGCGGCTCGAGCGCGAGGCCGCCGACCTCCACGCGCGCTTCCAGGAGGCGTACTGGGTCGAAGACGACCGCGGCGGGTTCTACGCGCTCGGGCTCGACCGTGAGAAGCGCCCGATCGACTCGCTCTGCTCGAACATCGGCCACCTCCTCTGGAGCGGGATCGTGCCGCCCGAGCGCGTCGACGCCGTCGTCGACCGGTTGCTCGGCGAGGATCTCTGGTCGGGCTGGGGGGTTCGCACGATGTCCGCGGGCGACGCGGGCTACAGCCCGCTCAGCTACCACAACGGCACGGTCTGGCCACACGACAATTCACTGATCGCCTGGGGCCTTGCCCGTTACGGGCGCTGGTCGGAGGCGCAGCGAATCGTGCGCCGAATGCTCGGCGCCTCGAGTCACTTCGGCTATCAGCTCCCGGAGGTCTTCGCGGGCCTTCGCCGCGCCGAGACGCCGTTTCCGATCCCGTACCCCACCGCAGCCCGCCCGCAGGCATGGGCCGCCGGGACACCGGTCCTGTTGCTGCAACTGCTGCTGGGATTGCGCCCCGACCGCCACCGGCACGTGCTCGAGTCGGACGCGCCGCAGGAGCTCCCGAGCTGGACCGGTGACATTCGCCTCGCCGGGGTACGCGCGTTCGACCGCCCGTGGAACGTCGACCTTTCCGACGGCCACGTGACAGTGAAGGCAACATAGAGGCGGCATGAAGATCGCCGTTCTCTCGCCGCCGTGGTTCGCCGTCCCGCCGGTCGGCTACGGCGGCATCGAGTGGGTCGTGTCACTGCTCGCCGACGGCCTCGTCGACGCCGGGCACGACGTCACCTTGTTCGCGTCCGGCGACTCGCGGACGAAGGCCGCCTTGGAGTACGTGTACCCGGTCGCTCCGAGCGAGTGGATCGGCCGGTCGTTCTGGGAGCTGCGCCACGTCTTGCACTGCTTCGAGAGTGCGGGCGACTTCGACATCGTCCACGACCACTCGGGGCCGTTTGCGGCGACGCTTTCGGGGGCGATCGACACACCGGTCGTGCATACGGTGCACGGGCCGCTCGACGGCGAGCCGGGGCAGCTCTACGACCAGGTGTCGCGCATCGCGCCGCGCCTCGGCCTGATCTCGCTCTCGCAGAACCAGCGCAAGCCGCGTCCCGACTTCAACTGGGTCGCGAACGTTCCGAACGCTCTCGATCTCTCCGTGTATCCGTTCCGGCCGTACCGTGGCGACTACCTGCTCTTCCTCGGGCGAATGAGCCCGGACAAGGGCGCACACCGGGCGGTCGCGGTCGCGATGGAGACCGGCGTCCCGCTGAAGCTCGCCGGGAAGATGCAGGAACCGAAGGAGCGCGAGTACTTCGACCAGTTCGTCGCGCCGCATCTCGGCGACGGGATCGAGTATCTCGGCGAGGTCACGCACGGCGAGAAGGTCGAGCTCCTGCAGCACGCGCGCGCGACGCTGTTCCCGATCGAGTGGGAGGAGCCCTTCGGTCTGGTGATGATCGAGTCGATGGCGTGCGGAACGCCCGTGATCGCGACACGGCGAGGTTCCGTTCCCGAGGTGGTCGAGGGCGGGCGTGGCGGCGTGGTCGTCGACGACTACCGGATCATGGGCGCAGCGCTCGAGGAGGCTGACCGCATCGATCCGGTCGAGTGCCGGCGCTACGTCGAAGAACGATTCTCCGCGCTCCGGATGGTCGCGGGCTATCTCCGCGCGTACCAGACGGCGATCGATCGCGCCCACGTCTGACGCGGCCTCATTGGCCGAGTCACCTGAACAGCTCTACGAACGCGCGCGCGGGCGGCTCCGCATGCCCCCGGTCCGGGAGTGGGAGACGTTCCCGTTCGACGGCGAGCTTCGGCCGCGCGAGCTTCTTCCGCCGGAGGCCGCGGAGCGCGCGCGGAATGGCGAGGACGAAGCGGACTGCTGGCGCTGTCAGCAGGGCGAGTCGGCGGCGATCTGGAGCGACGAGCGCTGGGTCGTGACGCCGCTTCCCGTGCCGTCGGGGCTGCCGGTCGTCGTGCTGCTCTTCCCGCGCGAGCACGTCGACATCGACGGCCTGAGCGACGAGCTCGCGACCGCGCTCGGCCCAGTGCTCGTCCGCGTCGAGCGGGCTGTGTGGAGCGTGGGCGAGATCGGCCGCGTGCACGTCTGCCGCTGGGGCGACGGCAGCTTCCA
>Ga0126312_10002081_pt1 | contig 13276 bp, 10 predicted proteins | sample Plot104A_FD_92537 | JGI IMG/M metagenome (GOLD analysis project Ga0126312, IMG submission 92537) | Serpentine soil microbial communities from UC McLaughlin Reserve, CA, USA - Plot104A | ecosystem: Environmental > Terrestrial > Soil > Grasslands | place: USA: UC McLaughlin Reserve, Lake County...
CTCCGGCGACCCGCCGGCCATGGCGGGCGCGGGCTCTGCCGCCGGCCGCATCCACACCGCCGCGACGACGCGCAGGTAGTACGCGAGGGAGATCATGGTGCCGATGGCGATCGCCACCCCCAGATAGGTGTGGTCCGCGTCCGCCGCCGCCTCGATCAGGAAGAGCTTGCCCATGAACCCCGCGGTGGCGGGCAGACCGGCGAGGGCGAGCATCGAGATCGTCAGCGGCCACGCGAGCTCGGGCCGCTGCCGGCCGAGGCCCTGCACCGACTTGATATCATCGCCCCAAGTGGTCTCGCGCTCCCGGATCACGATGACGGCGAAGGCCGCCAGGTTCATGAGCGTGTAGGCGGCGAGGTAGAAGACCAGCGCGTTCACCCCCACCTCGGACGCCGCCGCGACGCCCACCAGCATGTAGCCTGCCTGGGCGATCCCCGAGTAGCCCAGCAGTCGCTTCAGCGAGTCCTGGCCCAGCGCGCCGATGTTCCCGACCGCGATCGAGATGATCGCCAGCACGGAGAGGGCGGGCTGCCAATCGTCGACGATCGACCCGAGGGCGAAGTCGAATATGCGGACCAGGGCGACGAATGCCGCCGCTTTGGTTGCCACGGCCATGAACGCGGTGACCGGCGTAGGCGCACCCTCATATACGTCCGGCGTCCACTGGTGGAACGGGGCGACCGAGATCTTGAACGCCAACCCGGTGCCGATCAGCGCTACGCCCATCAGCACCAGCGAGTCGCTCGCGTTGCCATTGGACAGCACCTGGTCGATCGGGCCGAAGTCGGTCGAGCGGGCGGCACCGTAGATGAACGAGAGCCCGTAGAGAAGGGTGGCGGAGCCGAGCGACCCCACGATCAAGTACTTCAGGCCGGACTCGAGCGAGCTCGAGCGGCGGACCGCCGACCCGCACACGACGTACAGTGGGACGGAGAGCAGCTCGAGCGCGACGAAGAACGCGATCAGGTTCTGTGCCTGGGCCAGCAGCGTCATGCCGAGCACGGAGGACAGCAGCAGGGCCTGAAACTCGCCGTGGCGGGGCTCGGAGTCGGGGGGATCGGCGGCGGGATCGCGCCAGGAAAGGGGGATGCATGCGGCGGCGGCGAACATCGCGATCAGCGCCGCCGACAGCCCCAGCTCGTCGAGGCGAAGCGCTCCGGCGACGAGGTCCTCCCGGTTGCCCCACTGCCAGATCGACAGGCCGGCAGCGGCCGCCAACGTTGCCAGGGAAAGCGCCGAGACCACGAGCCGCTGGTGGCGCGAGCTCAGGACGCCGCCGAGGAGCACAGCGACGATCCCGGCCGTAAGCGCGATGACGGGGGAGAGCCCGGCGTAGTCGATGTGGGGAGCGGTGAAGGTCATCGGGAGACCTCACTGATCGGTGCGTAGCCGGTCCCCCGCTGGGCGATCGCGTTCTGCTCGGGACCAACCGCAGCGGTGGTCGCGTCAATTGACTTGTCCGCTCGGCCCAGGATCAGGCCGGGGTAGAGGGCGAGCGCCACGATGCAGGCGACGAGCGGGGCGACCACCACCGCGTCGCGGATGCCGATCTCGCGCGAGTCGACGTTCTCGGTTGGCCGGTTGTGCATCGTGCGCTGGAACAGTCGAATCGCGTAATACGACGCGAGCGCGACTCCGATCGAGGCCACGAGCGCGTAGACGATCTTCGACTGGAAGACCCCGATCAGGATGTAGAACTCCCCGATGAAGTTCGCCGATCCCGGCATGGCCAGGTTGGCGACGCTGATGATCAAAAAGAGCGCGGCGAGCACCGGAGCCCTCATCGCGACCCCTCCCAAGCGGGTCAGGTCCTCGCTCCCGGATCGCTCCCACAAAAGCGCCACGATCAGGAAGATCCCGGCGACCACGAGACCGTGATTGACCATCTGCAGGACGGCGCCGTCAGCCCCGTCGGGTCGCAGGGAGAAGATCCCAAGCGTGATGAAGCCGAGCTGGGCGATCGACGAGTAGCCGGCGATCAGGCGCACGTTCGTCACCGTGAACGCCATCACCGACCCGTAGAGAATCCCGGCGACCGCGATCACGAGGATCAGCTCCTGGAAGTGGATGGTCGCCTGCGGGAATACCGGGAGCACGACGCGCAGGAACCCGTACGCGCCCACCTTCGAGAGCACCGCCGAGAACAGCGCGAGGACCGGAAGGGGCGCCTCGCGGTAGGCGTCGGGCATCCAGCCGTGCACGAGGACGGCCGGCATCTTGATCAGGAACGCCGCGGCGAAGAAGCAGAAGATCCAGTACTGACTGCCGGTGGACAACGTGTTGGCGCGGAGGTCCGCGAGCGAGAAGCTCAGGTGCCCCACGTCGCCGGAGGCGAGCACGGCGGTAGCAATGGCCGCTACCAGCATCAGGAGCGACCCGACGAGCGTGTAGACGATCAGCTTCGTCGTCGCCGCGACCCGGTTCTCGCCGCCGAAGGCCCCGATCAGGAACCAGAACGGCACCAGCATCAGGTCGAAGAACAGGACGAACAGCAGCAGATCCTGCGCCAGGAAGGCGCCGAGCACCCCGGTCTCGGCGAGCCCGAGCATGAAGAAGTAGTTCCGCCGCCGCTCCGGCATTCGGAAGACCGAGAACGCCGTGGCGCCGGCCCAAAGCAGCGCGGTCAGCAGCACCAGGAACAGGCTGATGCCGTCGACGCCGAGCTCGTAGCGCACCCCGAGGTCGGGGATCCAGCTCTCGTTGACCGTCTGTTGAAGACCCGCCGCGCCGGTGTTGAAGTCCGCGACCACGGCGATGGCGAGCCCGAGGGCCCCGAGGGTGCCGAGCACTGCAATGAGGGGGACGGTCCGGCGCGGAATGAGGAAGCAGGCGAGCCCGGCAGCCAGTGGGAGCCATAGGAGGACTTGAATCAAGCTCTGCACCCCCTCCGAGCCGCAATTGGCGACTTGTTGTCGTATAGCGACAAGAAAGCGCCAATTCGTGGTTCGCTCAACCGAGTCCGCCGCCCTTGGGTGCCTGCCGTTGTTTTCCGCGCGAGGCTCATTGGCTCGCGATCAGGAAGTAGAGGCCGAGGGCGGCGAAGCCCCCGATCAGGAGCAGCGCGTACGCGCGCACGAATCCCGACTGGGCGCCGCGCACGACGACGCCGACGCCGCGCACCAGGTCGACCACACCGGTCACGACACCCTGTACGACGACCCGCTCGACCACGGTATTGGCAAAGCGGCCGGTCGCGATCAGCGGGCGGTAGACGACGGCGTCGTAGAGCTCGTCGAAGTACCACTTGTTGAAGAGGAACCCGTGGACGGGGCCGAACCGCCGGATGAGCGCAGCCGAGGTGCCAGGGCGGCGCACATAGACCTGGTACGCGAGCGCGACCCCGATGATCGACATCGCTCCGCCGAGCGCTAGGCCCCTCCAGTCGGCGGCAACCGACGGCAGGTTCTCGTAGAGGCTCGAGTTCAGGAACGAGCCTGCCAGGAAGTTCTCGACCACGTCGTCGAGTCCCGGGATCTCCACGAACCCCCCGAAGATCGAAAGGAACCCGAGCACTGACATCGCCAGCCACATCGGCTTCTCAAGCTCGGCGATGTGGTGCTCTTCTCCCGGGAAGCCGACATCCGTGTCCTCCTTCTCGCCGGTCAGGGGATTCTCGGGCGGCGCATGGGCCAGGTGGCCCTGCTCCAGCTCGCGCGCCCCGGGTACGGGCTCGCCCCAGAAGACCCGGAAGATGATCCGGAAGGCGTAAAAGGCGGTGAGCAGCGCTGCGGCGTATCCGCCGATCGCGAAGATCACGTAGAAGCCCCCGCGGTGAATGGCGTAGCCGAGGATCTCGTCCTTCGAGAAGAAGCCCGACGTGAACGGGAACGCCGCGAGCGCGAGCGCGCCGATGGTCATCAGCCTCCATGTCACCGGCATCGCTTTGCGGAGGCCGCCCATGCGGTCGATGTTCTGGGTCCCGGCCACCGCCGAGATCACCGACCCGGCTGCCATGAACAGAAGCGCCTTGAAGAAGGCGTGCGTCATCAGCTGGAACATCCCGGCGGCGTAGGCGCCGATCGAGACCCCGACCACCATGTAGCCGATCTGGCTGATCGTGGAGTAGGCGATGATCCGCTTCAGGTCCGTGACCGCGAGCGCGCAGGTCGCGGCGAAGATCAGGGTGGCGAGTCCGATGAACGCGGAGATGTCCGCTGCGGTGGGCGCCAGCTCGAACAGCACGTGAGTGCGGGCGATCAGGTAAACGCCCGCAGTGACCATCGTGGCCGCGTGGATGAGGGCCGAGACCGGGGTCGGGCCCTCCATCGCGTCGGGGAGCCAGGTGTGGAGCGGTAGCTGTGCGGACTTCGCGAACGCTCCGACCAGCAGGAGCAGGCAGATCGCGATCACGACCCCCTGGTTGGTGTGAAACGCCTGCTGCGCGGACGAGAAGACCGCCCCGTAGTCGAACGTCCCGAGGTCGCGGAAGATGAAAAAGGTGGCGAGCACAAGCCCGACGTCGCCGATCACGTTGATGACGAAGGCCTTCATCCCCGCCTTCGTCGCGGTGTGGCGCCTGTACCAGAAGCTGATCAGCGCGTATGACGCAAAGCCCACGAACGCCCAGCCCACGATCAGGAGCACGAAGTTGCCGGCCAGGACCAGCAGCAGCATCGAGAAGACGAAGAAGTTGAGGTAGCTGAAGTAGCGCGCGTAGCCGCGGTCGGAGTCGAGGTACGCGACCGAGTAAAGGTGAATCAGCGTCGAGACCCCGCTGACCACCAGGATCATGAACACCGACAGCGGGTCGACGAGGATGCCGAGCTTGATGTCGAGGCCGGCAGCCGACGCGTACGTCCAAAGCGAAGAGGTGATCTCCCGGTCGCTCTCGGTGTGGCCGAGTAGCGCGACCAGCGCCCCGATCGAGCAGGCGAACGCGAGCCCGATCGCCGCAGTCCCGATCCAGCCGGCCGTTCGCCCGCTCATCGCGCGCCAGCCGAAGGCGTTGACGAGGACACCAGCGAGCGGGAAGGCGAGGACGAGCCAACCCCATGTCGTCGGGCTCATCCCTTGAGGCCTCGCATCTCGTCCACGTTCAGCGGCAGGCGCCGGCGGAACATCGCCACGATCAGCCCAAGCCCGATCACGACCTCGCAGGCGGCGACGACCATCACGATCAGCGCGAACACCTGGCCCTCCGCGTTGCCGTGAGCGCGGGAGAACGCCACCAGCGCCAGGTTCCCCGCGTTCAGCATGAGCTCCAGGCACAGCAGTATCACGAGCGGGCTACGCCGGATCAGGACGCCGCCGGCGCCGATTGCGAACAGGACCGCCGACAGCACCACGTACCAGGTGACGGTCACGCCGTCGGCCCTTTGGCGCGACCGGATTCCGGACGCTCCCGAGAGCGAGCCGCCAACGTCACGGCGCCCACGGCGGCGACGAGGAGCAGTATCGATGCCGCCTCGAAGACGACGAGGAAGCGCTCGAGCAGGAGGTTGCCGATCTGGGTCGGAGTGCCGAAGCCCGCGGGCAGCGTCGGGCCGTCGCTGTCGAGCGCCTGGAGCCCGGTGCCGATGATCGCTATCGACAGCTCTACGAGCAGCGCGCCGGCCAGCAGCGGCGCTAGGAATCGCTGTCCCGGAATCGGCTCCCAGAGCGGCTCCTCGACCGCGCCAACATAGGCCGCGACGAATACGTAGAGCACCATCACCGCTCCCGCGTACACGACCACCTGCGCCGCCGCGATGAACTGCGCGTAGAGGATGAGGAACAGGCCGGCGAGCGAGACCAGGTGGACCACCAGCGCGAGCACGCTGTAGAACGGGTTGCGCATGGCGATCACCGCGATCGCGCCACCGACGGCACCGATGGCGCCGGCGAAGAAAGCTAGGTAGATCACGGCAAGGCTCCCGGCACTCCGCCGGGCTCGGGCGCGTTCCGGCTAATCCGTGATGCCGATGGACTCCAGCGCTTCCGCGCGCTCCGCGTAGATCCGATACTCGACGAACTTCCCGGCCCGTATCCGGAAGACCTGGAAGAGGTCCTGATCGACCTCGATCCCGCTGAGCTTCCCCCTGCCACCCTGGCCGCTGCGTTCCACGATTTTGCGGTCGGAGGTCGCCATGTGGCGCACAGTACGCCGCTCACTCGCCCTCCCGCCTCAACGGGGTGCGCTCGACGGATTCCGCCAGCAGCATCTCCTTCGTGAAGACGAGGTCCTCGCGGTTGTAGTCCGCTATCTCGTACTCGTGGCCCATGGTGATCGCGTCGAACGGACAGGCCACCTCGCAGTAGCCGCAGAAGATGCAGCGTGCGAGGTTGATCTCATACACCTCGGCATAGCGTTCGCCGGCCGATACGCGATCGTCCGGGTCGTTCTCGGCCGCGACCACTCGGATGCAATCCGCCGGACAGGCGGCCGCGCACAGCGAGCACCCCACGCACTTCTCGAGCCCGGTGTCCTCGAAGCGATGGAGCTTGTGGCGTCCCCGGAACCGCGGGTACACGGGCGTCTTCTCCTCCGGGTACTGGATCGTCACCGGTCCCTCGATGATGCGCGCGAAGGTGGTCTTCAGGCCGCGGAGCGTCTCCCCGAATGCCCGGTACGCCCCTCCGATTCCCCCTGGCTCCGGTCCCCGCTGCAGGTCGACGACGCTCTCGTCGGGGAGATATGGGAAGCGCTCGCTCATGTGACGGTCACGAGGATCGCCGTCACCAGGACGTTCAGGGTCGCGAGGGGCAGCAGTACCTTCCAGCCCAGCGACATCAGCTGGTCGTACCGGACGCGGGGGAGCGTTGCGCGCACCCACATGAACAGGAAGAGGAAGGCGAAGATCTTCACGACCACCCAGATGGGGTCGAGCCAACCGGGTCCGGGGCCATGCCAGCCGCCGAGGAAGAACGTGACCGCGACGGCCGAGATCACGAACATCTCGATGTACTCGGCCATCGCGTAGGAGCCGTACCGCATTCCCCCGTACTCGGTCCCGTAGCCGGCAACGAGCTCCGCGTCGGCCTCGGGCAGGTCGAAGGGCGCCCGGTTGGTCTCGGCGAATCCCGCCACGAGGAAGATCAGGAAGCCGACGAACTGCGGGATGACGTACCAGATCTGGTTCTGCGCCTCGACGATCGAGACGAGCGACAGCGAGCCCGCCATCATGATCGCGCCGAGCAGCGCGAGCCCCATCGAGATCTCGTACGAGATCAGCTGCGCTGCCGCGCGCATGGCGCCGAGGAAGCTGTACTTCGAGCCCGACGCCCAGCCGCCGAGAAGCAGTCCGTAGAACGCGATCGAGCCGAAGGCGAAGAAGTACAGGATGCCGATCGGGACGTCGATGCCATAGAGGCCGAAGCCGTCCTGGACGTTGCCGAACGGGATGATCGCCAGGGTCGCGACCCCCGTGAAGACCACGATCGCGGGGGCCATGTAGTAGAGCGCGGGGATCGCGGCCCGCGGGTGGTAGTGCTCCTTGCTGATCAGCTTGACGGCGTCGGCGAGCGGCTGCAGGAGGCCGAGCGGCCCCACCCGGTTCGGTCCGTAGCGCGCCTGGAAGCGGCCCAGGAGCTTTCGCTCCAGCACGGTCAGCATCGGGACTATCGAGAAGATCACGGCGAAGATCACGATCGACTTCACGACCAGGATCCACGTGGCCTCGACGAAGGTGGTGCTGGCGATCGGCAGGGTCACTCGGCCTCTCCCGCGCGCGAGATCTCGACGAGCTCGCCGACCAGCGTGCCCGCCACGTCCCCGAGCCCCTCGATCAGGAAGCCCGATCCTGGTCGTACTCGCTCCCGGATCGCGACGCGCGCGCGGACGCTCATGCCGTTGGAGCGAACGTCGACGTTCTCGCCAGGCCCGATTCCGAGCCGGTCGGCGTCGTGCGGCGCCAGCTCAACGGTCTGCCTGGGCGTCAGGAACCGCAGCGCCGGGCTGCGCTCGGTCACCTCGGCAGCCCAGAGGTCCCTATAAGTGCCGACGCGAAGGCCGCCTTTGCCGGAGGAGTTGGCGGGTTCGTCCGAGCTCGCTTGCCCGGATGTACCGACACCACGTGTCGGTAGGTCCGCCTCGCGAGTCCGGCGCGCACCCCGCGACGCCGACTTCCCCGACGCCTCCCGGTCCTGCCATCTGATGCCCAGGCCGCCCATCTCCTCCTGGGTGATGTCCGCGTAGAAGGGAACCGCGGATGCAATTGCCGCGAGCGCCTCGGGGGCGCTGTCGATCCCGGTCTCGTCGCCGAGCAGCGCCGATAGCTCAACCAGCACCTCCCACGTGGGGCGGGCGCGGCCCGGATTCGGCACGCCGGGTCGCACGCGTTGCAAGCGTCCGTCGGGATGCGTGACCGTGCCCTCCTTCTCCGCGTAGGACTCGGCGGGGAAGACGACGTCCGCGTGCTTGGTCGAGGCGTCCTCGAACATCGAGGTGGCCAGCACGAAGCTGGCCTTCGAGAGAGCCTCGCTCCAGCGGGGGCCACTGGGGGCTTCGCGTACCGGGTCGGCGCTCACCATGAATGCCGCCTCGAGGCCGCCCTCGATCAGTCCGTCGCAGACATCGGACGGCTCAAGACCGGCGCGGGTCTCGGAGAGCCCCGGACCCGCCACGGGGGTGCAGCCCACCTCGCGCAGACCACGCTCGTTGGCGCCCGCCGGCGCCTCGAGCAGCTTCGCCCCGAGCTTTTCCGCCAGGCTCACGAGGGATGGACTCGGCTGGCCCGCCCACACGATCACCGCGGACCCCGGCCGGAGAATTCCGGCGATTCGCTCTGTGTCCGCACCGAGCTCGCCCTGAGGACGCTCGTACCCCTCGGCCCCTACCTCGGCGGCGAGGGCTGAGACGAAGCCCGCGAGCGATCCCGGCGCGTACCGGGCGGTCTCCTCCGCGCCGCCGTCAAGGGCCGTGGGCCGATCGGTGGCCACGGCGAGGCGGGTGCCGTTGCGGCGCACCACCTTGCGGATCCGCAGGTCGATGATCGGCATTGAGTGAAGGGGGTCGGTTCCCAGGACGAGGATCGATTCGACCCTGTCGAGATCGGAGACCCCCGCGGCGAGATCCGGCCGCGCCAGCTCGACCAGGAGCCCGCGATCCGGCGGCGTCGCATAGCCCGAGATCACGTGGGGGGAGCCGAGCGCGCGGCGCACGATCCGCTGCGTCAGGTAGCCCTCCTCGTTCGACGAGGAGCCACCGACGATCGCCGCCGTGCGCTCGCCGGCTTCGCGAAGGCCCGCGGCCGCGGCTGCGAGCGCCTCGTCCCAGCTCACCGCCACAAGCTCGCCACCCTGACGGATCATGGGCTCGGTGATCCGCTCCGTCGAGGTGATCATCTGGTAGCCGAACCGGCCCTTGTCGCAGAGCCACCCGTCGTCGACTTCTGTGTTGTCACGGGCCAGCACGCGCTGGATGCATTCGTCGCGGACCGTCAGCTTGATGTTGCACTGGCTCGGGCAGAGCGTGCACACGGTGCCGGCGTCCTCGATGTCCCAGGGGCGAGCCCGGAACCGGTAAGCGTCGGAGGTGAGCGCCCCGACCGGGCACAGCTCGATGATGTTGCCGTGGAATGGGGCGATGTAGGGCCGATCGTCGAACGTCCCCACGAAGCTCGACGCACTGCGCTCCAAAAGCTGTAGCTGCTCGTCCTCGGCCACCTCCTGGCTGAAGCGGACGCAGCGGTAGCAGAGGATGCAGCGCTCGCGGTCGATCTTGATCAGCGGCGACAGCGGGATCGGCTTCTGGAAATGGCGCTTGGGGTCGATCACCCGGCTCTTCCCGGGACCCCATCCCATCGAGATGTCCTGCAGCGGGCACTCGCCGCCCTTGTCGCACACCGGACAGTCGAGCGGATGGTTGACGAGCAGGAACTCGACAACGGCGTTCTGCGCCTCCTTGACGCGGTCGGTCTGGGTGTAGACGACCATGCCGTCGCGAACCGGCGTCGAGCACGCCGTCTGGAGCTTGGGAATCCCCTCGATCTCCGCGAGGCACATGCGGCAGGCGCCCACCGGATGCCCGAGCTTCGGCTCGTAGCAGAACACTGGGATCTCGACGTCCCCGTGCTTTGCGGCGTCCACGAGCATCATCCCCTGGGGCGCCCGGACCTCGACGCCGTCGACGACGAGCGTTATCTGGTCGCCGTTGGTCATCCGGTCGCCTCCCAGCCCACGAAAGAGGGCGCACCGAGGGAGCATGTCCGGGCGACCAGCTCTATATCCACCGTATAGGTGGATAAGACGCCGCTCGCAGGCGTCGGGGTGGCGCGACGGTGGTTTCTTGGCGCCCGGAGCGCTGCCGTGGGTGCCCTCTTTGGAGCGACCTGTCCGTTCATGTGTTCGCCCCCAGTGGAACTGGCTTGGAATCCGTCGGCGACTCGTCAAGCGGACGCGGGGCGGCCGCGCGTCCGGCCTCGATCGCCTCCTCGAACTCGTCCCGGAACTTGGCGACCATGCTCCCGACCGGCATCGCCATCGAGTCGCCCAGCACGCATAGGCAGTTACCGATGATGTTGTCCTGGACCGAGGCGATGACGTCGAGGTCCATGGGCGTCGCCTCGCCCGAGATCACCCGCTCGAGCATCTTCACCGTCCAGTTGGTCCCCTCCCGGCAGGGAGTGCATTTGCCGCACGACTCGTGGTGGTAGAAGCGCGCCGTACGAAGCGCCAGCTGCGGGATGGACACGGTGTCGTCGGCGACGATGATCGACCCCGAGCCGAGCATCGATCCGGCGTCTGCCATGGCCTCGAAGCTGTACGGCAGGTCGAGCTCCGCGGCCGTGAGGACCGGGGCCGAGGAGCCGCCGGGGAACCATGCCTTGATCTCCCTCCCCTCAAACGGCCCGCCGGCGAGCCCGTAGATGAGCTCCCGAGCGGGGATTCCCAGCTCGATCTCGTAGTTGCCGGGCCGCTGGACGCACCCGGACACCGACACGACCTTGGTCCCGGGAGACTGCTCGGTCCCAAAGCTCTTGAACCAGTCAGAACCGTTCTCGACGATGTGTGGGACGTTTGAGAGCGTCTCGACGTTGTTGATGAGGGTGGGCCCGCCATAGAGTCCCTGGATCGCCGGGAAGGGTGGCTTCAGGCGCGGGTTGCCGCGCTTTCCCTCGAGGGCGTCGAGCAGCGCGGTCTCCTCCCCGCAGATGTAGGCGCCGGCCCCGCGGTGGACGACGAGCTCCACCCGGCGATCCGTGTCGAGGATGTTCTCGCCGACGTAGCCGGCCGTATAGGCCTCCTCCACCGCCCGCTCGAGGATGTCCGCCGCCTCCGCGTACTCGCCGCGGATGAAGATGAAGGCCCAGCCGGCGCCCGCCGCGGCCGCGGCGATGACGATGCCTTCGAGCAGCTGGTGGGGGTTCTTCGACATCAGCTCACGGTCCTTGAAGGCGCCCGGCTCGGACTCGTCGGCGTTGCAGCACAGGAACTTGTCCATGTCGCCGCGCGGGAGAAACGAGGCCTTCTTGCCCATGGAGAACCCGGCGCCACCGCGTCCTCGAAGCCCTGAGTCCTCCAGCGTGCTCAGGAGCTCCTCGGGCTCGATCTCCTTCAGGGCGCGATCCAGCGCCCGGTAGCCCCCGAGCCGGCGATAGGTGTCGATCGAGGCGAGCCCCGGCTCGTCGATGTGGCGAAAGAGCATCCTCGTCTGCCCAGCCATCAGGCCTCGCCCTCCTTCACGCGGGCGTCCGGGTCCGGCTCCGGACCCCCCGCCGTCTCACGCCCGGCAAGGGCCCTGTCCGGCAGCGGGTCCTCGCCCGCGCGCAGCTGCCGGACCGCGTCGCGCGCGTCCGCGGGGGTGAGCGGTCCGTAGTAGCGCTCGTCGATCGACGCCATCGGCGCGAGGTCACAGGCACCGAGGCACTCGAAACTCTTCAGGTACACCTGGCCGTCGTCGGAGCTGGCGCCGATGTGATCGACCTCGTGAGCGTCCACTCCGGCTTCGTCGCAGAAGGCATCCAGAACGTTCTCCGCGCCACGCAGCCAGCACGAGAGGTTGTGGCAGACGAGGACGCTGTGGCGACCGACCGGGCTGGTCCGAAGGAGGTCGTAGAAGGTCGCGACCGACTCGAGGTATCCGGGAGTCACGCCCATCACGGCGGCCGCCTGGCGGATCCCCTCCGGGGTGCACCAGCCATAGTGGCGCTGGACGGCCCACAACGCGGGGAGCGAAGCCGAGCGGATCTGCGGATACTTGGCCATCGCCGACTCGATTCGCCCCCGAAGCTCGTCGGGGACGTCGACTTCGTGCAGCTCCGGAACGGGCTCGGCGTCCTCGGGCCGCATCGAGGCGACGAGGCGCCGCCGATCTGCGGCCGACATCTCGTCGGTGGCGCGGATCTCGGGGACCCATCCCTCGCTCATAGGGGAACCTCACCTCGCTGATTGCCGGACATAGGGAGATCGCCCGAGCGAAGCGAGGGCGAACCTTGATCCGCTTCAGCGAATAGAGCCGACCGCCGTCGGGAGAGCGCCGCGCTCGCTTGCCCCGTAGAGGGCCACGATGAGACCAGCGCCTCCCGGCGGTCGGAGGCACCTGAAGCGGCCACAGGCAGCGCCGCGCCCAAGCGCCGATCTATGAGCACCCGCAACGGTACCTCCCGGCCGAGGCAAGTCAAACCGACCGAAGGAGGTAGCCGATGGAGACGTTTGCCGGCATCGACTGGGCGAGCGAGGAGCACGCGCTTTGCGTGGTCGACGAGCGCGGAGAGACGCGGGCGGGTGAGCTCTTCACCCACGACGAGGCCGGGATCCGCGAGCTCGTGCGGCGGATGCGGGCGCTCGGCGTCGGCCGGGTGGCGATCGAGCGCCCCGATGGGCTCTTGGTCGATCGCTTGGCGGAGGCCGGCTTCACCGTCCTGCCGGTCCATCCCAACAAGCTGAAGGCGACGCGCTCGCGCTACGAGGCCGCGGGCGGCAAGTCCGATCGCTTCGACGCCTTCTGCCTGGCGGAGCTGGCGCGCACCGACGCCCACCGCATCAGGGCGCTGCGCCCACACTCCGACGAGACGAGGGCGCTGCGGGCGCTGACCCGCACCCGCGAGGATCTGGTCGCGGCGAGGGTCCGCCTCGCCAACGAACTCCGCGCCCAGCTCGAGGCCTTCTGGCCGGGGGCGGCGGCGAACTTCGCCGACGTCGACTCGCAGATCGCACTCGCGTTCTTGGAGCGCTACCCCGCGCCCGCCGACGCGTGGGGTCTCGGCGAGAAGCGCATGGCAGGTTTCCTCGCCCGCCACGGCTACTGCGGGCGCCGGAGCGCCGCCGAGCTGCTCGACCGCCTGCGCTCGGCGCCGGAGGGCCGGGCCGGGGCGCTCGAGGGCGAGGCCCGCCGCGCCGCGGTGCTCGGCCTGGTCGC
>Ga0126312_10002083_pt1 | contig 13273 bp, 15 predicted proteins | sample Plot104A_FD_92537 | JGI IMG/M metagenome (GOLD analysis project Ga0126312, IMG submission 92537) | Serpentine soil microbial communities from UC McLaughlin Reserve, CA, USA - Plot104A | ecosystem: Environmental > Terrestrial > Soil > Grasslands | place: USA: UC McLaughlin Reserve, Lake County...
CGCTTCCACGTCACCGATCTTCAGGTGCAGATCCGCCGCACGCCCAAGCCGGTGATCGCAATGGTCGCGGGCTATGCCGTAGGCGGCGGCCACGTGCTGCACATCGTCTGCGACCTGACGATCGCCGCCGACAACGCCCGCTTCGGCCAGACCGGCCCCAAGGTCGGCTCGTTCGACGGCGGCTTCGGCGCCGGCATCCTCGCCGAGCTCGTCGGCCCGAAGAAGGCCAAGGAGATCTGGTTCCTGTGCCGTCAGTACGACGCCGAGGAGGCGCGCGCGATGGGCCTGGTCAACACGGTCGTGCCGCTCGAGCGGCTGGAGGCGGAGACGGTCCGGTGGTGCCGCGAGATGCTGGCGCTGTCGCCGTTCGCACTGCGCCTGCTCAAGGCGAGCTTCAACGCCACCGAGGACGGCCTGGCCGGCCTGCAGCAGCTCGCCCACGACACCAATCTCCTCTTCTACGGGACGGACGAGGCGCGCGAGGGCCGCGAGGCGTACAAGGCCAAGCGCAAGCCGGACTTCGGCAAGTTCCCGCGGCGGCCGTAGGCGGCTCGCGCTGAGGGGCTCCGCCCGCATCTGGCTCATGGCCGCACGGCCGCGGACGCTGCCCGCCGCCGTGGCCCCGGTGCTCGTCGGCACGGCGCTGGCCGCGGCCGACGACGTCTTCCACCCGCTGACCTTCGCCGCCACGCTGATCGGCGCGATCTTCATCCAGGTGGGCACCAATTTGTCAAACGACTACTCCGACGCCCGCCGCGGAGCGGACACCGAGGACCGGCTCGGTCCGGTCCGCGTGACCGCGGGCGGGCTCGTGCCGCCGCGCCAGGTCCTCGTGGCCACCTACGTCTCCTTCGGCGTCGCGGTGCTCGTCGGCTGCTACCTCGTCGCCGTCGCCGGGCCCGAGCTCCTGCTCGTCGGCGCCGCCTCGATCCTCGCCGGCGTGCTGTACACCGGCGGCCCGCGGCCGTACGGGTACGAGGGGCTGGGCGAGGTCTTCGTCTTTCTCTTCTTCGGGATCGTCGCGGTGACGGGCTCGTACTTCGTGCAGACCAAGGACCTGATCTGGGAGGCGTTCGTCCTGGCGGTCCCGGTCGGCCTGCTGGCGGCGGCGATCCTGCTCGTCAACAACATCCGCGACGTCGACACCGACCGCCGCGCCGGCAAGCGCACGCTCGCCGTGCGCCTCGGCCGCGGCGGCGCGCGAACCGCGTACGCCGCCTCCGTCCTGGCCGCGTTTCCGCTGGCGCTCGTGCCCTGGATCGAAGGGTCGCTCGGGCCCACCCTGCTGCTGCCGCTGGCCGCCCTGCCGCTCGCCTTCCCGGTCATCGGCAGGGTCCGCAATCGCACCGACGGCCCGTCGCTAAACCAGGCGCTGGCCAATACCGGGCTGCTGCAGCTCACGTTCTGCGTGCTGCTGGCAGCGGGTCTGCTCGCCGGCCCGTCACCGAGCGGGTGAGAGTCGAGCTCGACGAGCGGCGCTTCCGCTTCCGGGCGCCGCTGCGCACGGCCTACGGCGAGCTGCGCGAGCGGGCGGTGCTGGAGCTGCGCCTGATCGAGGGCGACGTCGCCGGCGTCGGCGAGGCGGCGCCGCTCGAGCCCTACGACGGAGTCTCGATCGAGGCCGTGCGGGCCGCGCTCGAGCGCTGCCGGCCGCTGCTCGAGGACGCCACCCCCCACGACCGCGAAGAGCTCGTCGACAGCTGCTGGCTGGAGGCCGGGCTGCCGCAGGCGGTGGCGGCGGTGGACCTGGCGCTGTGGGACTTGGAGGCGCAGCGCACGGGCGTGCCGCTGGCGGCCCTACTTGGCGCCGCCCCCGGAGCCGACGTCCCCCTGAGCGCGACCATTGCGGCGATCGACCGCGCCGGTGCCGCCGCCGAGGCGGCCGCCGCCACCGAAGCGGGCCTGCGCTGCCTCAAGCTCAAGGTCGGCGTCGGCGACGACGCGGGCCGCCTGGCCGCGGTGCGAGCGACGGTGGGCCAGGACGTCGCGCTGCGCATCGACGCCAACGGCGCGTGGTCGGTGCGGGAAGCGGTCGCCGCGATCGCCGCCCTCGCCCCCGTCCGGCTGGAGCTCGTGGAGGAGCCCGTGCATGGCCTCGACGCGCTGCGCGCGGTGCGGGAGCAGGTCGGCGTGCCCGTGGTCATGGACGAGACGGCGGCGCTGCCCGGCGCGCCCGGCTCGGGCGCCGCCGACGGCGTGTGCCTGAAGCTCGCCGCCTGCGGCGGGATCACCGGCCTGCTCGCGGCGGCGCAGGCCGCCCGCGCAATCGGCTCATTCGTCTATGTCGGCTCGACCTACGACGGGCCCGTTGGCATCGCCGCCGGCCGCGCCGCCGCCGCGGCGCTGCAACCGACGCCGCCGTGCGGTTTGACCACGCTGGGCCTGTTCGCCGACGGCGGAGCCGAGCCGCGATCCGCCCCGCGTCCTTGAGGAGCGCCGGCGGGGCTATGGTCCCCGCAACAGCTCCGCGACCGCTTCCGGCCGCTCGAGGTGGACGGCGTGGCCGACGCCGTCCACCACGACGAGCTCGGCATCGGCGATCCGCTCCGCCATCGCGCGCGCGATCGCGACGAACTTGTGGTCGCGCTCGCCCACCAGCAGCGTCACCGGCAGGTGGAGCTCCCCGAGCCGGTCCCACAGCGGCTCCATCACGCCGCTGCCCAGGCCCCGCAGCGCTGCGGCCAGCGCTCGCGGGTCGTTGCGCAGGCGGTCGGCGCGAGCGAGCGCGCTTGCTTCGGGGGACTGCCCGGCCAACACGGCGTGCCGCTCCCACCCGCGCGCGAACGCCATCATCGTCATGTCCTGCGCCCGGTCGGCGAGCGCCTCGTCCGCCCGCCGGCGCGCCGCGCGTTCGCTGGGGTCGGCAATCCCGGGCGAGGCGCCGATCAGCACCAGGCGCCCGAACCGTCCCGGGTGGTCGAGCGCCGCCCGCAGCGCCACGCGGCCGCCGAGCGAGTAGCCGCACAGCGTCGCCCCCGCGGGCGCCGCCGCGGCCACGTCGGCGGACACGGACGCGAAGTCGATCGGCCGCCGGTCGCGCGCGTCGCCGTGCCCGCGCAGGTCGGGGGCGATCGCGTCGGCGCCCTCCAGCCGCTCGAGCACCGGCTCCCACGAGCGTCCGGTCAGCGTGAACCCGTGGAGCAGGACGATCGGCATGGCTTGGCCGGGCACGCTACCTTCGCGCCCCGTGACCCAGGACGCCTACCTGATCCTGCGCGCCCTCGTCGACGAGCTCGTGCGCTGCGGGATGCGCGCCGCCTGCACGGCGCCGGGCTCGCGCTCGACGCCGATCGTGCTCACGCTCGCGCGCGACGAGCGGCTGCGCTGCTTCAGCCACCTCGACGAGCGGGTCGCCGGGTTCTTCGCCCTCGGCCTGGCCAAGGCGAGCGGCCTGCCGGTGGCCGTGGCCTGCACCTCGGGCACGGCGGCGGTCGAGCTCGCTCCCGCCGTCTACGAGGCGCGCGAGGCGCGCGTGCCGATGATCGTGCTCACGGCCGACCGCCCGCCCGAGCTGCGCGACGTCGGCGCCGGCCAGACCGTCGACCAGCTCAAGCTCTACGGCGACGCGGCGAAGTGGTTCGTCGAGGTGGGGACACACGCTGCGACGCCCGAGCGCCTGCGCTGGATCCGCACGCTGGCGTGCCGGGCGTGGTGGACAGCGGCGTCGGGGCGGCGCGGGCCGGTGCACCTGAATTTCCCATTCAGGCAGCCTCTCGTACTCGACGAGGGCGAGACCCTGCCCGACGACGACTCCGGCCGCGCCGGCGGTCGCCCGTGGGTGACGCGGCCCCCGGCGGAGCGGCTGCCGGCCGAGGCGGTCCTCGATGCGCTCGACGCCGAGCTCGGCGAGCGGCGCAACGGCGTCGTGGTCGCGGGCCGCGACGAGCGCCACCCCGACCTGCCCGGCGCCGTCGCCCGCTTCGCGGAGCGGACCGGCTACCCGCTGCTCGCCGATCCCCTCTCGGGAGCCCGACGCGGGACGGCCGCGATCGCCCACTACGACGCGCTGCTGCGCGACGAGCACTTCGCCGCCGAGCACCCGCCCGACCTGGTGTTGCGGGTCGGCGACCTGCCGACCTCCAAGCCGCTGCGCCAGTGGCTCGCGCGCCACCCAGAAGCCCTGCAGGTCCGCCTCGATCCCGAGGAGGCGTGGCAGGACCCCGACGGCGTCGTCGGCACGGTGCTCGCCGCCGACCCGGCGCCGACGCTGGACGCGCTCGGCCAGGGCCGAGGCGCGATGCAGGGCGTGAAGGTCGGGAAGGTGCCGATGACCTTCTACTCGGGCGGTGGCGTCGCCGACCCGGCCAAGAGCCCCTGGCTGCGCGCCTGGCGCGAGGCCGATCGGGCCGCGGCCGGGGCGATCGCAAGCGTGCTGGGCGAGGGGCTGTCCGAGCCGCGGGTGGCGGCCGAGCTCGGAGTGCGCCTGCCGTCGACCGCGACCTGCTTCGTGGCGTCGTCGATGCCCGTCCGCGACGTGGAGACGTTCTGGCCCGCGCGCGAGGCGCCCCCGCGGGCGCTCGGCCACCGCGGCGCCAACGGCATCGACGGGACGGTCAGCGGAGCGCTGGGGGCCGCCGCCGCGCGTGGCGGGCCGGTGGTGCTGCTGATCGGCGACGTCGCGTGTGCCTGCGACGTCGGCGCGCTCGCCAGCGCCCGGCGGCTCGGCCTGTCGCTGACGATCGTGCTGCTCGACAACGACGGCGGCGGGATCTTCTCCTTCCTCCCCGTGGCGCGCGAGGGCGACGCGTTCGTCGAGCACATCGCCACGCCCCACGGACTCGACTTCGCGCGGGTGGCCGAGCTGTACGGGTGCGGATTCGCGCGCGCCGGCGACCCCGAGGCGTTCCGCACCGCCCTGGACCGCGGCCTGCAGTCCGCCGGCGTCTCGATCGTCGAGGTGCGCTCCGACCGGGACGAGAACGTCGCCCTGCACCGACGGGTGTGGGACGCGGTCGCGCAGGCCCTCAGGCCGACTGCGGAGGGCCGCTGACCGGAAGCGGCGCGGGCTGCGTCATCCGGATCGGGTTGCCGAACGGGTCGCGCATCGCGCAGTCGGTGCCGTAGAACCGCTCCGTCGGCTCCTCGGTGAACTCGACCCCGGCGGCGGCGAACCGCGCATAGTCGGCCCGGCAGTCGTCGGTCATGAGGATCATCGTCCCGCCATAGCCCTTGGCGACCAGCGCGCGGACCTCCTCGACCGCCTCGGGATCGACCGCCGGCGGGCCGGGGACGAGCAGCATGACCTCGCGGTCGGGCTGGCCGGGCAGGTTGACCGTCAGCCAGCGCATGACCTCCATCTGGGCGTCGGTGTGGACCTCGAAGCCCAGCCTGCCGACGTAGAAGTCCAGGGCCTCGTCCTGGTCGAAGACCCAGACCTGGTGGTGGGTGATGGCGTTGAGCATGGCGAGGACGCTAATCGCGTCCCACGCCGACCGCTTCTCCAAAAGTGCTCGGCCGGTCCCACTGCATCGCGATGCAGCTCGGGACGACGCTGGCGTGCGCCCGCTCGCGGTAGTCGCGCGGGGATTCACCGACCACCACACGGAAGGTGCGGCTGAACGTCCCCAGGCTCTGAAATCCGACGTCGAGCGCGATCTCGGTCACGGGCCGGTCGGTCTCGCGCAGCAGCGCCATCGCCCGCTCGATCCGGCGCCGCTGCAGGTAGCGGTGCGGCGTCTCGCCGAAGGTGGCGCGGAAGCTGCGGATGAAGTGGGCGCGCGAGAGGGCGACCGAGCGGGCGAGCCATTCGACGTCGAGCGCGTCGGCGTAGCAGCGGTCCATCGTGTCGCGGGCCCGCAGCAGCCGCCGGTGGGCGACGTGAGGCGGCTCTGCGCCCACCTAGAGCCCCGGCGGGTGGCGGACCACGAAGCCGCCGGCCTCGCGGGGCTGGTCGGTCCAGCGGGTGCCGCCGCCGAGGTTGCCGGTGTCGAAGCGCAGGCCGTCGACGACCATGAACGCGTGGCCCTCGTTGGCGTAGATCGTCACGTACTTCCCGCGGCCGGGCGCGCCCCACCTCATGAAGCCGGTGGAGTCGAGCGGCTCGGTCAATAGCCCGGCCGCCGCCAGCGCGTAGGAGACCGAGGCCGAGCAGTCGTAGGCGTTGTCGCGGAAGTTGGCGCTGTGGCCGCCGCCGTAGCGATAGGGCAGGAGCGCGATCTTGTTGGCCGCATCGACGATCTCGCGCACCGGCCCGGGCACGTTGGACGGCACGGCGGCAAGTCCCGCGGCGGTCACGCGCGGATGGCCGCTGATCCCGACCTGGGCCTTGAGCTGCTTGAGCTCCTGCTGCAGCTCGGTCGCCGAGGGGGCGCTCGGACCGTGCTTGGCCCCGCGCGCTGCCAGCTCCTCCGGCGTGGGCCCGCCCCCGGTGTCCTCGGCGACCACGCCGGGCTGGGGCTCGACGGCGCGGGGATGCCCGCTGCCCAGGCCGAGCGCGCGCGCCTGCTCGTCGATCTTGGCCTGGTCTTCGGACCGCCTTGGCCGGGTCGCGGCGACCGGGTGCACCCGGGTCAGCGAATCGCGGTAGGTGGCGTGCGGCGAGCCGAACCGCTCTCCACCGCCGCGAAGCAGGACGAACGCGCCCGCGGCGACGACGAGCGCCGCCAGGGCACCCAGGAGCGGGACGAGCAGCGGTGTGCGACGCAGGACGGCCACGGCGGAAAGTATGACCGGAGCCGGCGCTAGCTTGCGCTGCATGGCGGCGGACCGGCAGGCAACCATCATCGACCTCCCCGACGAGGCGGCCGCTCCGCGCCGGCGCCGCACGTCCAAGGGGCTCGCGCCCGGCGACATCGTCGAGGTCGACAAGAAGGGCCGGCGCTTCCACGCCCTCGTCGAGGGACTCGAGCAGCAGGGCTCGGGCGGGCGGTTCGAGCTCGAGCTTCGCCCGCTGGCGCGCGGGGTCAGCTACCGCCGCGCGACCGTGCGGGAGGTCGTCGGCGTATGGCGGCGGATCAGCTGAGGACCGGCAGGAGTGCCTGGAGCTTGGTCTCGGTCTCGGCGAGCTCGGCCGCCGGGTCCGAGTCGCGCACCACGCCGACGCCGGCGTAGCAGCGCGCGACCGCCCCGCGCACGAGCGCGCAGCGCAGGGCAACGCAGTACTCGCCGTCGTCGCTGGCGTCGGTCCATCCCACCGCCCCTGCGTACCAGCCGCGGTCCAGGCCCTCGAGGGCAGGGATCAGCGGCCGGGCGCGTTCGAACGGCTCGCCGCCGACCGCCGGCGTCGGATGCAGCAGGCCGGCCAGCTCGATCGCGGAGCGGGGCTCGGCGAGCTGGGCGCGGATCGGCGTGCCGAGGTGCTGGATGTTCGCCACGCGCACGAGGGCAGGCTCGGGCGCCGCGGCCACCCAGACCGCGTGGGGTCGCAGGGCAGCGAGGATGCGCCGCGCGACGATCGCCTGCTCCGCGCGGTCCTTCGCGGATTGCAGCAGCCGCTCGCCGAGATGGTCGTCGACCGCCGGGTCGGCCGAGCGCCGGGTCGAGCCGGCGAGCGCGACCGTGGTGGCCCGCATGCCCTCGCGCCGCACCAGCAACTCCGGTGAGGCCGCGAGGAAGGCGCCGTCGCCGGCGCCCGTGCTGAACACGTAGCAGTCGCCGAACGCCTCGCGCAGGACCCCGTGGACGGCCGCGACGTCGTACGTCGCCGGCGCATGGACCTGCACTTCGCGTGCGAGGACGACCTTCTCGAGCTCGCCGGCGCGGATGCGCTCGACCGCCCGCGCCACCGCGGACTCGTAGTGCTCGGGCGGCGCGGTCGAGGCGATCCGGTGGCGGCCGGTCGGCGCCGGGTCGAGCAACGGCAGCGGGTCGGAGCGCAGCTCGGCCGCGCGTCGCTCGAGCCGCTGCAGCACCTCGTCGGGCACGTCGTCGGGAGCGACGGCGGCGACAAGCGTGAGCCGCACGTCGTCCCCCCGGCGGGCGAGCGCCGCCTCGGGCACGGTGAGGAGGGCGGGCGGGAAGCCGGCCCAGTGCGGACCTGTCCCTCCGCCGTCACTGAATCCGAACCCACCCACCGCGACCAGGCCGGACCCTGGAGGACCATCGCCCGGCTCGGCCACGGCTTGCGCGGCCAGCGCGCGCCACCGCTCCGCCACCCGCGCGAAGCGGTCGCGCCCGGTGGCGGCGAGCTCGACGACGCTCCCGAGGGCCGCGATCGCCGTCCCCGCGCGCGACGGCTGCTCGGAGCAGAACCACCGCTCCCCCAGCCGGCGCGAGGCAAATGCGACCGCCCCCGGGTCCACGCCGGGCGCCACCCGCACGGTGTGGGCCGCCAGAGCGGGCGCGCCGGCCCGCCGGGCGCGCCGGGCGGCCTCCTCGAGCCGGCCGCGGAGGGCGGTGCGTTCGGTGGTGGCGAGGGATCCGTCCCGGAGCGCGGGTCGGCGGGTCAGCACGCCGCCGGCATCCTGCCGGCGCCCTTGATGCGAAGGGACTCCATCCGGCCGTCCTATGTTTCGCCGCGGCCGCGGGCGATGGCGATCTCGCCCGTGCGCGCCATCTCGATCAGGCCGAACGGCCGGATCATCTGCTCGAAGGCGTCGATCTTGTCCTTCGTCCCCGTGACCTCGACCACGACCGAGCGCTTGGTCACGTCGACGATCTTCGCGCGGAAGATGTCGACGATCTGCATGACCTCGCCGCGGGCCGAGCCGTCGGCCGCCACCTTGAACAGCGCCAGGTCGCGGGCAAGCGTCTCCTCCGGCTCGAGGTCGCGGATCTTCAGCACGTTGACGAGCTTGTGGAGCTGCTTGGTGACCTGGTCGATCGGGTGCAGCGCCCCGTCGACGGTCAGCGTGAAGCGGGAGATCGCCGGGTCGTCGGTCGGCCCGACGGTCAGCGTGTCGATGTTGAAGCCGCGACGCGCGAACAGGCCGGCGATCCGCGACAGGACGCCGGGCTTGTTCTCGGCCAGGATCGCCAGGACGTGCTTGCGGCCGGTGCGGATGCCGCCGGCGGCCTCGAGCTCCTCGAGCGAGAGCGGCTCCTTGGTGCCTGGTTCGCCCACGACGGTCACCCCACCATGTTCCGGGCGGGCTGCCCCGCCGGGATCATCGGGTAGCAGTTCTCCTCGCGGGTGACGCGGACGTCGATCACGACCGGACCCTCGGTGGCGAGCGCCTCCTTCATGCCGTCGACCAGGGTGGTCTTGTCCTCGAGGCGCATGCCGGCGGCGCCGTAGGCCTCGGCGAGCTTGACGTAGTCCGGCCACTGGCCCATGTCCACGTGCGAGTAGCGCTTGTCCCAGAACAGCTCCTGCCACTGGCGGACCATCCCGAGGTAGCCGTTGTTCATCACGAACACCTTGATCGGGATGCCGTACTCGGTGCAGGTCGCGAGCTCCTGGATGTTCATCTGGACCGAGCCGTCGCCGGCCAGGCAGCAGACAACCTGGTCGGGGCAACCGACCTGCGCGCCCATGGCCGCGGGTAGGCCGAAGCCCATCGTGCCCAGGCCGCCGGAGTTGATCCAGCGCCGCGGCTTCTCGAACCCGAAGTACTGCGCCGCCCACATCTGGTGCTGGCCGACGTCGGAGGTGAGGATGCAATCGCCGCCGGTGGCCTCGAACAGCGCCTGGACCATCCGCTGCGGTTTGATCTCGGTGTCCGTGGTGTCGTCGTAACTGAGCGGGTAGCGCCGACGCCACTGACTGATGCGCCCCCACCACGCCTCGAGGCGCGACGCGTCGGTCTCGAGCGCGCGGTACTCGGCCACCAGCCGCGGGAGGATGTTCTTGGCGTCGCCGACGATCGGGATGTGCGCCGGCACGTTCTTGGAGATCTCGGCCGGGTCGACGTCGATGTGGATGAACTTCGCCCGCGGGGCGAACTCGCTGAGCTTGCCGGTGATGCGGTCGTCGAAGCGCGCGCCGACCGCGCAGATCAGGTCGGCCTCGTCCATCGCGTAGTTGGCCGCCCGCGTGCCGTGCATGCCGAGCATGCCCAGCCACTGCGGGTGCGAGGCCGGAAACGCCCCGAGGCCCATCAGCGTGCACGTGCACGGGAAGCGGTCGGCGGTGACGAGCTCGGCGAGCTCGCCGGCGGCGTTGGCGTTGACCACCCCACCGCCCGCGTAGATCACCGGCCGCCGCGAGTTGGCCAGCGCCTTGGCCGCCAAGCGGATCTGCTTCTGGTTGCCCTCGGTCGTGGGCTGGTAGCCGGGCAGGCGGACGTCGTCGGCCGGCTCGTAGGCGATGTCCGCCCGGGAGAGATCCTGCGGAATGTCAACGACAACTGGACCTGGTCTGCCGCTGCGGGCGATGTGGAACGCCTCGTGCAGCGTGCGCGGCAGCTCCAGCGGGTGCTGGATCATGAAGCTGTGCTTGACGATCGGCATCGTGATGCCGATCGTGTCCGCCTCCTGGAAGCCGTCGGTGCCGAGCAGCTCGGTGCGCACCTGGCCGGTCAGGAACACCGTCGGCACCGAGTCCATCATCGCGTCGGTGATGGCGGTGACGAGATTGGTGGCGCCCGGTCCGCTGGTGCCGAGGGCGACGCCGACCTTGCCGGTCGCCTTGGCGTAACCCTCGGCGGCATGGCCGCCGCCCTGCTCGTGGCGGACGAGGACGTGCTTGATGCCGCCGTCGTAGAAGGCGTCGTAGGTGGGGAGGTTCGCCCCTCCGGGAAGCCCGAATACGACCTCGACGCCCTCGGCCTTGAGGCACTCGATCAGGGCGTCGACGGCGCGCATCGTTGCGGACTCCTCTCCGGGGTTCGGCGGGACGGAAGAACAACCGAGGTTAGCGAGGACGTGCTAGGACGCAGCGGGGTACTCGAGCTCCGTCCCGCAGCGCGTGCAGAGCGCGTTGTGCACGGGAACGACGCGGCCGCAGGTGGGGCAGCGGCGATGCGGCTCGTTGTACTCGTTGCGGTACAGGGCGGCGGCGACAAGGCCGAGGAACGGGACGCACGCCGAGACCAGGAACCAGATGAAGAACGACGAGCCCTTGAGCTTGCCGACGATCCCGCCCGCCAGGCCGAATGCGAAGGCGATGACCAGGTAGGCCAGGCCTTCCACGGGACGGTCAGCTCCGCAGCGTGGCGACCGCCCAGATGACCGCGAGGACGACGACGATCGCAAGCACGATCCAGAACACGCTGGCGACGATGCCGATGATGACCTTGATCGCAATCCAGGCCACCACGAGCAGCACCGCGACGGCCAGCGCCTTCATCAAGAACGACGTTCCACGCGACTCTGTGTTGGGTGTGCCCTCCATGCCATGAAGGGTACCGCCCCGAACCTCGGTGCCGCCTAAACGGGCGAGTCAGTCCCGTCGCGCTCGCGCGCGTTCTGTGCTGCCGCGTCGAGTGCCGGGCGCAGCTGCGGCTCGAGCCGGCGCCGAAGCCGCCAGCGGGCGCCGCTGAACGCTAGGTTGGCGACCGTCGCGAAGCCCTGCTCGTCGGCGCGCAGCGCGAGCAGGAGGTGGGCGATCCGGTCGCCCGAGGGCAGGTCGGGGTCGGCGGCGCGCACGCAGTAGCAGTACACGCGTCCCCCGCCCGGCGCCACCAGCAGCGCCCCCGCCTCGCCGACCAGCCACGTGCCGAGTGCGCTCTCTTCGATCACCAGCCCCGTGGCGGCATGCAGCTCGCGGGCGCGGTGGTCGACGAGGTCGCCCAGCAGGCCGAGCGAGCGGTGCTCGGCGTCCTCGTCGCGCCGGCCTCGCGGACGCACCACGTTGGCGCCCCGCTTGGCATAGAGCTCGGGGATGATCCACGCGTGCGCGAGCGCCATCGCCGACACCGGCGCGGCGAGCGGGTTGAGCGCGACCATGCCCCCCGCCACGGCGATGAACGGAACGACGTGAGCGGTCGTGATGCCCGTCCACAACCGCGCATCGCGGGCGAGCTTGTCCGCATCGACGCGCCGCCGCCAGTGGACGGCGGCGAGCTCGGGCAGCGCCTCGGCCAAGGGCTAGCCGCCCGCGATCGGCGCCCGCATGATCACGAGGTCGGCGTCGACCGGCAGCTGGCGCACCATCTCGGCCCGGCCCGGGCCGGTGGTCACGACGCCGTAGTACCCGCGGTCGAGCTCGCGCCGGAACGCCTCCACCGCCGCTTCGACCGCCTCGGGGTTGTCGGCGGTCCACTCCGCGAGCGTGGTGTGGCCGGTCTGGTCCATGCGGATGAGTCGTGCCATGGGGCCCCCTCGGTTCGCTGTCGACCCGATGGTACGCCTAGACGCCGAGCTTCTGGCGCGCAATTCGGCTGACCTCGCCGCCGTCCGCGCGGCCCTTGGTCTCGCGCATCACGTGGCCGACGATCGCCCCGATCGCCTGCTGCTTGCCGGCACGGATCTTCTCGGCGGCGTCGGGGTTGGCGTCGATCGCCGCCTCGACCAGCCCCTCGAGCTCGTCGCCGTCGCCCATCGCCCGCAGGCCCTCGGCCTCGACGATCGCGGCGGGCTCGCCGCCCTCGGCGGCGAGCCGCTCGAGCACGGTCTTGGCCGCGCTCGGTGCGACCTCCTTGCGCGCGACCATGCCGACCAGCGCCGACAGCGCGTGCGGCTTCACCTTCGAGTCGGCCGGCTCGGCGCCGGCGAGCACGCGCGCGAGGTCGCCGGTCGTCCAGTTGGCGAGCAGTTGGGGGTCGAGGTCGTCGCCCGCCGCGAGCGCCTCCTCGAACCAAGGCCCCAGGCCCTCGCGAAACGCGAGCACACGGGCGGTGTCGGCGGCGAGGCCGAACGTCTCCTCGTAGCGTCGCTGCCGGTCGGCGGGCAGCTCGGGCAGGTCGGCGCGGGCGCGCTCGATCATCGCCTCGGTGACCTCGAGCGGCGGCAGGTCGGGCTCGGGGAAGTAGCGGTAGTCCTGCGCCTCCTCCTTGGAGCGCAGCGGCGTCAGCGTGCCGCTCTGGGGGTCAAAGTGCATCGTCTCCTGCACCACCTCGGCGCCGGTGGCGAGCAGCTCGCGCTGGCGGCGCAGCTCGGCGTCGATCCCGCGCTCGAGGAACCGGAACGAGTTCATGTTCTTCAGCTCGGTCTTGGTGCCGAGGGCGTCGCTCCCGGCCGGTCGCACCGACACGTTCGCGTCGGCGCGCAGCGAGCCCTCCTCCATGTTCACGTCCGAGACGCCGAGCGAGCGCAGCGTCGAGCGCAGCAGCTGCAGCCACTCGCGCGCCTGCGCGGCCGAGCGCAGGTCGGGTTCGCTGACGATCTCGATCAGCGGCGTGCCGCCGCGGTTGAAGTCGACGATCGAGGCGTCGGCGCCGTGGATGCGGCCCGAATGGCCGATGTGCAGGAGCTTGGCGGCGTCCTCCTCCAGATGGACGCGATGGATGCGCAC
>Ga0126312_10002085_pt1 | contig 13266 bp, 12 predicted proteins | sample Plot104A_FD_92537 | JGI IMG/M metagenome (GOLD analysis project Ga0126312, IMG submission 92537) | Serpentine soil microbial communities from UC McLaughlin Reserve, CA, USA - Plot104A | ecosystem: Environmental > Terrestrial > Soil > Grasslands | place: USA: UC McLaughlin Reserve, Lake County...
CTCGCGGCAAGGTTCGTTGTCAAAGATGTGATCCCGGCCTTCGCTGACGAGTAAGGCTCACTGCCCAGAGCGGTGAGAGCGTTGACGGAGCTAACGCTTACGATGGCCGGGTCCCGAGTGCTCCTTCGAAGGTGCGGGATGGCCGCACGGCAGCAACGGACGACACCGAGAAGATTCAGCGCCAGCATGCGTGTCCATACTTCATCGTCGATGTCTTCGAACCTTCCGTGCTCGGTATCGCCACCGGCCACGTTGACCAAGACGTCGATCTGACCAAGCTCGTCGGCGGCCTGGCCGATCGCTTGCTCGACTGAGGGTGAGTCGGTCACGTCCATCGCAAGTGACAGATGCGAACCCAAGCCGTCGGGCAGATGATCCCTCACGACCCTGGCGGCCGCCTGGTCGAGATCAGCGACGGCAACCAGAGCGCCTTCCGCAGCGAGGCGCGTGGCGCATGCCCGGCCGATGCCATGAGCGCCACCGGTTACAACCGCGTTCGTGCCACGAAACCGCCCAACAGGCTGCAGAGTCATCGGCCAACACTTACACGTCTAACGCCGGAAGCGTCGCGACCCGCAGGGAAGCCCACGTGTCCTCGGTCAACCTCAGCGGTTGAGGTCGGGACGCATCCGGAAGTCGTAGTGATACGGCGTGGGCCGGTCGCCGAACGCCGAGCGCCAGAGTGCGCTCAGAGTCTCCCCCTCCCGAAGATCGGGCACCTCGATCCCGGCTTCGAGGAGGGCACAGGCCGCGTCAACTTGCCCACCGGCGAGCAGGGCACGTGCCCGTTGCAGGACCACTCGGCCGTGCACAGTGATCTGTTCCGGCGCCGCATCGATCATCGCCAGGCAGACCGCGGGCCGACCGGCGGCCAATAGTTGGTCGGTGGCCTCTGTCAGCAACGGCAGGCAGACCGGCGCCTGGGCCACTGCGCGGGCATACAGGTCCGCAGCACTTTTGTGATCGCCTCGGCCGCCAGCGAGCAGGGCCAGACCGCGCGCCGCCCAAGGCGTCGCTTTGAGCTGGTCAGAGCGGAGGTAGCTTAGCCGCGCCTCCTCAAGGTCCCCGCGAGCATGGGCCCGAATGGCGTTCATGAGCAGGACCCACCAGTCGCGCGCTGCGCGGCCGAGCACCGCGCTCCAGCGATCACTGATCGGTGGCACCAGGACTTCCGCGCCCACTGCTTCCTTGTCGACCTTCCCGGTTCGAGTCAGCGCGACGAGATGGCGGAAGCCGTCGCAGAGCGGCTGTCCGAACGGGGTGCCGGGAAGACTGTCGGGATGTACGCCGCGTACAACAAGTTCAGCCTCGCCGGCACCAGAACCGGCCGCCATCTGCTGCGGAGGCTCATCGGCCATGTCGACTCGCCACCAACGGTGCAATTCGTCGAGTTCCTCCTCCGAGACCGCCCGAGCCACCTCCTCGGTGATCTCTGTGACCGCATCGGGCCAAGAACCGTGAACTGCCTTCGATGAAGCTCGGATCGGCACGTAGGCCTCCGCCCAGCTGATCTCTGCCCCTGCTTCCAAGCGCAGATGCTCGAGTTGCGTGGTGGCCAGACCAGCCTGGATCTCGAGGTAGCGAGACCCTGGCCCACACAGCCACTCCTGCCAGTGCCGACCGCCGGTGGCCGTGCCCCAGAGGAACAGCTTGCGACCACGCAACTGACCGGTGGAGGTCTGAATGAGCCCATGGCCGTCAATCTGCACAGCGGCGATCCAGGGACGTCGCTCGGAAGGCAGCTCGTAGAAGTAATCCGCGGCTCGCTGCGCCGGTAGTGGATAGCTGACATCGATTGCTGGGTCGTCAGCAAACGGGATGTCCACCCGCGTGATGGATCCGTCGTAACCGGTTCGCCACGCCCGGGTGGCGGGCGCCAGAACCCGCACGCCCGGTTCCTCCGGAGCGGCGATGTTTGTCCACCAGTAGAGCGGTTTGGGCTCTGGATCAGGGTTGCGGACGCGGACGAAAGCGAGCAGGACTGGACGGTCAGCCGGCATCAGCAGGTCGTCTTAGAAGACGAGATCTCGGGTGCGTTCCCACTCCCAGATCCGCACTGCGGCTCCACGGTCCGACGGCACGCTGCCTGCGAAGACCGGTCGGCAGGTCGTGGTTGCGTGGCCAGTGGAGCCGAGGTTCCACTCGATGCCGCCGGCGAACCAGGCATTGGTGAGTGCGAAGTTGGCGAACTGCAAGCGACGGTTGGTGAACACCAGATCCCGCTCGGCCGCCAGGTCGCGCAGTGACCAGAGCCTGCCCCCGAGACCCGGAAGCACTAGCGCCTCCAGTCGACCGTTGGTCATTCGGATCGCGCGCATCTCCTGCGGCCGCAAGTCGCGGAGGTAGGAGTTCTGCAACGGATAGGGCAGCGGATTGGCCAGCTGGCCGTAGGCGATGCGCTCGCGCATGTCGAGTGGCAGGTCGGCAGAAGGCAACGGGTCAGGAAGCTTCTGCAGCCCGGTGAACGGCGGCAGCGGCGATTCCGGGCCGAGCTCGGCGGCGAGCAGCAGCAACTTGGTGTGGCTCACCGTTCCAGCCGACATGGTTACTAGGACGAACCGGCCGACGAGTGTCCCGACAGATAGCGATCGATCTGCGCCGGTGACCACCCGTGGGCCTCCCGCAGGCCAGTTGCGATGGCCGCCAGGTAAAGCACGGTCGGCGGCGCCAGGCTCGAGACGCTACGCCGGTCACGGGTGAATGTCACCAGCGGCACACCGCGACGGTCTCCGACCCGGACCAGCATCGAATAGCCTCCAACGCCGTCGCTGTAGCGGTCGCCACGGAACGCGGGTGCCAGGTCGAGCGCCATCCCGGGTGACCGCAGGGTCTCCTGGGCGAGGACGTCGACGAACTGCTCGGCGGTGATCAGGTACGCCCGGCCCGCCACCTCACCGGGGGCCTCGGGATCGTAGAAAGCCATTCCCGCCTGCCAACCGGAGGACCGGCCGGCGAAATAGATTCCGCCCGGGATCATCAAGCCGAAGCTGTCCATCGGGTCGCTGGTGTCCCGGCACCCGGGATAATGGCGATCATTGCCGTTCGGTCGGCCACCGCGGAGGTAATAGGAGAACCGCTCCTGACTCAGGTTCGATCCATAGGCGACGTACCAGATGTGCCGCAAGACACCTCCCTACTCGGGCAGAGTACTATCCTCTCTTGCCTCCGCCGCTTCGGAGAGGAGCACGTCCTTCGCTTCGTCGTAGATGCGCATCGCCTCACCGGGTGACTCCGCAACCGCGGTCACCCCGATGCGCCCGTGCTCGGTGAGCGAACTGATCATGTGGAAGACGACTCCGCTCTGACGGGATTGGTCGAAGTGCAGTCCGTGACGCGCCACGATGTCGAACAGGTCCTCGACTGCCAACGCCCGCAGCTCACTGCTTTCGAGATGATCCGTTGCCACCAGGTGCCGCTGCTCACCGCTGGGGAGCAGGAAACAGCCGGACGCACCGTCGTACGACCCATCGGTGAGGAACTGCAGGGTGAGGAAGGGGTGGGTAGTGCCGCCCCTACGCAGGTTCAGCTCGATGGCGTACGCCGACCAGTTGCCGGCGCTGTCCCGCACGACCACGAAGTCGAGAGCGAACCGGCCGAGGACCCCCTCCCTGGCCAGCCTTTCGCCGATTGTGATGCCCGGCTCGCTGATGAGCCGGGAATATGCCGCGTCGGCCGGGAAGATGCAGCCAAGGTAGCTTTGTCCGCTGACACCGCCGAGCAGTTGATCATGAGTGGACAGCAGCTCCACCCTCCGGTCGGGAAGTACCCGAAGTTGGACACTCGGACTGAGCAGTTCCTCGCCGACGATCCGCTCCTCGACGATTCCGCCGTCTTGCTCGAACTTCGCCTCGTATGCCGTCAGCGAGGTGAACGCTGACTCGAGCTGCATCGAGCGGACCCGTTGCGCCACCTGCGAGCGACGATCCGAGTTGTCGACGTCGGCGATGCCGCGCAGATTCACCAGTGCGTTGCCGGCTCCCGACACGCCTTCGTTCAGTTTGACGATCACCTCGCTGATGCACGGGCGCTCCTTGAGCATTGTCAGGATCGCGTCGGTTGCCTCCTCGAAGCTGTGGAGGTCCTCCGCACCGAGCGGATGAGGCACGCGCTCCTCGGCGAATAATCGGCGGCAGCCCGACTTCGTGCCCAGATGGGCGAGCCGTGGGTCTGCGCCGTACATCGGAATGTCAAGGATCAGCGCGATGTCGCGCTCGAGCGCCGTGGCGTTGTACGGAATCAGGTGGCAACGTTGCCGATTGGGGATCAGCGCAGCGATTTTCTTTAGCAGGCCCGGGCGATCCAGCAGCTTCTTGCTCAATGGGCGGGGTGACGAATCGTCGATCGACACCAATGTCAACCGCGCCATGGCGTGGCTGGGAATCACCCCCGGCAGTAGCGCGAGGTAGTACTCCACGATGCTCGGCTTGATCGGCATCGAGGTGACGTAGACCATCTGCAGTCGGGGCTGCCGGAGCAGCAGCAACAAGAACAAGAAGCGCTCCTCGAACGCCTGGGTCAGGCTGCCTGCGCCGGGCACCGCTGGATCGAGTGTGACCGAGGGCAACACGACCACGGACTCGTCCTCCAGGTTGAGCCGCCACGCCTCCCACACTGCCGGCATCCGCTCCTGCAGCCGGGCGAAGCGGCGGTTTCGCTCTGACTCGTCCAGGTCGGACAGCCGCAGCGGCGTCGCCTGGCTATCGGTGTCGCCCCGGGTCACTGAGGCGCCGCCTCGACAGAGTCGCCGATCAGGTGTGACACGCCGAACGCGCGGACCGGGCGGCTGAACCCTCGCAGCTCCAGGGCACCGACCGACTCCCCGACGGCGACCTCGTCGACAGCGCTGAAGACTCGCTGCGATACCAGGACCTGCCCGGCGCCGGCCTCTGCGCACAACCGGGCCGCGAGATTGGTGACCGTACCGATCGCCGCATAGTCGAAACGCCCCTCGTAGCCGATGCGGCCCAGGGTCGCGAAGCCCTGAGCAATTCCGACGCCGAAGCCTAGATCATGACCGACTCGGCTCCAGCCTTTAGCCAGCGTCCCAACCCGGTCGCGCATGGCTAGCGCCATCTCCACTGCACGTTGGGCAGGCTTGTCGAGCGGGATCGGGTCATTGAAGAACACCATCAGCCCGTCTCCGGTGAATCGCTCCAGAGTCCCCTCATAACGGAAGATCAGCTCGCCGAGGGCTGTGTGGTACTCGCTGAGCACCCCCATCACCTCTTCTGGCTCACTCGACTCAGCGAACGCCGTGAACCCCCGCAGGTCACAGAAGACCACGACGATCTCGCGGCGGTGACTGCCAAGGAAGGAGTCGTCCCCGGAGCTGATCACCAGTTCAGCGACTTGAGGAGAGAGGAACCGTCGCAGCCGGTTCATCCGCTGCAGCTCCTCCAACTGCGTGTTCACCCGAGCCTCGAGCTCAGCATTCCACTGCGCCAACTCGGCTGCCTGCCTGGTAATGGTGTCGTGGTATCGCTTGATCCGAGTCAACGAGGCCACCCGGGCCAGCAGCTCGCTCTGATCGAACGGCTTGCTGACGAAGTCGTCGGCGCCCGCTTCGATGGCTCGGGTCTTCTCCTGGTTTCCGCTCGCGGTGATCATCACCACGGGAAGGAACGCAGTCTCAGGTGCGCTGCGGATCCGTCGGCACACCTCATATCCGTCGAGTCCGGGCATGACGATGTCGAGCAGCACCAGGTCTGCACCCGCGGAGGGCAGCAACTCGAGCGCCTGGTCACCAGAAGATGCGCTGACTACGCGGTAGCCCCTCGGGGAGAGCACGGCATCCAGCAGACGCAGGTTCGCCGGCTGGTCATCGACGGCCAAGATGGTGACCGTATCAATCATTGTCGCGCTTCTCAGTCAGAAATCTGCCAACCTCATGCGGAAGATCACGAACGCTGATCGGCTTGGTGAGGTAGCCGTCGAACCCGTCGAGCAGAGCGCGGTCCCGATCCTCCGACATCGCGAAGGCAGTCAGGGCGATGACCGGGACGTCGGCTCCGCTCGGGTCCTCCCTGATCAACCGAAGCGCTTGTGTTCCGTTGATTCCCGGCAGCTGCAGATCCATCAAGATCACGTCCGGTTGGCTGTCCTGGGCCCGCGCCACCCCTTCCTCCCCCGTTCGCGACTCGATCACGTCGAAGCCGGCGTTCAGTAGCACGTCCCTTACCAGCTTGAGGTTGAGTGGGTTGTCCTCCACGATCAGGACGCGCGCCGAGCTCATGGGCTCAACACCTGCACATTGCGCAGGGCCTCGATCAGGTCATCCCGGCTCACCGGCTTGGTCAGGTAGCCGGCCGCACCGAGAGCGAGCCCGCGCGACCTCTCATCCAGGATCGACACGATGATCACCGGTACATCTCGGGTGGTCTCGTCGCTGCGCAGTGCATCGAGCACAGCCCACCCATCGATGCCGGGCAGCAGAATGTCTAGCACCACGGCCACCGGCCGTAACCGGCGGACCTCTTCGAGGCCCTCGATTCCGTCGCGTGTGCGGACGACTTGCACGCCGGTCCCAACCAGGTAAGCCGACAGCAGCTCCTGCGATGCCCGGTCATCATCGATGATCACCACCACGGATCGGCGGCCGTCGACGTCTTCTCCCGACCCGGTTCTGGCTTCGGCGACCGTCCTTTCGAGTGGCAAAGCCACGTGGAAGGCGCTGCCCATCCCTAGCTCGGACTCGAGCCAGATTCGTCCGCCGAGCAGGGTCATGATCTTGCGGCAAAGCGTTAGTCCGAGGCCGGTCCCCTCCTCGCGCGGGGCACCACGACGACCTTGCTGGAATGACTCGAAGATCGATTCCCAGTCGTCTCTAGCGATGCCGGGACCGTTGTCCTGGACAGTGATCACCAGCTCGTGGGCCACCGGCTCAGCTCTGACGTGGACCTGCCCGCCATCGGGGGTGAACTTGACTGCGTTGCTCAGGAGGTTCACCAGGACCTGACGCAGTCGCAATTCGTCGGACTCAATCCGGTTGATGGTCTCATCGACCGAGGAATTGATCGTGATCCGGTGCCGGGCCGCCCGCTCGCGCACCATCGAGATCGCGTACTCGACCGCCGCCGGCACCGAGACGGTAGAGATCTCGAGCTCCATTCGACCGGCTTCGACCTTCGACAGGTCGAGGATCTCGTTGAGCAGCGCGAGTAGATGCTTGCCCGAGCTCAGGATGTCCCGGAGGTACTCGTCCTGGCGGTCGTTGAGCTCACCGAAGAGCCGTTCAAGCAACACCTCAGAGAACCCGATCACCGCATTCAGCGGGGTCCGCAGCTCGTGCGACATGCTGGCCAGGAAATCGGACTTGTGTTGGCTCATCACCTGCAGCTCGGCGCTCTTCTGCTCCAGTTCTCGGAACAGCTGGGCGTTGTAGACCGCCATTGCCGACTGGCTTGCGAAGGTCTGGAGAAACTCCGAGGTCTCCTCGGAGAACTCTCCGGGCGTGCGACGACGGACCACCAGAGCACCGATGATGTGGCCATCGCGAGGAAGCGGGACAGTGAGCACGGACCGCCAGCCGTCGTCATACAGGACCTGGAGGTGGGGGTCCAGGTCGACCAGGTCGAGGTTCGAAACGGCGATCGGGTGGCCTTCCCGCGCGGCCCGGCCGACCAGCGTGGTATCCAGCTCGATCCGGGTGGTGCGCAGTCGCTCCAGCAGCTCGGGGCTGCTTGCGTAGGCGCTGCGCACTGAGAAGCACTGCTCGTCCGCGACGTATTCCATGATCGAACCGCCGTCGCAGCCGGCGAACCGAACCGCGTTCTTGATGATGTTGGACAGTACTTCGTCGAGCACCAGGCTGGAGCCGACCATTTGGGCGACGTCGCTCAAGGCCTCCATCTGCTCGACCCGCCGAACCAGCTCCGCGCCCCGCGCCTCCAGCGCCCTCACCAGGTGGACATTGTGGACCACGATGGCGGCCTGCGCGGCGAACGCCTCCAGCAGCCCCTCCTCCCGGTCGTCGAAGGGGTCGACCTTGGTGCGGTATACCGAAAGGCCTCCAACTACCTCACCGTCGAGCAGGAGCGGCGCCGACATCGAGCTTCTGATACCGCCCTTCTGCTGCACGTCGCTGCGCGCGAATTCGGTGTCGGTGAGAACGTCGCTGACCTTCTGGACCCGGCGTTCCACAGCCGCCCGTCCAATCACCGTGCCACGGTTCACCTCCATCGGGAAGTCGGTCACGTTTCGGACAAACTCCTGCGATAGACCGACGGAGGACGCCAGCCGGAAGATGCCACCTTCGATCAGGTAGACCGCGGCAACCTGGGAACGGCAGAGCCGCCGAGCGCTTTTTACGACGGTGTCGAGCACCGCGTCAGGGTCCGAGGTCGACCGGCCGAGTGCAGTGAGGACCTCATTGGTGGCCCTGAACTGCTCGGTGGCGTCGGCATAGTCGCGCAGCAGCCTGCTGTGGTCCTCAGCGCTTGGCGTCGACGTGGACAAGACCATCCTGAGCGAGCGATGTCCGAAAAACCCAGACTCAGTCTGGTCGACCTAACCGCGAGAGCGCAAGGGAATAGAAATCCATCTCCGCTCACCTGGCCGGCTGAGCTCCCTCAATGCGCGCCAAATCGTCGCTGTCTCCACGCCGGTCAACTGGTTGAGTTTCGCTATCCAGGGATACCAGAGTCGATTAATTCGACGGAGTGTGCCGCTTCCGCCGCTGATTCCTTCAATGACTGTTCCGCCGCCGATGGATCATACGAAATCTGCTCGAGTCGTATGAATGGATCCCACCGAGTATGGTCGCGAACATTGGCAGAGAAGTCGAAGGCGTCGATCCAGTCGCTGTTAGGAATTGCGACGATCGTGGCCAGGATCACATAGCAGTAAGGCATTGTCCATAGTGCTAAGCAAAACGTTGTCAGGAGGTCGCGATGAGGCTGGCTCCCGGCTTGCATCGAATCGGCTCCGACTTCGTCAATTGCTACCTGGTAGAAGATCAAGCGGGGATCACCATCGTCGACGCCGGTCTACCCGGCCATTGGCGCGAGTTGGAAGCAGAACTCAATCGACTAGATCACTCACTTGATGACGTTCGAGGCATAGTCCTGACTCATGGCGACACCGACCACATCGGTTTCGCGGAGCGGTTCAGGCAGCGTGGAGGCGGCGCTGTTCACGTTCACGAATTGGACGCTGCCCGTGCCCGGGGTGAGATCAGAAAGCCCAACGCTGGTTGGCGACCCATCAAGGTGCGGGCGCTGCTGGGCTTCCTCTGGTACGGCGCGCGACATGGCGGGCTGCGCATTCGCCCGGTCGCCGAAGTTGTGACGTTCACCGACGACGCGACACTCGATCTGCCCGGCTCTCCCCAGATCATCCACATGCCGGGGCATACGCCTGGCAGCGTGGCGGTGCACGTGCCAATGGTGGACGCCGTGTTCGTGGGTGACACGATGACAACCCGCAATGTACTGACGGGCGAGAGTGGTCCACGACCCGCACCCTTCACACTGGATCCGGGTGAGGCGACTGCCTCGCTCGCGAAGTTGGAGGCGCTACAAGCCACCTGGGTGCTGCCTGGTCACGGGCCGCCCTGGCATGGCGGGGTTGCCCATGCAATCCAGGAGTTTCGACGGGTTATCGCTGGTCGGTGACCACCCCGATCGAATCCGATATGGGCCACCAAGGCACGAGTCGATAACAGCAGGTCTCGAACCATGGAGCACCGCCTCTGCCAACTCGATCCCGCCTAGGGCGCGGGCAGCTGAAGAGCAGTGGCCAGCTTGACGGGGCTGAGCTCACCAGGTCTCCAGCCGGCGGCGGCCGCCTTTCGGCCGAGGGCAGCCAGGCGGGTGTTGATCGGTGCTTGCAGACCGTGCTGATGTGCCAGTCGGGCGATCTCGCCGTTGAGGTAGTCGGTCTCGATGTCGCCGGTGCCGCGAGTCAGCGACTGCCAGGTAGAACCGCCGAAATGCTCCTCGACTCCTGGGATGCGGCCTATCGAGAACCCGGCGGACCGAGCCGCCGACTCCTCTTCGTCGCTCGTATAACCGACGCCAGCTCCATCCAAGACAGTGCGCGCCTCCTGATCGGCCGCCTCAAGCAAGGGCCGGACCTGCTTGGTGCGGCCAGCCAGCGCTTCAAAGACGTTGCCAAGGTTGCTGATCAGCTTCCGGTACTTCCATGTCATGACATCTTCGGGGAGGTGCACGGTGAAGCGGGCTGCCGTCCAGTCCGAGGAAACCTGTCGTAGCGTCTCGTCACCAGCGATGGCCAAGGTCGCTGGCACCCGACCGACATGCAGCACGCCGGACACGGGAGTGCCTCGGGCAATCACCTCACCGGGCACGAGCCGCGACGCCGGCATCCACACGCAGACCCCGTACACCCAGGCGAAGTAGCGCAGCGCGAGGCCCTCCGCGGCAACACCGTTGGTCGCAGTCAGCAGCGGTAACGACTCGCCCGCAGTGGTTGCCTTCTGATCAGCGAGCTGAACAGGAGCATCTGCCCAGGCGGGGAACAAAGTTCCGAGCTGCTGGGTCTTCGCGCTGGCCACCAGTAGGTCATCAGGCCTGAGATCCACCTCGCCGGGTGTCGCGGCCACTCTCACCGGCAGAGTGATGTCCTCCTCAGGTGTCCGCAACCGGAGGCCATCCCGGCGCATCGCGGCCAGGTGCTCACCACGGCCAACGAGCACCACATCACGGCCGGCCTGGGCTAGCCGCCCGCCAAGGGCGCCGCCGACCGCACCAGCGCCGAGGATCACGTACCGGGTCACCGCTCCACGCTAGCCGAGCAAGCCGCTGCACTGGCCAAGTGCGGACGCACTATTGCTTGACGGCAATATTGCCAATGAGGCATACTCTACGTGTGGCGGTAGATCTGTTCGAGGTCGTGGTGGAACCGCACCGTCGCCGGATCCTCGACGTGCTGCGGGAAGGTGACCGCTCTGTCAGCGATCTCGTGGATCTACTCGACATCGCTCAACCGACGGTCTCTAAGCATCTCAAGGCGCTTCGCGATGCCGGTCTTGTCGTCGTGCGGCCACAAGCACAGCGTCGGTGGTATCAGTTGCGGCCCGAGCCGTTGCGCGAGCTCGACGCCTGGATTGAGCCGTATCGAACAGCCTGGGCAGGGCGGTTGGACGTGTTAGCCCGCCACCTGGACCGAACGGAGGAAGGATGATTGACAAGCCGATGGACACCATGGGTGAGGTGCTGCAAGACGGCGACCGGATCGGGCTTCGTTTCGTCCGCCACTTCTCCCATCCCTTGGAGCGGGTCTGGAGTGCAATCACGGAGTCCGATCAGCTGAGGTACTGGATGCCATGCGACATCGTCGGGGAGCGCCGTGCCGGAGCCGACATCGAATTGCCGTTCTGGCCCGCTCAGGTGGCGAAGTACCAGCTAGAGGAACCGTCTCTCCGCGGCCGCATCGAGGTCTGGGAGCCGCTCCAGATATTCCAGTGGAGGTGGGGTGGCGACGTTCTGCGCTTCGAGTTGGAGCCGAGCGACGGCGAGACCACCTTGACCTTCACGACTTGGCTGGAATCGCCCGACCCGGGAGGCGCTGTAAGTGCAGCCGGGGGCTATCACGTGTGCCTGAACCAGCTGGGTGTACTGCTCGATACCGGGGCCGCTCCTCCCCTCGTTGAGCGCGACAGCGAGGCTCGGCGCCTGCAGGATGCGTACGCGGAGCAGTTGACCGCCACCGAGGCATAGTCTCCAGAGGGACGATCTCTCGCTAGGCCACAGAGCCAGGGAAAACAGCCACACTCCAGCAGCGCCAGTAGCTGTCGGAGGATAGATCCGTGGCGGACTACGGGCGGGCGCTGGAGTTTGGGATCTTCCCTTCGCCGGAAGCGTCAGCATTCGACCAAATCCTCGCGATGGCGAGGATCGCAGACGAGACCGGCCTGGATCTCATCGGCGTCCAGGACCATCCTTATCAGCGCCGATTCCTCGATACCTGGATGCTGATGGCCACTATCTTGGCCCGTACTCGACGGGTGCGGGTCTTCCCAGATGTGACCAACCTGCCGCTGCGCCCACCTGCGATGATCGCCAAGGCGGCGGCCAGCCTGGACGTCATGTCCGGAGGTCGGTTCGAACTGGGGTTGGGCGCCGGCGCGTTCTGGGAGGCCGTGCACGCGATGGGTGGCCAGCGGCGCTCGCCCGGCGAGGCGGTGAGTGCTATCGAGGAGGCGATCGCTGTCATCCGGTTGATGTGGTCAGATGAGCGATCGGTTCGATACGCCGGCAAGCATCACCGGCTGGCTGGCGTCAAACCTGGTCCGCAGCCAGCGCATCCCATCGGTATCTGGCTCGGTGCGGGCGGTCCCCGAATGCTCGGTTTACTGGGCCGGGAAGCGGACGGCTGGGTTCCTTCGAGCTCGTGGGCGACCCCTGACAAGCTGCCCGGGATGAACCGGCGCATCGACGCAGCTGCCGAGGCAGCCGGACGCAATCCCGCTGACATCCGGCGGCTCTACAACATTTTCGGTGCCATTGACAGGTCAGGAGAGTTCTTCAACGGACCGGTAGAGCAATGGGTTGCTGAGCTGACACCGCTAGTCGTCGAGCAGGGCATGGACACATTCGTCTTCGGGCCGGCCGAGGATCCGGTCCGGCAGGTCCGGCGGTTCGCCGAAGAGGTCGTTCCAGCGGTACGGGGATCGGTCCAGCAGCACCGCGCAGCGCACAGTGATCAAAACAACGGCGACCCGCTTCGGCTTTAAATCTGCTATCTCGTCCAGGGACTGGCAATGCATCGGGCCCCCTGGATTGGCTGGTCCGGGGGTAGGCGGAGCTGGCCGGACCTAACGGTGGCGACCTACAGCCCTGCGCTCAGCCAAGAGCCCCTGGCTGGTCGCGACGATCTTGAAGGCGCGGGTCATCCCTTACGGACTCATCTCGCACCCGGACGTCGTCCGCGTCCCGATTTGTCACCGGCGAATCGTCTCTGGCGGGAGAATCTGTGTCGTAAGGACCAGGCTGCCGCTGACGAGCTGCTAGCGCCTCGTCGTCCCTCACCGGAGCGTCGGTGTCATAGGGACCAGGCTGTCCCCGCCGAGCTGATAGCGCATCGTCGTCCCTCACGCGAGCGTCAGTGTCAAATGCACCCGGCTGCCCCTGACGAGCTGCAAGTGCCTCGTCGTCCCTCACCGGAGCGTCAGTGTCGTAGGCACCCGGCTGCCGCTGACGACCGTCAAGGCGTTCGTCTTCGGTAGTGCTGGTGTCTGCCCGGCGAGCGACCGGCTCTTCGGCACGATTACCCAACCGCGAATCCAATTTGTTGGCCTTTTCTTCC
>Ga0126312_10002086_pt1 | contig 13259 bp, 17 predicted proteins | sample Plot104A_FD_92537 | JGI IMG/M metagenome (GOLD analysis project Ga0126312, IMG submission 92537) | Serpentine soil microbial communities from UC McLaughlin Reserve, CA, USA - Plot104A | ecosystem: Environmental > Terrestrial > Soil > Grasslands | place: USA: UC McLaughlin Reserve, Lake County...
CCGACCGCGGCGTCCTCTTTTCGGGCGACCACCTGCTGGGCCGCGTCTCCCTCTATTACGACTACGGCTACACGCCCGACCCCGCGGGCGAGTTCCTCGCGAGCCTCGACATGGTGGAGGGCCTGGACATCCGGCTCGTGCTGGCCGGCCACGGCCGCCCGGTGCGCGACGCTCCCAGCCTGGTCGCGGCCAACCGGCGCACGGTCGCCGCCCGCCTCGACGGGATCGGCGGCGCTCTGGCCGAGGGGCCGCGGACGGCCTACGACCTGGTCGACGCCGTGCTGGTCGCCGCCGACATGCCGACGGAGATCCCCGCCTTCGCGCGCGTCAGCTGGATCTTCCCCGAGACCCTCTGCTACCTCGACCACCTGGAGAAGCTCGGGGAGATCGCCCGCGAAAGGGACGGCGACCGCGAGCTCTGGCGGCTGCCCTAGCGCCGGAGCCTGGGGCTAGCGGGCCGGCTTGACCCGGAAGCCCACCTTGCTGCCGCGCCCGCGACGGAACGTGCCGGTCGGCGACTGGACGATCCACGGCCGCGGAAGGTCTCCCTGGAAGTCGTTCAGGAAGGTGCGGAAGAGGCGCGAGGCCCGCGAGCACGTCAGCCCGCTGCCGCGCAGCCGCGTGATCAGGTAGCGCCCCCGGCGCAGCCGTAGCCGCCCGATGCGGTCGTTGTGCAACACGCGGAAGGTGGCCGGGCACAGCGTGCCGTCGGTCGGGTAGACGGGGCCGTTCGGGTTCACGGGCGGGCCGACCGCCGCCTTGATGCGGAAGCCGACATGTCTTGACCCCGCGAAGAAGGTGCCCGTCTCGCGGTCGAGGACCCACGGACGCGGCAGGCGGCCGTCGTAGTCCTGCAGGAACCTCGCGAACAGTCGCGCGGCGCGCGCACACGAGAGCCGGCCTACCGAGAGCACCGTGATCCTGTACTGGCCCTTCGCTATGCGGAAGCGACCGATGCGGTCGTTGTGCAGGACCGTGAAGAACGACGGGCAGGTGGTGCCGGTGGCCGGGTGCTTGCCGCCGCCCCCTCCACCGCCACCGCTGGTGATGCGGGCCACGCGGAAGCCGACCGTGCTACCCGCGCCGCGGGTGAAGGTGGCCGTACCCCTGACGTTGATCCAGGGGCGCGGCAGCCGGCCGTCCCAGTCCTCGAGGAACTGGCGGAAGAGATCGGTGGCGTGCTCGCAGCTGAGCTGTGCCTGGTTGATGACGTAGATGTTGTAGTTCCCCGCCGGCAGCTGCAGCGCTCCGATGCGGTCGTTGTGGAGCACCCTGAAGGTGAACGGGCACTTGGTCTCGGCGGCCGCGCCCGCAGGGGCGGCCAAGCCGATCGCGCCCAGCACGACCAGCAGCAGAACGACACGACGCATCAAACGGCCTCCTTGACTCGAGTCCACGGCTGCGCAGCGCGCAGCGCGGCCAGGATGGCACGCGTCGCCGGTGACTTGTTCAACGTGTAGAAGTGGATCCCGGGAGCTCCACGCGCCAGGAGATCAGAACATTGAAGCGTCGCGTACGCAACCCCCAACTCCACGACGGCCTCTGCGTCGCCCGCCCGCTCGTCGAGCTCGCGCTCTAGCTCGGAGGGGATCGTCGCGGCGCACATGCCGGTGATCGTCTTGATCTGCTTGACGTTCGTGACGGGCATGATCCCCGGCACGATCGGCACGTCGATGCCGGCTTCGCGAGCGGCCTCGACGAAGTCGAAGTACAGCTCGTTGTCCATGAACAGCTGGGTGATCAGGAAGCTCGCACCGGCCTCGACCTTCTCGCGGGCGAAGCGCAGGTCGGACTCGAGGCTTGGCGCCTCCGGGTGAACCTCGGGGAAGCACGCCGCACCGACGGTGAAGCCGAACTGCTCGCGGATCAGCTTGATCAGCTCGGTCGAGTAGTGCAGGCCGCCCGGGTGGGGCTTCCACTCGGTCTCGCCCCGCGGCGGGTCGCCCCGTAGCGCCAAGACGTTCTCGATGCCCGCGGCCTCCAGGTCGCGCAGGATCTCGACCAGGCTCTCCTTGGACTCGCCCACGCAGGAGAGGTGGGCCATCGCCTCGAGGCCCAAGTCGTCCTTGATCCCCTTGGTCACCTCGAGTGTCCGGTCGCGGGTCGTGCCACCGGCGCCGTAGGTCACCGACACGTAGTCGGGCCGATCCTCCTTGAGGTCCTGCAGGGCCAGCCCGAGGTTGCGCTCGCCGTCGTCGGTCTTAGGGGGGAAGAACTCGAACGAGAAGACGGGCCGCCGCTCGTCCAGAACCTTGTCGATCCGCATGGCGGACAAGGCTACCCGCGGAGCGTCACCCCGGAGGGACGATGTCCAGCCCCACCGCGACCTGGTCGCGGCCGCCCAGGCGGTACTGGACGTCGACCGAGTCGTTTTTGCCGTAGGAGCCGAACAGGCCGAAGAAGATCGCCGTCCAGCGCCCCACGCCCAGCCGCTCCTTCTCCAGCGGGCGGTCGAAGTGCAGTTCGTGGCCCACCACGCGGTAGTCCTGGCCCTCGGTCTGGGGCACGCCGTTGACGAACACTCGCAGGGGCCGCTCGGCCCCGCGCGGGAGCGGCACGCGCCACACCTCGCTCATCCGACCGCCCGGCGCAGCGCGTCGTAGGGCGACTCGTCCGGCGCCTGCTCGACGAGCCTGCGTCGCACGCGCCCGGTGTAGGACTCGCTCGAGCCGTCGCCGCGCACGTCGACCCCCGCTCGGAGCCGCCGGGGGCCCCTGAGCTCCAGCCGGGCCACGACCTGCTGCACGGGCTCGATCCTGCGCATCAGGCCCCCGCCGGCGGGCTCGGCGGCCCGGCTGGCCTCGGCCGCGCGCCCGCGTTCCTCGATCGCCTTCAGCGCTGCGCCCAGGTCGCCGAAGCGCAGCCGCTCGACCTCGGGCCCTCGGCGCGCGATTACCGTGTAGGACGCCATGCGGGCCAGCGTACTTTCGGTCAACATAGCCGAGCCGCGGATCATCCGCTGGCGCGGCAAGGACGTGCGCACGGGCATCTTCAAGGAGCCCGTCGACGGCCCCGTGCGGGCGAGCGGCAGCAGCCTGGAGGGAGACCTCCAAGCCGACCGGCGCGTCCACGGCGGGGAGGTCAAGGCGATCTACGCCTACGCCCGCGAGGACTACGACTGGTGGGAGCGCGAGCTGGGCCGTGAGCTGCCGCCGGGCACGTTCGGCGAGAACCTGACAGTGCGCGGCATCGACGTGACCGGGGCTGAGACGGGCGAGCGCTGGCGCGTGGGCAGCGCGCTGCTCGAGATCACCGAGCCGCGCCTTCCCTGCTTCAAGCTCGGGGTCAAGATGGGCGACAACCGCTTCCTCAAGCGCTTCACCGCCGCGGGGCGGCCCGGCAAGTACCTGCGGATCGTCGAGGAGGGCGAGCTGCGGGCGGGCGACGCTGTCGAGATCGCACCGCGGGCCTAGCGAAGGGCCCAGCGTGGGCGTCGCGTGGCGGTCGGCGAGCGGCCAGCGGGCGAGGCGGCCGCGCCTCGACCTCAGCCCCCGATGGCGCTCATCGAGCGCGGCGGCTGGCGGAAGCCCTTCTCACCCACCCGGTGCTTGAGCTCCTTGCGCCAGACCGCGTCGCGCACGACCTGCTCGAGCTCGGCGTCGGAGGCGCCGGCGCGCAGCGGCTCGCGCAGGTCGGTCTCGTTCATGCTGAACAGGCAGGTGCGCAGCTTGCCCTCGGCGGTCAGCCGCACGCGGTTGCAGTCCGAGCAGAAGGGCTCGGAGACCGGGTTGACGAAGCCGATCTCGCCGGCGCCGTCGGCAAAGCGGTAGACCCGTGCGGTGGAGTGCGGCTCGCGCGGCTCCTCCTCGAGGGGGTGGACGGCGTGGATGATCTGGCGCAGCTCCTCGCCGGTGAGCACCTGGTCCTCGCTCCAGGCGTGGTCGGCGTCGAGGGGCATGAACTCGATGAAGCGGACCTGGAAGGGCTCCTTGCGCGCGAACTCCGCGAACGGCAGAGCCTCCGTCTCGGTGAAGCCGCGCAGCGCGACGGCGTTGACCTTGATCGGCGTCACTTCGGGGTGTCGGGCGATGGCGTGCAGGCCGGCAAGCACGCGAGGGAGGGCATCGCGCCGGGTCTGCTCGTAGAAGCGGTCGCGCTGCAGCGAGTCGATCGAGACGTTGACGCGGTCGATCCCGGCGGCCACGAGGGCCTCGGCGTCGCGTTCGAGCAGGAAGCCATTGGTGGTCAGCGAGAGGTCCTCGAGCCCGTCGACCGCGGCGAGCATGCCGACGAGAAGGGGGAACTCGCGCCTCACCAGCGGCTCGCCGCCGGTGAGGCGCACGTCGCGTACGCCCATTCGCACGAAGAGGGACACCAGGCGCTCGATCTCCTCGAAGCGCAGGATCTCGTCACGGTCGAGCCAGGGCAGCCCCTCGGCCGGCATGCAGTACTGGCAGCGGAAGTTGCAGCGGTCGGTGACAGAGACCCTCAGGTCCCCGATCAGCCGTCCGTGTCCGTCGACGAGGGGCTCCACCCCTCTCAGCGTACTCTGGCTGCGTTGGCCCAACCCGCGTACAGCCGGCTGCCGGTCGACGAGCGGCGGCGCCGGCTCCTCGAGGCGAGCGCCGACCTGTTCGCCACCCATTCCTACGACGAGCTCTCGATGTCGCGTATCGCCCGCGAGGCCGGCATCTCCAAGGGGCTGCTCTACCACTACTTCCCGAGCAAGCGGGAGCTGTTCGTCGCCACGCTCCAGCAGTCGGCCGCCGAGATCGCGGCTCTGACCGAGCCGGACCCCGAGCTGGCCCCGATGGACGCGCTGGCCGCGAGCCTAGACGCCTTCCTGGGCTGGATCGAGGAGCATCCGGTCGCCTACGGGAAGCTGATGCGCAGCTCAGCCCAGCCGGAGGTCGAGGACCTGATCGCCGACATCCGGGAGCGCACCGCGCGGCGAATCCTCGATGGGCTCGCCCCGGGAGCCACGCCGCGACGGCGGGCCGCCGTGCGAGGCTGGCTGTGGCTGATGGACGGAGTGATCCTCGACTGGTTGGAGCACCGCGACATGGAGCGGGCCGAGATCCGCGACCTGCTCCTCGGCGCCCTCGGCGGCGCGATAGAGGCGTCCGCCTGATGGAGGCCTCCGAGCGCGCGGAGGCGCAGATCAAGGCCCCCGCCCGCGGTAACCGCAAGCTCGAGCGTCTGCTCGACGCCGCCAACGCGGACCAGCGGCTCAAGAGCCTCTGGCACGGCCAGCACGTCACCGCCGGGCGGCTGGGGATGTCCGACCACTCCTGGGTGCACGTGCAGATCGTCTGCAACATCGCGCTGCGGCTGTTCCGCCTGCTCAGCCGCCGCGGCGTGGAGCCGGCCATGGTCGCCGACCACGGCTTGCGCGAGCACGACGCCGAGGTGGTGATCACCGCCGCGTGCCTCTTCCACGACACCGGCATGTCCATCCATCGCACCGATCACGAGGAGTTCAGCCTCTTCCTGGCCGCCGACCGCCTCCCGCTCCTGCTCGAGACGATCTACGACGAGCCCGAGCCCACGAGCGTCCTGTCCGAGTCCCTGCACGCGATCATCGGCCACCGCCGCCGCGGCGACCCGCTCACGATGGAGGCGGGCGTGGTCCGCGTGGCAGACGCGCTCGACCTCGCCGCCGGACGCTCGCGCGTCCCTTTCGAGACCCGGCGGCCGAACATCCACTCGCTCTCGGCGGCCGCCATCGACGAGGTGACGATCGAGCCGGGCGACGACCGCGCGATCTCGATCGAGATCGCCATGAACAACTCGGCGGGAATCTTCCAGATCGACGAGCTGCTGGCCACCAAGTTACGCGGCTCGGGGCTGGAGGAGCACCTCGAGGTGGTCGCCCGCATCGAGGCCGAGCACGAGAAGCGCCTCGTCCCGGTGTTCCGCATCTAGTGGACCAGGAGTGGGTCGAGCACGAGGCGGCGGAGATCGCCGCCCGGGCCGAGCGCGAGCTCGAGGCCCTTGTCGGGGTCTCCTCGCCCTCCGGCGACGTGCCCGCGGCCGACGAGGCCGTGGCGGTGGCCAGCGCGCTACTGCCCGCCGAGGCCGAGGTGGAGCGCGTCGCATGCTCCTCGCCGGGCTACGCGCGCGACATGGTGGCCCGCCTGTCCGGCAGCGGGCAGGGCCGGGTCCTGCTGGTCGGGCACCTGGACACGGTCATCGGGCACGCCGACCACCGGCCCATGGAGCGCGAGGAGGACCGCCTGATCGGCTCCGGGGCGGTGGACATGAAGGGAGGGGTGGTGCTGTCGCTCGGAGTGCTGCGCGCGCTGGCCCGGGACCCCGGGCGCTTCGCCGAAGTTGCGCTGCTGCTGGTGGTCGACGAGGAGTGGCGCACCGCGCCGTTCGCCCACGGAGAGCGCTTCGCCGACTTCGACGCCTCGCTGTGCTTCGAGGCCGGCGAGCGCGGCCCCGGCGGCGAGGAGGGCGTGATCGTCAAGCGCAAGGCCGCGGGGACGCTGCGGGTGCGCGCGCACGGCGTCGCCTCCCACTCGGGCTCGGCGCCCGACCGGGGGCGCAACGCCCTGCTTGCCCTCGCCGAGGTGGCGCGCCGGGTGGCAGTCGAGCACGACCCCGACGGGCCGGACCGCCTGACCGCCGTCCCGACCGTCATCCGCTCCGGCCATGCGTTCAACGCCGTACCCGCCGCCGGCGAGCTGCACTGCGACCTGCGCGCCGACCGCCTCGGCGCGTTCTACCCGGTGCTCGAGGCGGTTCCCGCCGACCTCGACGGCGTGCGCCTGGAGGCGGAGCTCGTGCGGCGCTGGCCGGGGATGGACACCCGCGAGCGCTCGGCGGCCCTGCTGGAGCGGGCCGGCGAGCTGCTCGGCCGGCCGGTGGTGGGCACCCAGCGCGGCGGGGCCTCCGACGCCAGCCACATGGCCGGCCACGTGGCGCTGAGCATCGACGGCCTGGGCCCTCGCGGGGGAGGCGCCCACGCTCCGAGCGAGTTCATCCTGGCCGACTCGCTGCGCACCCGCGCCGAGGTGGCCTTGGCGGTTACGGCCGCCGCCCTCGGTGGGTAGGAACTCGCCGGAGCGACCAAGGAGAGCAAATGCCGGAGATAGACGGTTTCAAGGAAGGACTGCCCTCGTGGGCGGACCTCGCGTCGCCCGACCCCGACGAGTCGGCCTCCTTCTACGGAGAGCTGCTCGGTCTCGAGGCCACCGACGCCGACGAGGAGATGGGCGGCTACCGCATGTTCACGATTCGTGAGCGCCAGGTGGCGGGCCTCATGAAGATCCAGGACGAAAACCAGCCGCCCTCGTGGACCACCTACGTCAATGTGTCCGACGCCGACGCGGTGGCCGAGAAGGTCAAGGAGGCCGGCGGCGAGGTCGTCTTCGACCCGATGGACGTGCGCGACTACGGCCGCATGGCGGTATTCGCAGATCCGACCGGCGCGGTCTTCGGCGTCTGGCAGGCGGGCGAGCACAAGGGCGCCGGCATCGTCAGCGAGCCGGGCAGCGTGGCCTGGCACCAGGCGAACACCCGCGATCCCGAGAAGGCGCTCGAGTTCTACTCCGAGGTCTTCGGCTGGGACTCCGAGAAGGTGGATACCGGCGGCGCCGACTACTGGCAGCTGACCAAGGACGACGCCAACGTGGGCGGGCTCTTCCGCATGGGCGACGACTTTCCGGACGACGTCCCCGCGCACTGGATCGTCTACTTCGGCGTCGAGGACGCCGACGCGGCCACCGAGAAGGCCCAGGAGAAGGGCGCCAGCGTGCGCGCGGAGCCGTTCGACAACGAGGCCGGGCGCTTCGCGGTCCTGCAGGATCCGCACGGGGCGGCGTTCGCGCTGATCCACCAGGGCGGCGGCAGCGTGGCCGGTCAAGAGCAGCGCGACGACGAAGAGGAGAGCAGCGAGGAAGACGACGGCGACAACGAGGAGCAGTCGTCGGGCGAGTGAGCCGGGCCGGCATCGGTAGCGGCGGCCGGGGGCGCCTGTTGGGCTGGGTGCGCCCGGCCTAGGTCGCGGTCTTCGCGCCCGCGGCGGGGTCTATCACCGAGGTGGCGCCGGCACCGGTCGGCGGGTTGACCCTCTGCTCGCGGTCCTCGGGCGGCACGTAGCCGCGCTCCCGCTCGCCCGTGTAGATCTGCCGCGGCCGGGCGATCTTGGTCTCATCGTCGATGGTCATCTCGAGCCACTGGGCCACCCAGCCCGAGGTTCTCGGGATGGCGAACATCACGGTGAACATGTCCTTGGGCAGGTTCAGCGCCTCGTAGATCAGGCCTGAGTAGAAGTCGACGTTCGGGTAGAGCTTGCGCTCCACGAAGTAGTCGTCGTCCAGGGCCTGCTTTTCGAGCTCGGTCGCGATGTCGAGCTTCGGGTTCTTGCCCGTGACCTCGAACACCTCGTCGACGTGCTTCTTGATGATCTCGGCGCGCGGGTCGTAGTTCTTGTAGACCCGGTGGCCGAAGCCCATCAGCTTCTCCTCGCGGCTCTTCACTCGCTCGAGGAAGTCGGGGATGTTGTCGCTGGTCCCGATGCGCTCGAGCATCCTGAGCACCTGCTCGTTGGCCCCGCCATGCAGCGGCCCGTACAGCGCGCCCACGCCGGCGGCGACCGCCGAGTAGGGGTCGACCTGCGACGAGCCCACGCTTCGCACCGCCGCCGTCGAGCAGTTCTGCTCATGGTCGGCGTGGAGGATCCACAGCACGTCGAGCGCGCGCTCTAGCCGGGAGTCCGGGTGGTACTTCAGCTCGGTCATCTTGAACATCATCGAGAGGAAGTTGCCCGGGTAGCTGTGGTCGTTGTCGGGATAGACGTACGGCAGCCCCAGGTTGTGGCGATAGGCGAACGCCGCGAGGGTCGGCATCTTCGCGATGAGCCGCACGCCCGCCATGTGGCGCTCTGTCTCGTCGTCGATGTTGTTGGCGTCCGGGTAGAAGGTCGAGAGCGCGCCGACGGTGGCGAGCAGCATCCCCATCGGGTGGGCGTCGTAGCGGAAGCCCTCCACGAACTTCTTGATGTTCTCGTGGACGAAGGTGTGGTGGGTGATCTCGTAGATCCAGCCGTCGAGCTGGTCCTGGGTGGGCAGCTCGCCGTAGATCAGCAGGTAGGCGACCTCGAGGTAGGTGGACTTCTCGCACAGCTCGTCGATGGGGTAGCCGCGGTACTCGAGCACGCCCGCGTCGCCGTCGATGTACGTGATGTCGCTGCGGCAGTGCGCGGTGTTGGTGAAGGCGGGGTCGTAGGTCATCAGGCCGAAGTCGTCCTCGTCGACCTTCATCTGGCGGAAGTCCATGGCGTTCACCGTGCCGTCGGTGATCTCGACCTCGTACCGCTCGCCGGTGCGGTTGTCGGTCACCGAGAGGCTGTCCTGGCCCGCGGTAGCTACGCCGCCGTTGCCGCCTTTGTCCTGCGTCTCTTCGTCAGCCATGCGTTGCCGATCCTCCGCTCTGAAGTCTTACCCGCCGGTTCTCCCTACCCCATTCTTACGGGTCGGACGCGCGGGGTGCTCAGCGGCGCCTGAAGAGCTTCGACAGACCGCCCACGCCGCCGCCGGTTCCACCGCCGTCGGGCGGCCCGAGCTGGACCACCTCGTCAGCGGTGATGGTCAGCCGCACGGCGCGCTCGGCGGTGCGGGCGACCTCGGGGGCGTCGACGAAGCGGCGCTTGCCGTCGGTGCCGTCGATCACCAGTCCGTCGAAGATCTGCTCGCGCTTGTTGTCCCAGACCTCGGCGACCGTGCCCACCTGCTCGTTCTCCGAGCTGAAGACCGGCGTCCCGCGCATGAGCGCGGTGTAGTGGACGGCGTAGCCGTCGTCGTCGGGCATCTCAGCCGGGGGAGAGGAGCACGGTTTCCTCGTTCTCCTTCTCGCCCTCCGTCGCGCCGGTGTACACGGCGGTTCCGATGGCGGCGAACACCAGGACGACGGAGACGACGGTCACCAGGCGCTCGGCCAGCTTGGTGTTCGGGAAGCCCTCGCGGGTGATTCCGAGGAACGAGACGAGGACCGCCCAGATCGCGAGCAGGCCGCCCACCACGTGGAAAGCGTTCATCGGCGGGAAAAGTATCCGCTGCGGCCGACGAGCGTGCGGACTCGGCGCGGCTCGCGCGGGATCGGCGCCCCGTGGGGCCCGCCGCGGCGAGGGCCGCGCGGATCGCGCGGACGGCGGCGGTGAGGATGGTCGTGGCGGTCCGAGCCGTCGTCGTCACGCGGCTCCTGCTCGACCGGCGGCTGGCGCGTGGCGTACCAGACCAGCCAGAACGCGAACACGATCGGGATCTTCAGGACCACGAACATGAAGAAGAACGTCCACCCCACGAGGGGTCGATGCTACCCGGCTTGGGCCGTCCAGAAAAGGGGTGACGTCAGCGCGCGCGCGCCGCTTTGAGGGCCTTCTTGGGCGGCTTGAGCTCGAGGACGTAGGCCCGCTTGGAGAGACGCTTCGCGTACCCCGCCTTCTCGAGCCGCTTGAAGACGACCGGGCACTTCTTGCAGCGCGGGCCGTCCTTGCAGCATTTCTTCTTGGTCTTGACCCTCGTCGCCACGGCGCGACAAGGTATCAGACGTTCTTAGGGCTCCCTAAGTGGTGTAGGTTGCCCCGGCGCATGGCCTCATCCGCATTCAGCGAGCGGCTCAACGAGCAGATCGGAAACGAGCTCGGCGCTCACAACCAGTACCTCGCGCTGGCCGTCTACTACGACGCCGAGACGCTGCCCCGGTTGGCGTCGTTCTTCTACGCGCAGGCGCTCGAGGAGCGCGAGCACGCGATGATGATGGTCCGCTACCTCCTCGACGCCGATGCGGACGCCGTGATCCCTGCGGTGAGCGCGCCGCAGACCAGCTTCGCCGACGTGGTCGAGCCGGTCGCCCTGGCGCTCGAGCAGGAGCGGCGGGTCAGCGATCAGATAAACGAGCTGGCCGCTCTGGCGCGGCGGGACTCGGACCTCTCGTCCGAGCAGTTCATGCAGTGGTTCATCAAGGAGCAGGTGGAGGAGATCGCCACGATGTCCGACCTGCTGCGGGTGGTCCAGCGCGCGAAGGAGAACCCGCTCTTGGCCGAGGAGTACCTGGCCCGGGAAGGCCTGGGCGGGAAAGGCGAAGACGCGACCGCTCCGCCCGCCGCGGGCGCCTAGCTAGCGGCGGCGGGCGAGCAGGCGGAAGCCCAGGCGCTTGCGCAGCGAGAGGTTGCCGCTTGGGTCCTTCGCCCTGACCACCATGCGGTAGCGGCCCGGACGCAGAGAGCGGCGCCTGCTGGTGCGGCCCTCGAAGCGGACCTTGTTCAGGCCCGCGAGCCCGTTGATGGTGAACGAGCGCCGTCGCACGAGGACCCAGCGCACGCAGCGCTGCCGTCTGATGTTCCGACGCGTGGGCCGGCGGCAGCGCCCCCCGACGCGGCGGCCACTACGACGTGCCTCGAAGCGGAAGGTCAGCTGCGCGCGCTCGGACATATTGAGGCGCACGATCGTGCCCGTGCGGACGCGGGCCGCGAGCCGCACCGGACGGCGCCGGCCGAGACGGAACGTCCGCCGGGTCAGCCGGGCCCCGAGGAAGCGCGGAGCGGCGAGGTCCGGCCCGGGACCCGCAGCGCCTCCGGCGGGTGGTGGTGGTGCCGTCACGCCCGAGATGCGCGCGACCTTGCTCACCTGCTCCAGCGAGACCCAGAGCGTGTTGTTCGGACCTGTCGTGATCTGCCGCGGTCCGCCACTGAGGCCGCCAAGCGTGGTCAGGGTGCCGCCCACGGTAAGGCGACCGAGCGAGAAGGGGTTCGAGGCGAACAGCGCGGTCCAGTACGCGCCGTCGGAGCCCAGCGTGATCCCGAACGGGTCCCCCGAGCGGTTCGTCTTCTTCACCACACCGCCCTGGATGCGCCCCATGTGCTGCGGGACGGCCCCCGGGTTCGCGAAAGCCGCATCGGTGCCGGGGCCGGCTGCGACCCCCTGGACCATGCCGCCCACGTTGAACGGAGTGAACGTGCCGGCGTTCGTCAGGCGGATGACCCGACCGGGCGCGTTGGCATCGGCCACCCAGACCAAGCCGTTGGCGGCGTCGATGTCCCTGCCGCTCAGGCCCGCCACCGTGATGGGCGTCGAGCCCACCGGGTTGGCGGCCGGATTGATCTTGAAGACGGTGTTGGCGCCGGTGGTCCAGAGGCTGCCGTCGGATCCGCGGGCGATCGCCTCTCCGCCGACGCCCGTGACGGTGTCGAGGTCACCTGTGTTGTTGGGGTCCGAGGGGGAGAAGCTCCCGATCCCGTTGGCCTCGGTGGTCCAGAGCTTGCCGCCGGCCGAGGCTATGCCGCCGATGGTCCCGATGTTGTTGGGGTCGAAGGTCGTGACCGCTCCTGCCGGAGTGATCCTCGACACCTCGGTGTTGCCGTACGCGACCCAGATGTTCCCGTCCGGGCCCTGCGTCAGGTACCGCGGCATGTTGGGCACCGGGAACTGCCCGGTGACCTGGGGGGCCGCAGAGGCGGCCGGCGCCAGCGCCGCCGAGGCCAGCGCGCCGGTCAGGAGTGCAAGCCCGAAGCGCACGGACCGAACATAACCGCTCTTGGGGTTACGCGGGGAGCCCGGCGAGCGCGGTCATGCGCTCGAATTCGCCGTAGCGCTCGTCGATCTCGTCGCGCGTCAGCCGGCTGACCCGCTCGGTGCCGAACTCCTCGACGTTGAACGACGCCAGCGTCGAGCCGTAGACCATCGCGCGCCGCAGTTCCTCCTGTGATGCATCGTCGCGCGAGGCCAGGTAGCCGAGGAAGCCACCGGCGAAGGAGTCACCTGCGCCGGTCGGATCCACCACGGTCTCCAGCGGATAGGCCGGCACCGCGAAGAAGCCGTCCTCGTTGAAGAGCGCAGCGCCGTACTCGCCCTGCTTGGCGACGACCGTGCTCGGCCCCATCTCCATGACCGCGCGCGCGGCCTTCACCAGGTTGGGCTCCTCGGTGAGCATCCGCAGCTCGGCGTCGTTGAGGAACAGCAGGTCCACGCCACCGATCGTCCTGATCAGCGAGTCGCGCGCGGTCTCGATCCACAGGTTCATCGAGTCCAGGCCGGAGAAGCGGGCTCGGCTCTGCTCGAGCACGCCCCGCTGGACGTCGGGCTGGATGTTGGCCAGGAACAGCACGTCCGAGGACTGCGATTCCTCGGAGAGCTTGGGCTCGAACTCGCCGAACACGCCGAGCTGGGTGTCCTCGGTATGGGCGGTGTTCATGTCGAACTCGTAGTGGGCCTTCCAGAAGAACGTCTCGCCGCCGGCCACGTGCTCGATGTCGTCGGTGTTGACCCCGCGGCCCCGCAGGACGGCGTACTCGTCGTGGCCGAAGTCGTCGCCCA
>Ga0126312_10002087_pt1 | contig 13255 bp, 13 predicted proteins | sample Plot104A_FD_92537 | JGI IMG/M metagenome (GOLD analysis project Ga0126312, IMG submission 92537) | Serpentine soil microbial communities from UC McLaughlin Reserve, CA, USA - Plot104A | ecosystem: Environmental > Terrestrial > Soil > Grasslands | place: USA: UC McLaughlin Reserve, Lake County...
ACGTACAGGAGGATTCTTCCTCAAAATCAACTGATTATTCTATTTCTAAGTCTAACATTCCTTCATACTCTAAGATTTTAGTACCCGATGATGGAAAAGAAATATCAGATAAAGCACTTAATTTTGCAATCTCCCTGTCAAATCTCTCTGGAGCAGAAATTGTCATTTTGCGTATAATAGAAAATATTGAGAAACTAGGAGACACTTCAGTCAGTGTATCTCAAAATAAAGAACCAGACACTAAAAGTGGTTTTAAGCACAATGTCGAAGGAGAATTAGTAATTGCTATGGAAGAAAAAATAAAAAAATGTGTAGAAGCAGGTGCAAAGAACAAAATATCCTTTGAAATAAAAATAGGACACGCAGCTGATCAAGTAGTAAAGGCATGTGAAGAAACACGTTATGACTTGGTAGTTATGACAACTTTTCATCTAGATTCTTGGCTAAAATCGCTATTTAGCGAAGCTAGAAAAATAATAAGCAAAATAGATACGCCTGTGCTCCTAGTACAGTAATAGTCTAGCTCAATATTAGGCATAGGAATTTGGGTATATCTAACAAATGAACTCGTTGCAATAGCGGCAAGATGTCATTATTCTACGCCTCCTAACGCTAGAGGTGTTGAGACTTGGTTGCCAGAGCTCAGATTTACTTTCTCGAAAATTAATTTCGAGCCAGACTCGAGACGTATATTAGCAAGTCTCCTTTTTGTAACCCCATCCGTTTAGAGTAGCGGTTAGGTATTACTACAGACAAGGACCGGCCTGTAGTTTGCTGTTGGACCCGTCTTACTTCAAACCGTAAAGGATTATTCGGATTATTCGAATTGATTCGTGTAGACATTTAGAATGTTAATGCCATGCAGAGAAGATGTGAACTAATAGGGCCTATTCTGCGAAGCGCTTAGTGGCAAGCTAGACATAGATTAGAAAATTCGGATTTCCGAATTCCAAATATTTGGAAGTCGAGCGAACTTAAGGGAATTTATCACTTCGTTGGTAAGACTGAAGCGTTCCGTTTGGTTGTAACCAGCAGGACGGTCTATTTACTTACTTCGTAATCTCTGATACCTGTTTATGCTCTGGTAATAGCTCTCGTTTTTTGGCGTTGACGAGTTTTTGCTACTGCTAGCTATCTGTTTCCAGTCTTCATATATTTGAATGATGTAAATATTATAGTAGTAATAGAGGATAGAAGTATGTGATAAGTTTCCTTGGGGAGAGACAAAAGCATACCGGGGGTTTAAGTTGTCAGCCATCTACTCCTATTTGATTCCTCTATTACTACTGCTTTAACAAAAAATCTAGATTAAACATTGGCTTTTAGTTTTTGCTATCTACCTGTATCCATTATTCATATATCGCAATGTCGTAAAATATGATAGTAATAGAGGATAGAAGTATGTGATAAGCCTCTAAATGGAGACTAAAGCATACCAAGGTTCCATGATTAAGTCTTCATTGATTCCTCTATTACTACTGCTTTAATTGAGATTAAACATTGGATTCATACTTTTAGTGTATCCAAAATGATTAGAGGCGTCTAGCTAAAAAAAGGCTATTTGGTAGGGACCTGCGAGACTGGTATAGCTGCAATCCCGATTGTTCGGTAACTAAGGCCTACCTGCTTTGCTTTATTCGTCGCACTGATGCGGTTCACCAGTTTCCTTGTCTAGTGGTATATGTTTGCCACTTTGGATATGTGTACCTCGTCAAAGTATATCTCTGCGCCGCAGTCTTTGCAGTTGTAATATTTCCGGTGTTGTGCTTTCCGTCCAGGGCAGTTATGCGGTTCGTCAGTTTCGTCTAATGGTATTTTTTTGCCTGTTCGTTCACTGACTATGTCATTGTTAAAGTGTATCGGTTCGCCGCATAGTTTGCATTCTGTCATTTCCTTTTATTGTTCACCTCCTTTCTTCCTTACTTAATCTCAGGTACTTGCTTATGATCTGGTAATAGCTGCTATTGCTTTCGTTACTTCTGTGGTTTGGTGGATCTGCTTTGGTTAACTCCTTGATTCTTTGACTGCAAAGACAAATGTAAAAGTCCTCCAGAAGTGGGTTAATCTTAGGCCTGGAGCCGTCCCACTTGTTAAGTAACTTTACAGTCTGACTATTCTTTGAGTTAATGGAACCTAGCACCCTTAACATGCAGTTTTTAAATGACACTGTAACATTGTGCGCATGGTCTGCCCTGTTGCCTGACAAAAATGATTCCGCAAACTGCATAAACCTCCTTGAAGGTTTCATACTTTTACTTTGGAACTTGGCAAATATATCTAGCTCCTCGAACAAAAGCTTGAACCGGTAGATATACATAGTAGCCGTTACCGCTCCAAAGAACTATAGGATTGCCGCCTAGCTTTTGCCTGATATTTTCCAGGGTTTTAGACAGCGCGATATTATGGGCCTTATCCGTCTTGAAAGTGGACCTGTCTAGGTCTATGAATATAGAGTTAGGGGCCTGCCTGTTTATCCCCTTGTATTCGGTATAGGAAGGATAAGCTGATATCCTGCAGTCCAACCAGTTAGCCTGTTTGAACCTGGCTAGGGCTTCCTCTTTGCTATAAACTAGAATCTGCCTCCGGTCGCTGGTCCTAGTCGATATAGTCCTAGGCCAGATAGGCTCTTGAAAATGGTTTAGGATATAGTCAAGCCCCTCAATTCCTTCTATTCTTTCTATTCTTTCTAGAACGTTGTTATGAAACTCGGATGGAAAGAATTTTCACCCCCACATAGAAAAATATTTTTTTTAAAATATCTTTGAGGGGGGTATTTTTCTTTCCATTCATCTTATGGCGTATAGCTAACATACGATTTTGTGACTTTGTATACATTAGCTCATAGTTATAAACGACGTCTGAGTATTCAATGTAAATATGGCGCGCAGAACTATTAGCGTCGGTCCAAAAACTTGGGAAGCCTTATCTGCACTTGGGAAATTTGGCCAGTCATTTGACGATGTCATACAAATTCTACTTCAAGAGCATGACGAATTAAAGAAACTGAAATCACAATTAGCATCGCAACCACAACAACCACAATCACCAGAGGATTATGTTACAGAGGCTATGATGGAGGGAATAGAACATTTTCAACCGCGGCAACAATTGAAAGAGAAACAACAATATCAACCACGGTCACAACCACAACCTCAGCAACCTCAACAATCCAAACAACAACAGCAACAACAAGACAATGAAATTACAAAACGGACGGAGGGGCAGTATATGTTACAATTACCGGGGATAAAGTTTCCAGCAAACAAAAACGAGATAATAGAATATGCAAAAAAGGCTCAATTCCCAGTAAAGTTGCCAGCAGATGTAAGATACAAAGTAGATGAAAAGAAAATAAAAGAGGATGCGGAAAAAACGGGTTTTAGAGAAAAAATGATAGAAGAAGTAAATCTTATCAAACAACTGCCAGATAAAACATATACGAATAAATCAGAACTTGAAAAAGATTACACGAATTTATTTAAAAGTCAAATTCGTTCAGGTCAAACTATAGATGAAATATACAAGGGGCGAGTCATGGTTGTAGTAGACGATAGAGAAATAACTGGACTGGAGCAACCACAGCAATCCCAACCACCACGACAGGCGGACAAAATGTCCGGCTCTCAAACATACTATCAACGACAACAGGATGAGAAACCCTCAAAATTGACAGATGACGAATGGCTCCAATTACAGAAAAAATTTTCTGCATTAGAGAAATTTATACGAAAGATAGCCGAAGAATTAGGAATAACTAAACTAGAGGCTACTATAATAATTAGGGACCGAAAAGACTTGTTAAAAAGAGCTGCTGATGAAATGGGAACCGATGATGAAGCACATGTTCTCGGTATACTTACAAGACAAATTGAACTCTTTGAAAACGAACCCTTTGAAAAGGATCAGCAACAAGAACAACGCGTCCCTACTGCTGTAAAAAGGGAGTACTCAGAGAAGATACTAAGGCCAGGAGAGACAGTAGAAGAAGAGGAAGAAGTAACAACAGAAAGAGAAAAAACTAAGTAAGGAATTTCTGAAAAATCGCGTCCATTTTTTCGTTCGTCTCTTTGATCCATTCCTGCATTTTCTCCATATCTAACTTCTGTTGGTCCTGCTGCTGTATTACCTCATTATAAGAATCGTAACTAAGTACCATTCTACATTTAGCACAGAATTTGCTATCTGGTTTATTTACTTCGTTACAATTTGGACATTGCTTGCTTCTAAGTGAGTCTAGCTGAATACCTTTATCGATAAGGCCATATTCCTCTAGTAGAGTTTGGGAAGAGGAATTGAATTAATTAACGGGATAGGCCTATTTCCTGTTTTACCATTAATAGTTACCTCGGCATACTGGCGTTTGCTGCTACCAATGAACTTGAAGTGAACATCTTTAATTTTTAATTTTAGTAATTCGTGTGGTCGACATGATAGGTCACGGCTTAAGGCGTGGTAACATTTATCCCTTTTAGATGGACAGTACTTTAGGAATAATAAGTCGTCTTCTGGCGTCCACAAATCAGATGGCTTGTAAATGGATTGTTCCCTTCTCTTTTGTTCGTGAATATTTTCTATTACTGCGGGTTTAGGTCTTTCCCTTTTCGGAACATCTGGATAATACAACCACTTGAAAAATCGCACAAGGTTAACCCGATATGCGTTATAAGTGCCAATCAATTTATGTAATGGGTCTACTGTCTCAGTCTTGCGGAAACTATCCAAAAAACTGATAACATCATCCTGTGTCGTATCTTCAAAATTTTTGTTTTCGTTTGAGAATTTGGCAAACTTTGTTAATATGTCAATAATATCCCGTCTGTAATGGTTTGAACAACTAGTCTCGGTCTTTGTTGAATTGACATATCTAACAACCGTCGTTATATTTTCTCAGATATAGTACGAAAGTTCTTAGCTTACACCTTGGGGAATCCTTCACATATTTCGTCTATCTGTCGTTCTAGTGCTGGGGAAAATCTAGGGACTTGGTCTGTTATTATTTCTTTTTCTTTTTCTTCCTTTTCTATTATTTGTCTCTGCAATTTGGAACCTAACCTAAATTTCCAAATCCCTTCAGGTTATATAAGTATGAATACTTTGCCTACTTAGGAGGGCAGAAGTTTGAATTGTACTATTGTAGGATTGAAAGATAATAAGCTCGCCAGAGCCACCACAATTGCGCTTTTGATGAAGCCTTGAATATAGGTATTCCTATATATAGATATAATGTTAGTGATGTATACTTTAGCGTGATAAGAAGGTTATCATTTCGTTTTCCTTTGTTGATTAGTATAACGTCTTCTCTCTTAATATTAGCCATTGGTTCAGCTAACGATATTTTCTCATTGGCAAATGAAGAAGAACGGCAAAAACAACAATTACCATTAATTAGCTCTTTTCTAGATGATGGTAGCGGCTACCTTTATTATAGAGCTGCTGCTTTTATCAAAGAGTTAGAGAGTATTATCAAGAATTTTGAATATACATTCGATCTTGAAGGAAGCCAAATTTTCCCAAATAATAACATAAAACAAAATATTGTTAGCGAATACGAGTCGTCTGAGTATAATATCGATGATTTAAACTATGAGCTATTAGGTTTTAAAATAACGGCATCAGATGTCAAAATACATGTAGATCCTAAAAAGATTGATGACTCAAAGACAAGAGTTGACATTCCATTAATGCTTGCAAAGGATGTCAAAGTTAGTAATAGTCCTATCAATCTATCTTACAATGAAGTTGATCTAGGATCAGTTTATGGTATTTATGATAAAACTATAGACAAAATGACAGTTCATGTGCCTGTTAGTGTTGCAATCAAGTATATTCAACAATAAAATGGAGTGCTGGTTATGCTTATATCCTCATATGCATGATTTCTAATTAGTGTCTAAAGTAAAGTCAAAATTTAAAGAAGAGGAAGCCCATGAACAAGATTCGATGATAGAAATGACAACAAATAAAAAATATCATCGACTGATAGAATCAGAACAGCACGTTTTGACAGTATAACCAGCTTTTCTTTTTCTCATGCTTCGTTTTCGACTAACTAATGTAGTATATATCAAATATCGCTAGAGATATTAATCCGTCAGGGGATCCATAGGATCCATAGTACATATTCAATCCAGGATTAAAAAAGATGCAATTTATTACACGAAAAAAAGACATAACAATAATGTAGAAGCTGAATACCTACCATGGATACCCTGACGACTCTGACGTCTCATTTTGAGGTTAATTTTGTGCTCAGAAATACCAGTAATATGTGGTTGCCTTTGTTCCGTCAGGGTTACTTTTCTTCATATTGTTGATATCTGGTTTTAGTGGGTGAGCGCTTCCGTACCTTGATTTTTTTAGTTTGATTTAATTACTATACCTTATCATGGTCATTAGCGTAGCGCTATAAAGTCGTAAAAAACTAAAAGTATAAAAATGCCGTTAGAACACGTGACGTGAAAAGTGCATATTGCAGATTAAGTTTTTTAGTATTTGAATAGGCCTAAAGCCTTGGAAACGAATTGTTCTAATTTTATAACGTATAGTGGATAGTGGATAGTGAAAATAGATGACTGAAAGTGTTTGGGAATGAATTATTCATAAGACTTTATGAAATTAGAGCCGGATTAAAGGCGATCAAATCTTCCATTTATGGAATTGTTGAGACGTTATATACATATATAACAATTCAAGACTTGAAATAGTTCCATATCTGTAGTTCTTGAGGATGTTATATACGTATATATCATTATAGTTTGTTTGCTGACATGTTTACTCTGTATTCTTTATATTACCGATCAATTTTTTACTCAATAGCTAGCGACTTTCTAAATTTGTCAGCTTTACGACCGTCTAGATCATAAAAATGCAAACCCTTAAAACAATATCATAACAATGCGTTAGTAAAGAAGCGATAATACCAAATAAGTTTTAAAATATTTGAACAGCCCTAGAGACTTGGAAACAAGTTGTTCTAAAGTTATAGTGGATAGTGAGGATAGACGGCAGACGACTCAAGCCTTGGGAATGAATTATTCCTAGTACATTATGAAATTAGAGCCGGATTAAAGGCGATCAAATCTTCCATTTATGGAATGTTATATACATATATATCAAATTGTCATCAAGCAGCTAGCCTGTTCTGGTTTCGACGCTATATTTCACCTCACTCCTTGATAATGCTTAGGACAACTCTGTAACCCGGAGTTTTAACATCTAGACAAATCACATGTTACATCATCGAAAGACCGCAATTTGGTTTTAATTGGCCAAGGCAAGGGTCTAAAGGATCCAAATTGTTATTCAACCATCATCCTAAGTGCTTCAATAGAAATTATATAATCATGCCTAAACGTATGGTAACTATAACGATCAATCTATCTTTATTATAAATTGGGGGGGTTTAAATTCCAAAATTTATTGTAGATTATGATTTTTTATAGTATAGTGTCCATAACAGTTACAAATGACGAACGTTCAGGAGATCAAATATAGAAGGAAGAAGATTTATGAGTTCTTCGAATGATACACAAAAAGAAAAGAAAGGACTTGATAATCAAGATGATAAAAGAAATACCAGAAAAGAACATCCAAAAATGCCTTCAGGTTTTCAGTGCTTTGTATGTGGGAAACAGTATGCTACAAATAAAGAAAGGATACAGCATCTAGAAGAAGATGCACACAGTAGTATGTATGATACTGCTTCACCTCAGGAAAGTGAAGATACTAGACGACTTCAGTGAATCATCAGCAAGAAGGTATTCTGGGGTATGTTTGAATATCCCGGTCGCAAAAATGTACAATTAAGTATGTCATCCCTGATTTGTTGATTTCCAATTTTTCCCAATTGAATATTTTTAGGATGATTGTTTACTCTTTAGACATTTATTGTAGGTGTGCTGTATTATAACAAAACTATTAGCAATTTATCAGTTTGATTGAAACTGCAATAAACAGAACTGTAGATATATCTAATCAAGCTCTTGCCAATTCTGGCGGCGATCTAAGTATTCCACTCTTTGTAGCTGGATTCATAGTTGGCCTGGGCTTTGGCTTGAATAATGGTAGAAGTAAAAGGAACAGACTAGTAATAGAAGACTAGGGAATAGCCTTCTGATTGGGACATGTAATTATGAAGTCTCCACTCTAGAAAAAATTTCGGATTATATGTTTTAACTGAATATTGTTGCCTCACCTTCAAAAACAGGTCTCATCAATTTCTTCCATCGGCTATTGCAGGAAGAGCAGCTGGTAGTGATGAACTAATTATACTCCTGAACTAACAGAAATGGATGGTTCACATGCTATATAGGTGAACGATGGGCTGGTGGCTTATCAAACTCTCTGCCACAATTTGCACAAAAATTTGAGTCATTGGCCATCAATGAGTTGCAATCTACGCATTTTTTCATTATCGTAGAGGTTGCATGAGCACTCCTTCCACATATGGAACAAAATTCCCCTGAGCTATCTCTTTCTTTTCCACAGTATCTACAAAATATTGTGTTACCACTTTTTGGAGACAAAATCTGGGATTGTCGTGGGGGGAATTGATGGATTGTTGTGTTGTATCTTTGTGTTCTATTCGATTTTTGTTAAGAGCTCTTTTTCTCATGTATATGCTCAGCCAAATGGATATTCCTATAATTATAGGCAGAGAGAATGGGAAAGGCACAAGAAATATAATCACAATGGTAATAGCCAATGAGATGCCTATCCATTTGAATTGTATCCATTTTTCTGTTATCTTCCCTAATATAAGAAGTCCTATTCCCACTGGTATAAACCAGACCATAAGGAAAGGGCCAATTAATACCGCCATTAATACGCCCACATCTATTATTATAATGCCAGTAATTTGCCAGGGGTGGAGTGCCAATTGATGCCCATTTATTCTACATCTTTAAACTATAATACTTTTTACCAAGAGTGACTTGAAGGAGTATGATCCCAATAACTTACAATTATATCAGGTTAGGGATCACAGGTTGTGACATAACAAAATAGAACAAATTCCAAATCTAGCATAGTTACTAAAAGAACCACAATTTGGGATAATGCTAGAATTGTATAAATTTAGATCCTAGTATGCTTCTTATTTTGTTAACAATATCTTGTGAATTCAATTTAAAGTGCCATGGTAACAGTCGAAAACAGCTGAGAACAGAGGTAACAAAAATGGTAACACACGGTAACAGCTTTAAGGTTCTAGCTTACTGTATTCGTTAGAGATTTAGTAACTATGTTAACAAGGCAGGAAAGAGAATAAATTGTATTAGACCTTTACAATCAAGGTAAGACCATTCGTGACATAGCCAAGGAGGTCAGAATGTCTTTTAGGGATATAGGTACAGTTTTGAAAAAAGAAGAGGAAAAGGAAAGACAAAAGAAACAATTAGACAATAACACATCTACTACAGATAGGGATAATAATCAAAGAGGTCTGTCATTATCGGCTCAAGCCTATGAGCTATTCTCACAAGGTAAAACTCCTGTAGAAGTAGCTATTGAATTAGACCTAAGGGAATCACAGGCAACTAAATACTACAAAGAATACTGGAAACTAAAAGGATTATACAAGCTTAACTTAATTTATGAAGAGATAAAAGATGATATCTCATACCTTCTGAAATTACATAGACTATCCAAGGCTGCAGGGATGAGTACGGAGCATGTTGTTAATCTGCTTGAAATTGCTAATAATAATTTACCAGCGCTTGAAAACAGATATGAAAAACTACAAAGAAATGTAGATCATTTAGAATCCAGAGAACTTGACGTAAGTATAACTTTGGAAGATTTGAAAAGCCAAATACAAAATGCAAAGCACATGCTACGTTCTTGCCGCTTGTCTTATCAGAAAGAGGTAAGCTGACTATTACCCAAAAGTGTATAGAACAACAAGCTAGTGATTCTTAGAGTATTGTAACCTGTGACAAGACCAAGTTGCAATTTTCATAGGTGACATCGATGCTTTAGGCCATTTAATAAAACCTAGGATGACGATTTTTGCGACCTAGTTATTTTGTCCAAATAATAAATTTTCTTTATCTTTTCATTATCAAAACCAAGCCTGGACAGTATACAAAGTTGCAATATTAACTGAAGATTCTTGTACTGCCAGAAAAGGTCATTGTCTTCTGTCATTATTAATGTTTCACTTCCATGGGTTAGTTTATTTCTATAGTGAACAATTTTATCGATAAAGTCATTCTTTTCACCAATCTTCGTGGAAAGAAGTGGCAAAATATCATGAAACTGTTGGTAAATTTCTTCTATTTTTTCTTTAGCCACCAATCGACCTCTATGCTTTGCCCATTTCTTAAATTCTTCCTTATAGTTTTTAGAAAGGTTGGATTTATCGATTACGTCGTTATACGACCTGAAAAATGACGCCTTTTGTTTGGCTTTTGAACTATTTTTGTTAAGAAAAGCAGCATGGTAAACTTCTAGGGCTGTAAAAAGCATAAGGAAATTACTGGACAAATACAATTGGGTATTATATATCACACCAAAATACAGATCCATGATAACTTTATTTTCTGTATAAAGTCTAAACCAATTATTCAGGTAATATTCCAGCCTGTCAGCAATCTCAGAATATAGGAACAAAGACCGGGATTTAATCTCTAGTTTATGCATTTTTTCTGTAATATATGTATGAAACAAAATCTTAGTCGGTATAGAAACGGATCCTTGATCGATTAATCCTTCAAAAGATTTAATCTCTACACTCTTAATAACAGTGAAATTTAGGAAGTCATGAACTCTACCTACCAGTTCAAGATAATTACCAAAGGATTTATTGCCCAAGGATTCTATTACAAACTGAATATTATCTTCCCTGATAGGTTTAGAATTTTCCCTGTAAAATGTAGGCGAAGAAGTAATTTGTATTTTACATTTTTCGTTAACTGTTATTGTAGGTGAAGTATAGATCGTTCTATCCGGTAACCTTTCGGGATTAAGGTCATGAATTGCTGATATCCAATGGTCTAGATTTGAATAAGATGTGGCTATTTTTTCAAATTTTATATTTTTATCTTCAAAAAAAACTACATTACCTCCGCAGACGGAAAAAAAAACAAGTTGCAGCTTGCTGCTGGCTATTAGCTCTAATTGGCTTTAGGAGTCTCAACCTAGGAGCAGTAGAGAATTTTGATGAAACATTTTATATTAATGGTCGTGAGCGCTCTGCCGATATAATTGCATATGATCCTGAGGTTAATATTTTATTAATAGTTGACTGCACAATAACCCAGCCAAGGAAGGATAAAATTAATAAAATTAAGAACACATCTGATTATATTTCCCAAAAATTAAAAGATGTCCTTGCATTTCCAGTTATCTTTTGTTCAGACACCATTATATATAGAGACGAAAGCGAAGTTTCTATATTAGATAAAAGCAATGTTGAAAAATTGGTTGAGACAGTTTTGAAAGGACGCAGGTTCGATGCAAAGAAGCTTCTCCGTCAATTCCTAATTCCTAATAATAGCTTCTAAGCTAGAACCACGTTCATCACCTGCAAAAAGTCCTTGAACGACTCTTAAGATCAGCGGAAGAATAGGGGCAGTAAGTCCAGATTGTTGATAAGTAGGAAGTAATCCTGTGACAGGTATTGGGACCGTTGTAGTAATAAATCCAACCAACGATACTGATATGCGTATAACAGCTTATGGAGTCATGCAAAGAGTAAATACTGATCAGCGTTGTTCTATTATTCATCTTACCTAGATAGTAATGCTGTTATTGCTCAAACCAATACATTAGCATCAAATAACTCTAGCCTTTCCAACTCTGGAAATAAATACAATAAATTATGCAAAGAAAGTGTCAACAATTTTTGCTCTTTATTTCTCAGTTGTTCTCCTAATTGATTGAGTTTATCGGGACCCAATTACCTTATTACTCTACTAATATTAAATCTGCCTCCATTCTTTTAGGGTCTGCCTCCAACTTTAGTCCAAAATGGGACAGTTGATCAAAACCTATTATGTTATATTGTAAAATGGCAAGATTTAACTTACATCTAATCGTCATACTATTTCCGGAAGTATCGTTAACATCAAATCCTATTTTTGCACCTGATACCATTATAGAATTTATTTCATGACCATCCGCTCCAGTGTATTCTTCAATGCCATCGAAAACTAATCCCTTACCTCTGGCCAATTCTTGGGTGATAGCAGATTGATAAGTACCGGTATCCAAAATGAAGTCTGCGTCTTCAACCCTTGTATTACCTCACTTGTTTTACTAGCTATCACTATTGCCAAAGCTTGATTGCCTTCGAATAATACAGTTGCAAATACTATTCTATACTGTGCAAATACTATGTTAATTTATGATTATATACATGATCATGATACTAAAGATAACGTCATTAAATTATTGAATTCCTGGGAGGGGAAAAAATCTGCTAACGAACTCAGACAAATCCTGGGGCAGAACAAATCTGAAGAATTATTGAGAAATATTGCAGAAGAAGGCGATCTGTCAGAAGATGAACGAATAAGATTAAGATATATGTTCAGAGAATCTCTAACGTTTGATTAAATCCAAGATACAGAATATGAATGCTAATCCAAATGGAGAAGATCTAGAGGAAAAGAAATTATTCCATACTTTTTGACAAAAGTATAGGAATCATGAAAGGCCTTTTTGGAGAGGCTGCAGAGATTGAACTTAAAAATACTGCTACAATAGGTATAGCGACCCAAAGATTGGATCCTGTAGAGATCCTTGGAGGCTCTTGTATTGTATTTACCATTACCAGTCACCGCTTATTCATGACAACAAATAATGCTTTTGGTAGTGGGTTAAGTGTACCTTGATACATTATCTTTAACGGATATTATTACAAAATCATTTCCAAATAATTGTTTTATCTCATACTCTGAAAACTTGTATGGCCCTTCCTGCCTTGGTTCTTTAATGCTAAAACATTTTAAAAATAATATCCCCTTGTCAAGTCATACTGTAAATAACAAAACTAATACTCTATCTTTCGGAGGATGGGAATTTGATATTAAAAGAACTGTTTATTCAACTGCTGATATAAAACAAATTTTCGATGGTTGGAATAGTCTAGTGGCTGCAAAAATACCTATGGATTTATTATTTTTGTCTCTTTTAAAAGAGCTATCCTATGATAATACCATTACCATAAACCATAATAATAATAATAAATGCAATACATTAGACCAGAAAAAGTCTAGTAAAGAAGAATCAGAGCTTATTGCATTGCTAAGAC
>Ga0126312_10002089_pt1 | contig 13254 bp, 12 predicted proteins | sample Plot104A_FD_92537 | JGI IMG/M metagenome (GOLD analysis project Ga0126312, IMG submission 92537) | Serpentine soil microbial communities from UC McLaughlin Reserve, CA, USA - Plot104A | ecosystem: Environmental > Terrestrial > Soil > Grasslands | place: USA: UC McLaughlin Reserve, Lake County...
CTCGGCTGCCGTGAAGAACGTCACCAGGTCCAGGACCTCGACGAGCCGCCGTACCACCTCTTCGAGCGCCGAGGCACGGCCGTTGCGGAACTCTGCGGCCTCTGCAGGCGGCAGCTCGCGAAGCTCCGCCTCCAGGCCGAGGTCGACGCCGTCCGCGCTATTCACGATCGGAATCAGCGGCTTCGTCGTCAGCGGCTCGAGCTCGGGTGGAAGCTCGCCCGGCCAGTCGCGCAGCGGCCGCTCCTCGTCCACGTGCGCGACCAACTGTTCGAGAAGCTCGGCCTCTGCCCGGAGCGCCCGATCGCCCGACTTCGCCTCCTTCCGCACCCGCTCGAGCCGCCGCTCGACGTGGTCGCGATCGGCGACGAGTAGCTCGAGCTCGAGCGACGGCAGCTCGGAGCGGTCACGAACGACGGCAAGGAGTGCGTCGGCGCGACGCACACCGCCGAGCTGCGCCTCGGCCGTTCCGGGAACGTCCATGACTTGAATCGTCGCCGGCGTCCGCTTCGCCGACCCGAAGACGCGAGCGACAGCCTCCAGCCGCTCGTCGGCGATCGGCGCGACGCCCATGTGCGGCGTCCCGTACCCCTCGGGGCGCACCCCCGTCAGGGCGGTGAACAGGGTCGTCTTGCCCGAGCCTGGAGGCCCGACGATCCCGACGTCGAGTGCCATCCCCGGGTTCTAGCGCGTGACGTGCTTCTGAAGCGAAGCGAGTGCGCGGTGCTGGAGCGACTTCACCGCCCCTTCGGACTTGCCGAGAATCGCAGCTGCCTCGGCGTTCGAGAAGCGGAAGACGAACTTCAGCGTCAGCACCTGCCGCTGCTCCGGCGACAGGCGCTCGATGAGCGTCATCATGCTCGTCTGCCCGAGGGAGACGAGTGCCTGCTCCTCGGCCGAGCTCTCCTCACCCTGCACCGTCTCCGGGACCTCCTCCTCAGGCTGCCACCGGCGATTGGCCCGGAAGTGATCCATGGCGAGGTTGTGGGCGATGCGGAAGAGCCAGGCAGAGAAGGGGACCGACCGCCACTGGAAGCGCCCGATCGCCTCGAGCATCTTCACGAACGTCTGTGTCGTCAGGTCCTCGGCGTCATGCCTGCTGCCGACGCTCATGTGCAGGTAGCTGTAGATGCGATCGAAGTGCAGAAGGTAGAGCTCCTCTAGGGCGACCCGGTCGCCGCGCTGTGCGCGCTGGACAAGGCCGCGGATTCGCCCGTTGTTGCCCCGCCGCTTGTGTACAGGTGCTTCCGCGGTGACCTTCTCCCGCACATCGTTGGGATGCCCGGGTCTCTAGCTCACAAAACCGAGGCGGCCCTCGCGCGCAAAGCGCTTGAGATAGACGACTCGCCCGAGCGCGACTGTGTAGCGACCGTCTTCGGCATCGAGAACGAGCGTCCCTCCCTTGCCGGCCTCGAGCGCGTTCTCGAGCTCATCCCCCGCCCGAGCGGTGACGAGCGCGCTCATGATCTGGCTGCCCTCGAAGCCGATCTCGATGCGGGTGTCGTGTTCGTTACTGGCCATCGGTGACGATCTCAGAGAGTACGCCGTGCGCAGAGTCGGGGTGAACGAAGGCGACCTGGAGACCGAACAAGCCCTCGCGCGGGGCTTCGTCGATCAACTCGGCGCCATCGCCCGACAGCTGACGAAGCGCCGCCGGCAGGTCGGCGACCTCGTAGGCGACGTGGTGCATGCCCGGGCCGCGCGCGGCGAGGAACTTCCCGACCGGAGTCTCGACGCCGAGCGACGCCATCAGCTCCACGCGTCCTTCGCCGAGGCGGACCGACACCGCCTCGATGCCCTGGTCCTCCAGCGTGCCGCGGTGCTCCACGGCTCCGCCGAAGACCCGTTCATACGTCGCGACGGCCTCGTCGAGGTTCTCGACAGCCATGCCCACGTGATGGATTCGAAGGGCCTCCACGGCCCTGAATCTATCTACCCGTGTTCGGGCTGCGGCAGGGCGCGAATCGTGCCGACCGTCTCGCTCGAGCGAGACTCCTGTTCGATGCCGGTCAGCAGATTGGCGAGGTCGTCGCGGTTCAGCGTCTCCTTTTCAAGGAGTGCGCCCGCAACGAGGTCGAGCCCCGTGCGGTGCTTCTCGAGCAGGCGGATCGCCTCGTCGTAGGCGCCGTCGGTGAGCCGCCCCTGCTCCTTGTCGCGCAACTGCTTCGTCTCCTCGGAGAGTGCGTAGTTGTCGGCGCGCATCGTTCGTGAGACGACCCCTTCCGACATGCCATACTCGAACACCATTGCCCGGGCCAGGATCGTGACCTTCTCGAGATCGCTGGCGGCCCCGTTTGTCACCCGCCCGAAGACGACCTGCTCGGCGGCGCGACCTGCGAGCCCGATCTTCATCCAGTCGATCAGCTCTTCCCGCGTGTGCAGGTAGCGCTCCTCTTCGGGGAGGTGGAACGTGTAGCCCAGGGCCTCGCCGCGGGAGACGATCGTGGCCTTCTGGACGGGGTCGCCCAGCAGGAAGGCCATCACCGCGTGCCCGGCCTCGTGGTAGGCGAGAATCCGCTTCTCCTTCTCCGTGACGACGCGCTTCTGCTGGAGGCCGGCGACGACGCGCTCCATCGCTGCCTCGAAATTGGCATGTGTGATGTCGTTCCGATCCTCGCGCCCCGCGAAGATCGCGGCCTCGTTGGCGATGTTGGCCAGATCGGCGCCGGTTAGGCCGGCGGTCTGGCGCGCGACGATATGGAGGTCGATGTCCGGCGACAGGGGCTTGCCGCGGGTGTGCACCTTGAGGATCTGCTCCCGCCCGGCGAGGTCGGGGGGTGAGACCAGGATCTGTCTGTCGAAACGCCCGGGCCTGAGTAGCGCCGGGTCGAGGTTGTCGAGCCGGTTCGAGGCGCCCATGACGATCACTTGGCCCTCGCTCTTGTTGAACCCGTCCAGCTCGACGAGCAGCTGGTTCAGCGTCTGGTCGTGTTCCCGGTCGCCGCCGCCGCCGCCGGTCCGCTTCATACCGACCGCGTCGAGCTCGTCGATGAAGACGATCGCCGGCGCGTCGTTCCGCGCCTGCTCGAAGAGCTTGCGGATGCGCGCCGCCCCGAGTCCCGCGAACATCTCGACGAAGGCGGACGCGCTCTGCGAGTAGAAGCTGGCGCCGGACTCGTGGGCGACGGCCTTCGCGAGCAGCGTTTTGCCCGTTCCAGGTGGCCCGTGGAGCAGAATGCCCTTCGGAACACGCGCCCCCAGTCGCTCGAAGCGCTGGGGGTGGCGGAGGAAGTCCACGACCTCGCGCATCTCCGCCTTCGCTTCGTCCAGGCCGGCGACCTCGTCCCAGGTGACATTGCTGATCGAGCTCTGTTTGACCTGTGTGGTCTTCACGCGCGGCATCACCTGCAGCGTGCGCCACAGCAGGTAAATGATCATCGCGAACATCATGATCGGGAGCCAGATAAACATGATGCTCCCGAACCCCTTGATCACCTCGACCACGTCGAATGGCATAAACCGGCTATCGGCAGACCGCGGCCGCGCATAAAGCCTTCCGCGACGTCGAGCGGGCCCCAGACGCGCCAGATCGCGCATCCGGACGCGCGAGATCGTGGCATCGATCATCTAGCCTGCGGGCGTGGCCGAGCTACCGATTCCGCCGCACTTCGACGCCGACCGCGTCGGCGAAGTCTGGCGAGTCCCCTACCAGGAGCGCGCCGAGGAGGCACACGCCTGGGGCGACGAGCATGGCCTTCGGCCAGCGCTCGAGGACGGCTTCCGGATCTGTCTCGTCTGCGTCGACGTCCAGAACACGTTCTGCATCCCCGGGTTCGAGCTCTTCGTGGCCGGCCGCTCGGGAACCGGCGCGGTCGAGGACAACCGCCGATTGTGCGAGTTCGTCTACCGCAACCTCGGCGCGATCACGGCCATCATCCCCACGCTCGACACTCACCGAGCGATGCAGATCTTCCATGCCGCCTGGCTCGTGGACACCGCGGGCCGCCACCCCGAGCCATACACGCTCGTGACGCCGGACGACGTCGAGACGGCCCGCTGGCGGGTCAATCCCGCGGCGGTCGAGAGCGCCGGGATCGAGGCCGACTATGCGGAGCGCCAGCTCTTGGACTACACGCGCAAGCTGGCAGAGCGCGGGAAGTACAGCCTCACGATCTGGCCGTACCACGCGATGCTGGGAGGAGTTGGGCACGCGCTCGTTCCCGCCGTCGAGGAGGCGATCTTCTTCCACAGCATTTCCCGCTCGAGCCAGCCCGCGTTCCAGGTCAAAGGCGACAATCCGCTGACCGAGCACTACTCAATGCTGGGCCCCGAGATCACCGAAGGGCCGGACGGGGAAACCATCGCCGGGAAGAACGACCTGCTGATCCAGCAGCTCTCGCTCTACGACGCGATCGTCGTCGCCGGCCAGGCGAAGAGCCACTGCGTCGCCTGGACGATCGACGACCTGCTCGAAGGGGACGATGCGCGCGAGCAAGGGCTCGCACCGCGAACGTACCTGCTCGAAGACTGCACGTCGCCGGTCGTCGTGCCGGGGATGGACTACACGAAGGAGGCCGACGCGGCATTCGAGCGCTTCGCAGCGGCCGGCATGCACGTCGTCCGCTCGACCGAGCCGATCGAGAGCTGGCCCGGGATTCCGACCGCCGTCAGGTAACGAGGTCGAGCCGCTCGTTCGGCCGGTACCAGCGTCCGGCCTTGGCGGAGGCCCGTCCATCCGTGAGGACGACGTCGGCCGTGAAGTCGTTCTCTCCGCGGATCAGCGCCGACCCCACGCCGTAGGAATCGACCGGAACGTCCTTCTCCTCGAACTCCGCGATCCGCTCGGCGTTCATTCCGCCCGAGACGACGATCTTCACGCGCTCGAAACCGTCGCGGTCGAGGGCTTCGCGCACCTTCCGGACGAGGCGGCTGTTGACCCCACGCGGATCGAAGTCGCCGAGGTCGTTCCACAGCGATCGGTCGACCATCGTGCGTGAGGTGTCGAGACGAACACCCCAGAGCCGCTCCCGCAAAGCTCGAGCGACCTCGAGCGACGTGCGGACGGAGTCGTTCTCGAAGTCGACCAGGACGACGACGTTGCGGTCGGGATCTGTGTGCTCGACGAACTTGGTCGCAGCGAGAACGGTGTTCCCTCCGTACGAGCTGATCAGCGAGTGCGGAACGGTGCCGATCGCCCGACCGCCCCACCACGACGCATTTGCCTCGGTCGTCACCCCGATCGGCACGCCGATGGTCGCGCCCGCGATGTAGGCCGCATAGCCGTCGCCCGTCTGCACGCGGTGATGGTCGTATCGGGCGGGCATGAAGATGATCGGCTTCCCGTTGGCCGCCTCGACCACCCGCTTGACGTTCGTGGCGATCATCGTCCGTCGAGCGAGGACACCCAGGTAGACGGTCTCGAGGTGGGCGAAGCCGGTGTAGTCGCCCTCGATCGTCATCACGGTCTCCCACGGCGAGATCTCGTCGCCGTCGTAGAGCGCGTGCGCGGTGAGCGCGTCCCAGTCGTCGGAGCAGAGCTTGAGCACCGCGATCGCTTCGTCCATTCCCGCCAGCACTGCTCGTTTCTTCTGGAAGACCTGCATCACGACCCGCGGGCGCCTGCCGTCCTCGAGCAGTACCCGGCGAGTCTGGTTGAAGTACTCGTCGGTGTAGTAACCCTCCCGCATCTTCTCGACCGGGAGGTCGAAGATCTCCGGCGGCAGGCGCCTACCTCGCGTCTCGACACTCACGCCTGTGTCTCCTCGAGCCGCAGGCATTCCGCGAGCGCCGTCTCGGCGACCTCGAGCTGCTCAGGCGTCGGCTCCTCCGTCGCGAGCCGGTGCTGGAGCTCGTGCCCCGGCTTGGCCAGCAGCTTCGTTAGCCGGCTGTCCGGGTTCCGGGCCATCCACGCGAAGATCTCGGTCGACGTCGCCAGCGCACCGATCGAAGCGGCCAGGCGGGCAGGGCCGCGCAGATGCTCGGGCGCCTTCGCCGCCAGAGAGTTCCCTGCGGCCATCGTCACGAGCAGCGGGCCGACGAGGTGCGAGCCGCAACGCTCATGCTCCTTCTCCCGTGGCTCGTCGTGCTCATACGTGCCGATCGAGATGTGCTCGGCCCCGTGGTAAGCGGCGAGCGTCGTACCGCGAAGGGCGACCGCAGCCGGTGCCAGCGACGCGAGTCCCGCCAAGAGCTCCTTTGCCGCGACCCCGAGCGATGAGCGCCTCACGATCTGCGTCACCGCCGCCCCCGCCACCATCGCCACGGCTACCGACGGCCGCTCGAACGGGAGGCGCGCCTCCGGGAGGCGCTTGCGCACTTCGGGGAGCAGGGCGAAGACCTCGACCACCCTGGCGGGGCCGCGGAGCAGCGGCTGCTCGATCCGAGCCGCGCGGAAGCGCTTCAGCGCCGAAGCTTGCTTCAGGCCCCCGTCCGGGAGGCGGACCGCACAGGCCCATGCGTTGGGCCCGTGCACGAGCACCCCGTTCGCGAGCGCCATCCCCCCGAGTCGAAGCTTCTCGTCGGCCATGGGATTACCGTACCGACGACATGCCGAGTGCGGCGTGGCGGAGGAAGCGCACGCCGAGCTCGAGGTCGTCGACCTCGATCCGCTCGTCCGCCGAGTGGATCAGCCGCGCCGCCACCTCTGCCTCCATCGCCCGCATCGGGAAGAACCCGTAAGCCACCGTGCCGAAGGCCTCGCGCACCCAGTGGCTGTCTGTGAAGCCCGAGAGCAGCAGCGGCACGGTCTGGGCTTCGGGCTCGAGCTCCGCCACGAACGACTCGACCACGTCCCAGAGCGGCGTCTCGGCCGGCGAGCGCGTTCCGCCCTGGGCCTCGATCCACTCGAGGTCGTACGCGGCCCCTTCGAGGAGCGCGGCCACCTTAGCCTCCACCTCGTCCCGAGTGTGACCCGGAAGGATCCGGCAGTCGACGGTGATCTCGCAGCGATTCGGGATCACGTTGCGCTTCTCCGAGGCCGCGATCATCGTCGGAGCGAGCGTCGTGCCGAGCAGCGGCTCGACGATGTCACCGGCCAGAGGGTGCACCGCCCGAGCCGCGGAAACTGCATCCATCGGCTCGGGAACGGCCCCGCAGACTGCCCGTAGAAACGCCGCCACCTCGGGCCCGACCTCGGGTTCGTCATGGAACATGCCCAGCCGCTCGAGCAGCGGCGCGGCCTTCACGAGCGCGTTGTCGGCGATCCCGGGCCGCGACGCATGGCCGCTTCGGCCGTGAACCGTCAAACGGAACGGCGCACTCATCTTCTCGGCCGTCGAGCAGACCCAGAAAACGCGTCCGTCCAGCACGAGCCGGTCGCCGCCGCCCTCGTTGACGCAGTACTCGGCCCGAACCGCCTCAGGGTGCGCCTCGACGAGCCATTGCAGCCCGAACCCGTCCCCGACCTCCTCGTCGGCACAAGCCGCGAAGATGAGATCGCCGTCGGGCTCGAAGCCCTCTCGCGCCAGCGACGCGACCGCAACGGCACTCGCGGCGACCTGACCCTTCATGTCCAGCGCGCCGCGGCCCCACACCTGGTCGTCGCGAAGCTCGCCTGCCCACGGATCGAGCTGCCACTCGCGCGGGTCGGCCAGCACGGTGTCGGTGTGGGAAAGAAGGAGGAGTCGCGGGCCATCTCCGGTTCCCGGGATCCGGGCGACGAGGTTCGCGCGCTCCGGCACCTTCGCGAAGAGCTCGCAGGCGACGCCGTTGGCTTCGAGATAGGCGCGTAGGTGCTCTGCCGCGCGCGTCTCGTTCCCCGGCGGGTTGACCGTGTCGAGCCGGATCAGCTCCTGGAGGAGGCCCGCGGCCTCGTCGCGCAACGAGACCGTCGCCACTAGACGGGTGATGCCATCTGGCGCTGTTTCGGTTCCTCGAACGGCATCGATTACCCCTTCTTCTTCTTCTCAGTCTTCATGCTCGGGCCGCCCGAGCGACGTGAGCATACTTTCCCTGCATTGGCCGATCTCTTCTCTGACGCAGCCGACCAGCGCCTGCCCGACTTCGCTCCGCTCGCCCTTCGTCTCAGGCCGCAGCGTCTCGAAGACTTCGTCGGGCAGCAGCACGTTCTCGCCGAGGGCTCGGCGCTGCGGCTGGCAATCGAGGAGGACCGCGTCGGCTCGATGATCCTCTACGGCCCGCCCGGAAGCGGGAAGACCACGCTGGCCCGGATCGTCGCCAACCAGACCGGCGCCGAGTTCGAAGAGCTCTCGGCCGTCTCTGCGTCTGTGAAGGACGTGCGGGAGACGATCGCGCGCGGCCGTGAGCGCCTCGGCGCCTCAGGGGTCCGGACGATCCTCTTCCTCGACGAGATCCACCGCTTCAACAAGGCCCAGCAGGACGCACTGCTCCCGGCCGTGGAAGAGGGAATCGTGACCCTGATCGGCGCGACAACCGAGAACCCCTACTTCGAGGTCAACTCTGCCCTCCTATCCCGGACGCAGATCTACGAGTTGGAACCTCTGTCGGCAGAGGAGCTCGCCACCGTCGTCAGCAGGGGAATCGCCGCCCTCGACATCGAAGTCTCCGAGGCGCTGGTGGAGCTGATCGCGCAGCGGGCCGGAGGAGATGCTCGCAACGCGCTCAACATCCTGGAGCTCGCTGCTCAGACGGCGAGGGCCGAAGGTGTCGCGATCACCGAGGAGCACGTCGAGGACGCGGCTCGCAAGCGTCCACTCGTCTACGACAAGGGCGGCGACGCCCACTACGACTTCATCTCGGCGTTCATCAAGTCGATGCGGGGGTCAGACCCCGACGCGTCGCTGTACTACCTCGCCGCGATGCTCGAGGGCGGCGAGGACGCGCGCTACGTCGCGCGCCGGATGATCGTGCTCGCGTCCGAGGACATCGGCAACGCCGATCCTCGAGCTCTGCAGGTGGCGGTCGCCGCGGCGCACGCTGTCGAGCACGTCGGCCTTCCGGAGGCACAGCTCAACCTCGCCCAGGCCGCCATCTACCTCGCCCGCGCGCCGAAGTCGAACGCGGTGATCACGGCCCTGCGCGAAGCCCAAAAGGACGTCCGCGAGCACGGGCATCTGCGGCCTCCCGCACCGCTGCGCGACGCTCACTACTACGGCGCGAAGAAGCTCGGGCGCGGACAAGGCTACGTCTACCCGCACTCCGATCCCCGGGGGTTCGAGGTCGACTACCTTCCCGATGAGCTGAAGGGGCGGCGTTACTATCGGCCGTCCGGTTCAGGCGAGGAGGAGGGGGACGACGATGGCAGTTGAGCGCAAGGCGAAGGCGACCTGGGAAGGCGATCTGATGGGCGGCTCCGGGGAGGTCTCGACGGAGAGCGCCGCCGTCCGCAACGCGAGGGTGGAATGGAGTTCCCGCGCCGAGCAGGCCGACGAGAACACCAGCCCCGAGGAGCTGATCGCGGCCGCCCATGCGACCTGCGTCCTGATGGCGCTCGCCAACGTGCTGGCTCAGGCGGACACGCCACCGGCGAAGCTGGAGAGCGAGGCGACGGCGACTTTCGACAAGACGGGCGACGGATTCCGGATGACGACGATGCGCATCGCGATCCGCGGCCAGGTCGAGGGCCTCGACGAGGAGGAGTTCCGGCGAGCCGCAGAGGACGCGAAGGAGAACTGCCCGGTCTCGCAGGCGCTGAAGGGCAACGTCGACGTCACGGTCGACGCAGCGCTCGCCTAGTCCGAACCCTTGACGATGCGCTGGGCCGCGAACTCGCCGAAGTCGCCTCCCATCGACCGGTAGGCGGCGGCGGCCCGCTCGACGTCGTACTCGGTGCGGCGAAAAGTGAAATCGCCGTCCCAAGTGGCCCACGCAGCCCGAACGTCCCCGTCGAGCGGCATCCCGACGCTGCCGGGGTTGACGAGATCGGTGCCGTGGGGGCCGGGGCGCCGAAACTGCTGGTGGCTGTGCCCGAAGACGATCGTCCGGTCGGTCACGCCGGCGAGGAGCCGCTCCTCGCCGTCCTGCGGCTCGGGCGCAAAGCTGTCGACGTCGGAGAGCGGCGAGCCGTGGACGAAGAGGACCCCGTCGAGCTCCGTACGATCCGGCAAGCCGTACAGCCACTCGACCTCCTCCTCCGGGAGGCCTGAGCTGAGCTGCTCGTAGACCTCCATCACCTCGGGCCGGTCGAGCGGAGGCTCACGCAGCCAGCGCTCGCCGTTCCCGCGGATCCAGACTGCGTTCGGCAAGGCGCGGAGACGATCGAGCGTCTCCTCCGGGGCCGGGCTGGGCGTCCCGTAGTCGCCGCCGAGGATGTAGCGGACAGCACCGATCGTCTCGGTCTCGGCCAGCACCGGGTCGAGCGCAGCGGTATTTCCGTGAATGTCGTAAAGGACTGCTAACACGACGCTCCATTCTGGACGTGATCGGTTAGGGTCGCGCCGAGTGTCGGAGCTGCGGAGATCGCCGGTCGAGCGGCGAATCAACGTCGTCCTCGTGGACGACGATCGGGGTTTCGTCGAATCCCTGCGGACCCTTGTCGACGAGCAGCCGCAATTGTCCGTCGTCGGGATCGCGAGTGACGGGCTGGAGGCGATCGAGCTCGTCGAGGAGCTGGGCCCGGAGGCGGTTGTCATCGACCTGCACATGCCGCGCCTGGACGGCGTCAGCGCCGTCGCTCGAATACGTCAGGACCACCCGGGCGTATGTCTGATCGCGATCACGGGCGACGACGCCCAGGACCTGCACGAGGCAGTCGCCGAGGCCGGCGCCGACGCGGTGCTGCTGAAAGACGATCTTATCGACGGGCTGGCTGATCAGATCGTCACCGCCCGCGAGCGCGTCGCAGCCGGTTAGCAAAGAGATGGCGAGGGCCGGAATCGAACCGGCGACACCACGGTTTTCAGCCGTGTGCTCTACCGACTGAGCTACCTCGCCGCGTGGCGGATTGTAGGCGCTATCCCACACGACGAGGGGCCGCCCGGAGGCGGCCCCTCGAGTGCGTTTCGGTGTCGCTCGCTACGGCAGCTTGAGCGTCCAGGCGCCGAAGCCGTGCGTCGTCACATACATGACGCGGTTTGCCTGGTCGATCTTCAGGTACGGCACCGTCGTCGTCGGGAGACCAGGCGCCGCCTGGGTCCACCCGGTTTTCGGCCGCACCCGCTTGATCACGCCAAAGTCCGTACCGGCGTACAGGACACCCTTCCGCTCGTCCCGCTCGATCGTCCCGACCGGCAGGTCGCCGATCGCGTGCGGGCCCGAACCGTCCAGGCGCGTGAAGTTCGCCGCGCCTGTCGAGCGGTTGTAGCGCACTTCGAAGACGTGACCCGGCGTCTCCGGGGTCACGTGGTTGTACCCGCTGTACGAGATGTACGCGTGGTTGGGATCCGACGGGTCGATGTAGATGTCCGACGGGTACCGCGGAGGATCGACCGACGAGCTCGGGTCGATCCGGGTCCAGGCGATCGACGCCGCATTTGCGGCCCCGGCGTTCGTCGTGACGAAGATCCGGCCCGCGCTGGTCGCAGCCCAGACCACGTTCCGGTCCGACGGGGCCGGCTCGTTGGCCGAGATGTGCCCGCCGGAGCGGTCCGCGCCCCACGGATACGGGGCCGGACACGGGACCGTCCAGGGATCACTCGGGGTCGCCGCGGGCGGGCAAGCCGCCGCGGGGCCGTAGGTGAGCCGGCCGGGGTGACCGGGATCGCCCATCGCCTTCCAGTCGTCACAGACGTCGACCGCCGGCTGGTAGGTGCCGTTCTCGTCGATGTCGCCGTTGCCGGTCCAGACGTTGCAGTGCTCCTTCACGTCCGCGTACGGGAAGGCGGGATTGATGCCGCCGTTCAGCGAACGGAACACGTGCTCGCGACCGGTAAACATCAGCTTGCCGACCTTCGGGTGGAACAGCGTCGGAGCGATGAACGCTGCCAGCTCGCGGTCGTAGCGGAACGGCGCCGCCCCGGGTGCAAGAAGCGTGTCCGAGATCCAGGTTCCTGCCTCCTGGTTGCGCGGCTCGTCGAGAACGGCAAGCGAGCCGCCCTGCCACGAGAACACGGAGTAGTCCGGATCGACGGCGTCGAACCCGTTGTACGCGCCGTCGGCGACGAACGTCTCGATCCACGTCTTCGTACCCGGCTGCCTCATCCAGGAGCCGTTGTCCTGCGCGCCCCCGGCCAGCTCACCGGGGCGGTTGGGGTTGAAGGTCATCTGGTAGAAGTGGAGCGTATTGAGTCCGTTGTTGATGGACTCGATTCGCTCCGGGATCCGCTTCGTGACCGCCTGGCAGAGAGCGAGGCGCGCCGCCGTTATCGCAGGATCCGTCGGATGGGGACGGACGACGGATGCGCAGTCCGCCGAGTCGTCCACGAAGTTGCCGTTCGACCGAACGACGCCGCCGTCCCCGGTCTCGACGAACCGCTTCCAGTCGGCGGGATGCGTGACGATCGAGTGCTGATCGGGATGGATGCCGTGCGGCTGGAGGTTGTCCGCCGCGTCGTAGGTCATGTCCGTGAAGGACACGCCGGCGTCAGTCGAGAGCAGAACTGCGCGCCCGTTCGAGGACCCCACCCCGGCCTGGTTGTAGTCGTTGTCGCCGAGCAGGTAGACGGTGTCGGGACTGTGGGCCGACCCGTCGGCCTTCCGTGGCACATAGACGTAGTTGTCGTAGTTGCACTGCGGGTCGCAGTACCCCTGGCTGGTGGTGTTCGTCAGCTCGGTAAACGTGGGCACCCCGGTACGAACGCTGTCGCTCCGGAAGAACTTGGCGGTCTGCCCGGAGCCGCTTCCGACGCCCACATACATGCGCGTAGCGCCATTCGGCAGCACGACCACGTCGAACTCGGCACGCTCCACGTCCGCGCCGGTGGCAGGACTGGTCGAGGGCCCGCGTGGCGCGAAGATCTGCGTCCAGGTGCCTGGATCGCCGTTCGAGTTGGAGCGCCAGATGCCCTTCGCCATGAAGGACGCATAGACCGTATTCGTGTCGACCGGGTCGATGTGCACACGCCGCGCGCCGCGCGGTGAGCACGCGGTCTGGCCGAGGAACACAGCCGTGGGCGTCGCGTCCGTGCAGTTCGTGGCGTTGCCCTGGCTCACGAGCGTGAACGTCTGACCGCCGTCAGTCGAGCGCCACAGACCGAAGTGCGGTGCGCCGGGAATGTTCGCACCGCGGTCGACGCCTGTACAGCACGTGCTGCTGATGCCGCGCGAGCCCTGCGCGCCCGACCCCACGAAGATCGTGGCCGGCTCGCCGGGCTTGACCTGGATCGAGCCGATGCCGCGACCGCTGAAGTACTGCGTGCCGAGAGGGCCGCTCCAGTGGTCGCCGCCGTCCTTCGACTTGTAGAGGCCGACGCCAGCGATGCAACCGCTCCGGCAGGTGTTCGGCTCGCCCGTTCCCGCGTA
>Ga0126312_10002090_pt1 | contig 13254 bp, 14 predicted proteins | sample Plot104A_FD_92537 | JGI IMG/M metagenome (GOLD analysis project Ga0126312, IMG submission 92537) | Serpentine soil microbial communities from UC McLaughlin Reserve, CA, USA - Plot104A | ecosystem: Environmental > Terrestrial > Soil > Grasslands | place: USA: UC McLaughlin Reserve, Lake County...
GCGAAGATCGGCGTGCTCGGCCCGAACGGCGCCGGCAAGTCGACGCTGCTGCGGATCATGGCGCTGCGCGAGGAGCCGTCGTCCGGAGTCGCCGAGCTCGCGCCGCGCGCGAGCGTCGGCCTCCTCGAGCAGGAGCCGCACCTGGACGAGTCGCGCGACGTGCGCGGCAACGTCGAGGACGGCGTCCGCGAGCTGCGCGACCTGCTCGACCGCTTCAACGCGATTTCGGCGCAGTTCGCCGAGCCCGAGGCCGACTTCGACGCGCTCCTCGCCGAGCAGGCGAAGGTGCAGGACGAGATCGACCGCCGCAACGCCTGGTCGCTCGACGCGACCGTCGAGCGCGCGATGGACGCCCTCCGGGTTCCAGACGGCGATCGCGACGTGACGACGCTTTCGGGCGGCGAGCGGCGCCGGGTCGCCCTCTGCCGCCTGCTGCTCTCCGCGCCCGACCTGCTCCTGCTCGACGAGCCGACGAACCACCTCGACGCAGAATCCGTATGGTGGCTCGAGCGCTTCCTGGCGGAGTACCAGGGAACGGTCGTCGCCGTCACCCACGACCGGTACTTCCTCGACAACGTCGCCGGCTGGATTCTCGAGCTGGACCGCGGCCGCGGCATTCCGTTCGAGGGCAACTACTCGTCCTGGCTGGAGCAGAAGCAGGAGCGCCTCGCGGCCGAGGAGAAGCACGAGTCGGCGCGGCGCCGCACGCTCGCGCGTGAGCTCGAGTGGGTGCGGATGAGCCCACGCGCGCGGCACGCGAAGTCGAAGGCGCGCCTCGGCGCGTACGAGAAGCTGCTCGCGGAGGACAACTCGCAGAAATTCGACGGCGTCGAGATCCACGTCCCCGCCGGACCGCGGCTCGGCGACGTCGTGATCGAGGCGAGCGACGTCGCGAAGGGCTTCGGCGACCGGCTGCTCTTCGAGGACCTGACGTTCTCGCTCCCGCCGGCGGGCATCGTCGGCGTGATCGGCCCGAACGGCGCCGGCAAGACGACCCTCTTCCGAATGATCGTCGGCGACGAGCAGCCGGACGCGGGCGAGCTTCGCGTCGGGGACACCGTCGAGCTCGCGTACGTCGACCAGTCGCGCGGCGCGCTCGATCCGGCGAGCACGGTGTGGAAGGAGATCTCGGGCGGCGCCGACATCCTCACGCTCGGGCGGCGCGAACTGAACTCGCGTCAGTACGTGTCGTGGTTCAACTTCAAGGGGTCCGACCAGCAGAAGCGCGTCGGCGACCTTTCGGGCGGGGAGCGGAACCGCGTCCACCTCGCGAAGCTGCTGCGGAGCGGCGGGAACGTCCTGCTCCTCGACGAGCCGACGAACGACCTCGACGTCGACACGCTGCGCGCACTCGAGGACGCGCTGCTCGACTTCGCGGGCTGCGCCGTCGTGATCACGCACGACCGCTGGTTCCTCGACCGCGTGGCGACGCACATTCTCGCGTTCGAGGGCGACTCGCAGGTGAAGTGGTTCGAGGGCAGCTGGGGCGAGTACGCGGCGTGGGTCAAGGAGACGCGCGGCGAGGACGCGCTCGAGCCGCACCGCATCAAGTACAAGCCGCTCGTGCGCGCGTAGCGCTACGTGACGAAGCTTTCGGAGCTAGCGGCGGACGACGCCCATCGAGATCGACCCGACGTAGCCCGTCGCCGCCTTCCGGAGCGCCAGTAGCGACTTGCCTCCGCCGTTCCGGAAGATCGCGTCGGAGCTGTTCCGCGTCGACCGCGCCGGCCGCGACCTGTACGACGCGCTCCGGTACGCCGAATCCGTGACCGCGTCCGGAAAGTAGAGCTGACCCGTGTGGAGGACATCGCCGCCGAGGTGCACCTTCACGTGGATGTGCACGGTCCGGCCCGGGTACCAGCCGGGGTAGACCGTCCGGAAGATCGCGAGACCCTGCGCATTCGTCCGCTGGATCCCGCGCATGAACGTCCGGCTGGAGGCACCCGCGCCGAAGCCTGAGTAGACGCCGGCCGCGTCGGCGTGCCAGATGTCGACGGCCGCACCGCGGATCGGCTTGCAGTTCGACGCGTTGACGACCTTCAGGCGGAGCGTGAGCGGCGTTCCGGGCCTCCCCTCCGTGATGTTGCCGCGAACGCGCTCGCCGTCGATGTAGTACGGGCCCTCGGTCTGCTCAGGCGTCAGCACGCACGTCACGGCGCCCGAGGCGACTCCGGCGGGGCCTTCTCCGGCCGCGTCCGAATCGGCGACCTTCGCCAGGCTGCCGGCTCCGATCGCAGCGGCGACGATGCCGCCGAGCCGCAGGAGCGAGCCGCGGCGGGTCAGGCCCTCGGGCTCGACCTGCTCGAACTCGTCCCGCTCGAACTCGTCCATCGCCGCGAGCGTACTGCCGCGATCTGAGTAACGAATAAGTCCGCGGCAGGATTAGGAACGAGCAGCACTGGGTAGACGCGGCGCCGTGGCCGGGTTGGGCGGTTGCAACGCGTACTTCGAGCACTCGCTCGCGCTCGGCGACACGGAGATTCGCGTCTACCGCTGCGACTGGGGCTGGTACGTGAAGTCGCCGTACCGCGAGGCGCGGTCGCGCTACCTCGACCGGGCGCTCGAAGAGGTGCTGGGCAAGCTCGACCGCAGAGCAGTGCGCGCCGTCGTCGACACGCTTGGCCACGAGCTCACGATCGAGCGCAACAGGACCGGCCGAACCGCGTCACGCGTCCTCGGCGCCGCGCCCACGGCGGGGTAGCGCGTCCCGACACGTAGGGTCCGCTGTGGTGGACTTGGATGCGGTCCAGCTCCGGGTGCTCGGGTGCCTGATCGAGAAGCAGCGGACGACGCCGGACCAGTACCCGCTCTCGGTGAACTCGCTCCGCCTCGCGTGTAACCAGGCGACGAACCGCCATCCCGTCGTCGAGTACGACGAGCCGACGATCCGTGCGGCGCTCTCGGAGCTGTCGCGGCGCGGATTGGCCCGTCTCACGAGCGGCCCCGGGAGCCGCGCCGTCAAGTACCGGCACCTGGTCGACGACGCGCTCTCCCTCTCCGCCGCCGAGAGCTCGGTGCTCGCCGTGCTGGCACTGCGAGGCGCGCAGACGGCTGCCGAGCTGAAGCAGCGCGTCGAGCGGCTGCACCGGTTCGAGTCGAACGCGGAGGTGACCGAGACGTTGCGTGCCCTCGCCGAACGTGAGCTCACGCAGCTGCTCCCGCGCAGGCCCGGCGAGCGGGAGGAGCGGTGGGTGCAGCTCCTCGGCGACGGCGGAGCGCCGGCCGCGTCGCCTTCGCCTACCGCTGACGCGCCGCCTTTGCCTACCGCTGAGGAGCGCCCCGACCTGGAGGAGCGAGTCCGCCGGCTCGAGGAGGCCGTCGCGGCGCTCCACACGCACATGGCACCCGAGGACGCCTGATGCCGCTGCGCCGGCCTCCCGCTGTCGCGCTCCAGAGGCACGTCACGAGCTACTACGGCTTTCGCGAGCAGACACCCGAACCGCTCCGGCGGCGAGAGGGACCCGGGAGGGACATCGTCGTGGTCGTCAGCTTCGGCGAGGAGTGGCTGATCGACCAGGAGCGTCACACGTCCTTCGTGGGCGGACTGCGCGAGACGCAGGTGACGACCGAGCACGAAGGTCGCTCGCACGGGATGCAGATCGACCTTGCGCCGCTCGCAGCCCACATGCTGTTCGGCTTTCCACTCGACGCGCTCGCGAACGCGGTCGTCCCGCTCGAGGACGCGCTCGCAGAGCCGTCGCTGCCCGAGCGGCTGTACCTCGCCGGCACCTGGAGCGCGCGGTTCGATCTCCTCGACCGCGTCCTCGCCGCGCGCCTGTCGGCCGCGCCGCCCGTGCGGCCGGAGCTGATCTGGGCGTGGCGCAAGCTCTGCGCGGCGCAGGGGGACATCCGCATCGGAGAGCTGACAGAGGAGCTCGGCTGGAGCAGGCGGCGTCTCGTCGCGAGGTTCCGCGAGCAGATCGGTCTGCCGCCGAAGGCCGTCGCCCGCCTGCTCCGCTTCGAGCACGCACGGGAGCTTGGCCGGCGAAGTGTTCGCCCGGACTGGACGAGGATCGCGCTCGAGTGCGGCTACTACGACCAGTCGCACCTGATCAATGACTTCCGCGCAGTTACCGGCACCACGCCCGTAACGTTTTTCCAAGACGCGGAAGCGACGGCGGCGTAGCGTTGCCGCGAACCGCAAAGGAGGACGACATGCCGCAGACGATCACGCCCTATCTCCTGTACGAGGACGGCAACGCCGCCGTCGAGTTCCTGACGAGCGCCTTCGGCTTCACCGAGACGATGCGCTCACGGTCGCCGGAGGGGCGGACGTGGCATGCGGAGCTCGCGCTCGGCGACGGCGCCCTCTACCTCGGCGAGCCGGGCGGCGACTACCGCAACCCGAATCGGCTCGGAACGAGGACGAGCTCCACCTACGTGCTCGTCGACGACGTCGACACGCATTTCGAGCACGCGAAGGCCGCAGGCGCCGAGATCGTCGACGAGCCGGCCGACCAGGAGTACGGCGACCGCCGCTACTTCGTCCGCGACCCGGAAGGCCACGAGTGGTTCTTCGCGCAGCGGCTCAGGCAGGTCGCGCCGGATGAGTGGGGCGCTGAGTTGCCGGCCGCGGGTTAACGCCGCCGATCAGCGGTCCTGCAGCGAGTCGAGCGCGACCGCGAAGGCGAGCACGAGGCGCCGGTCGATCCCGGCGAGCTCGGACCCGAGCTCGAGGACGTACCGGTCGCGGAACTTGCCGAGCACGCGCTTGTAGGTCGCCGCCTCCGCGCCGTCGTGCTTGAGCACGAAGTTGAACGGCAGCCACTGGAGGAGCGACACCCAGTCGGGCCCGATCTCGCCGAGGCGGCGGATGATCGCGATCGGCCAGCTCGCTTCGTGCGCCTCGAACAGCTCCTCGCCACCCGCGCCGCGAACGACCCAGTGGCTGCGCAGCAGCGACTTCGCGAAGACCTTCTCGAGCATGCCGATCGGGGCTCCGGCGCTGTCGAGGATCTCGTGGCGGCCGCGAAACTCGAAGACGGACTTCGACTTGATCATGAAGAGGAATGCCTCCGCGTCCGGATCGAGCCGGAAGCGGATGTCTTCCTTGATCTTCATCTTCTTCTGCTTGACGAAGAGAAGCGGGTGACCCTCCTCGCTGCCGGCCGGCGCCGCGCTGATCCGGTACTCGTTCGCGAGCGGCCGGAAGACCTGCTGGATCACGAACCGGTTCGAGCTCCGGAGCGTCTCGAGGACGGACTCGCGGTCGGGGGCGACGGTGCTCATGCTCCGCATCTTGCCCGATCCGCGGCACCCGGCCGTCGTCCCGCAGAACGACTGCCGAATCCTCCTCGCGGCGACAAATCTTCCTCCGCGCGGCCGATGCGCCCGCACCCGCTGCTTCGTGAAGATCCTCGGCATGAACATCGAGGAGATCACCGCAGTGGAGACCCTGATTCGCGACCTCAGCACGACGGATGTCGAGCTCCTCGACCTCTCCGACGAGCTCGACGGAGAGATCGCCGTTCCGTCGGATGAGCGCTGGGACGCGGCCCGCCAGGCGTGGAATTTGGCGGTCCGCCAGCACCCGCGCGCGGTCGCACTGCCCGAGTCTTCCGAAGACATCGAGAAGATCGTCCGCTTCGCCCGCGCCCACGGCCTTCGCATCGCCGCACAGGGCACCGGTCACGGCGCCGCGTCGCTGGGCTCCCTGGAACACACGATCCTGATCAAGACCGAGCGCATGCGCGAGGTCGACATCGATCCGATCGCGGGAATCGCGCGGGTCGAGGCTGGTGTCGTGTGGCAGGAAGTCGTCAGCGCCGCGGCCGAGCACGGCCTCTCTCCCCTGGCCGGCTCGTCCGCAGACGTCGGCGTCGTCGGGTACACGCTCGGCGGCGGCCTGAGCTGGTTCTCGCGCAAGCACGGGCTTGCTGCGAGCCAGGTCACCGCCGCCGAGCTCGTGACCGCGGACGGCCGGTTCGTGCGCGTTGACCGCGAGCACGAGCCCGATCTGTTCTGGGCGGTGCGCGGCGGCGGCGGATCCTTCGGGGTCGTGACCGCCCTCGAGTTCAGGCTGTTTCCGATCACCCACGTCTACTCCGGCATCCTCTGGTGGCCGATCGAGCGCGCCGGCGAGGTGCTGCAGGCCTGGCGCGAGCTGACCGAGCTCGATTTGCCGGATGAGCTCACGACCGTTGGGCGGCTGCTCCAGCTCCCGCCGCTGCCCCACGTACCCGAGCATCTGCGCGGCAAGTCGTTCGTTCTCGTCGAGGCCATCTTCCTCGGCGACCCGGAGGAGGGAGATTCATGGCTCGCGTCGCTCCGCGCGCTCGAGCCGGTGATGGACACGATGCGCATCACGTCTGTGCCCGAGCTCCTGAAGCTGCACATGGATCCGGAGCACCCCGTTCCAGCCGCGGGCGACGGGATGCTGCTCGCCGAGCTCACGCCGGAGGCGATCGACGCGCTCGTCGACCTCGTGCCCGGCTCGCCGCTCCTCTCCGTCGACATCCGCCAGCTCGGCGGCGCGCTCGCGCGCCCCGCGGCCGAGCACGGCGCACTTTCGTCGGTGGACGCGAGCTACTCGCTCTTCGCAGTCGGCGGTGCTCCGACACCCGCCTTGCAGGAGACGGTCGAGCGTCACGTCGCCGAGCTTCAGGCCGCACTTGCTCCGTGGGAGGCCGAGCGCGCCTACTTCAACTTCGCATCGAAGCGCCTTGCGCCTGAGGCGTTCTTCACGGAGACCGCTCGCCGTCGGCTGCGCCGCGTCAAGGCGGCATACGACCCGCAGGACGTGGTGCGCTCGAACCAGCCGCTCGAGGCGGCGTAGCTACGGGCCGCCGGCCGGCGGCCCGCTCGTGATCTCGTAGACGTTCCCGTCCGGCGCGCGGAAGTGCCACCAGGCGTGACCGTCGTCGGTCGAGCCGCGCTCGCCGAGGAACTCGATCCCGGCATCCTCGAGCTCGGCCTTTGCCGTGTCCACGTCGTCGACGCGGAAACCGGCAACAGGCCCCGTCGTGAAAAACTCCTGCGCGAGCTCGTGACCGGGTCCGAAGACCTCGACGAGGTCGTCGTTGGGACATCGAAAGACGGCGAAGCCCGGCTCCTCATGTGCGACCTCGAGCTCGAGCACATCGCGCAGGAACGCGACCATCGGGTCGTACCGCTCGGTGCGGGTCCCGAGCCAGCTCACTCCGTGCACCTTCACCGCGCGCGATGCTAGTTGGCGGTTGACGACACGGTCGCGGGTGGCGGATGCTAGGCGCTCACCGACGGAGAAAGGACGGTGCAGCAGATGTACGCACGAGTCGCCATGTTCGAGGGCGCTGATCTCGACCGCCTCCAGCAGATGAACGAGGAGCGGATGAGCTCGGGAGAGATGAACGCGCCCGCGGGGATGAAGAAGGTCCTGTTGCTCGCCGACCGCAATGCGAACCGCAGTGTGTTCGTCGCGTTCTTCGACAGCCGCGCAGAGGTCGAGGCCGCGGAGGCGCGCTTCGAGTCGATGGGCGACGAGATCCCGGAGGACGTCCGCGGCCGCCGCACGTCGGTCGACGTGTACGAGGTGGTCACCGAGCAGGATCTGTAGCGGCCTGGGACCGTCCGCGGGCGGTCCCTTGACAATTCCCCGAACAGCGGGAACCCTGCGCGCGTGCGCCGGGTCGTCGTCGCCGTCCTGCTGTCGCTTTCGCTCGCCGCGGCGACGGTCTCGCCTGCCGCAACGCAGGCGAAGCCGCTGACGATGCAGGACCGCGTGCTGCGAACGGGCGAGCTCGCCGGCTACAAGCGCTTCGGTCCCGCGACATCTTTCATCCGCGCCCGCTCCTGGGTCAGCAGCGGCACCGGGCTGACGCTCAAAGAGGTGGCCGCTCGCGTCGCGAGGCTGAACCGCGAGGGGTTCGTGACGGTGCTGAGCCAGCAGCTCGCGCCGATCCGGGGGAGCAGGGACAGAGGCGGCCTCTCGTGGGCGATGCGGTTGAAGTCGCCCACAGCCGCCCGCAACGAGCTCGCGGCGATCGCACGCTACTCGCAAGCCGACGGCAAGGGCGCGGGCCGCTCGTTCAAGCCGTTCCGTGCCACAGGGGTTCCGCGCGCCCGTGGCTTCCGGCTCGCGAAGCCGGGCATCGCCGGCGACAACGTCGTCTTTGCAGACGGGCCGTACGTCTACCTGGTCAGCACGCGCTGGGAGACGTACGCGCAGCGCCGCCCGGCACGTGCCGCGCTCCTCGCAGCCGCGAGGAAGCTCTACCGTCGCGTCCACACCGCGCAGCCCGCGTAGGAGGCCACGCGCCGGGCATCGGCCTAGCCGACGTCTAACTGTCGGCGGAGCGGGAAGCGTGGCGCCGTGGGCTTCTTGATTCTGATGATGCTCGTGTTCCTCGTGGCCGCGTTCGCGATGCAGCGCGCGACGCGGCGGCGGCAACTCGAGGCCGCGCAGGCTGGCCGCGGAGGAGGAGCGCCGCCGCGCAGCCTCGGGCGACGAGCTTCCACCACCGTCTCCGTTCGCCGGGATGCCGTTCGGATCCTTGTTTGACGCTCTCTTCACCGGCGGCGGCGGCGGCCTCGCGCGCTCGTACGCGCTCGACCCCCTCACCGGCGAGTGGGTCGAGATCTCGGATCGCGACTCCATGCTCGAACCGGGGGCGGACGCGCGGGAACAGAACGGAGCGCGCGCGGACGATGGACCTCCTCCTCAGCCCCGGACGCGCCGCCGCCGGAGGAGCTGACGACGTTCGAGGACGTCGGCGGCATGGAGCCCCTCAAGGACGACGTGCGGAACACGATCGGGCTCCTGCTCCGGCACCCGGACGATGCGCGGCGCTACGGCATCGAATGGAACGGCGTGCTGCTGTACGGCCCGCCCGGCGTCGGCAAGACCTTTTTCGCGCGCGCAATTGCCGGCGAGTACCGCATGAACCTGATGCACGTCTCGACCGGCGATCTCGTCTCTTCGCTCGTCGGCGGCTCGTCGCAGAACATCCAGAAGGCGTTCGACACGGCCCTCGACAACTTGCCGTGCCTCATCTTCTTCGACGAGTTCGATTCCGTCGCGCAGCACCGCGAGGGGATACCGGACCAGGAGTCGAGGCGGACGGTGAACCAGCTCCTGACGTCGCTCGAGGAACATCGCGGCACCAGCGGTCTGCTCGTGATGGCCGCGACGAACTCGATCGAGCACCTCGACCCCGCCGTGATCCGTCCCGGCCGTTTCGACCGGCACATCCGGATCGACCTGCCCGACGAGGGTGCGCGCGATTCGATCTTCGAGACCGAGCTGGACGAGCGGCCGGTCGCGCGCGATGTCGATCTCGACGAGCTCGTGCGGCGCACGGAGGGGATGACGCCCGCAACAATCGAGAAGGTGGTCGACGTCGCCGCGCTCGACGTCTTCCGCCGTGCGAAGGAGACGGGCGAGCGGCTCGAGCTCGACACGGCGTCGCTCCTCGCCTCGCTCGAGCGGCTGGGCGGACAGGATCGGCCGACGGTCGAGCACTGGTCGTGGCACTCGCTGATCTTCCCCGAGAGCATCAAGGCGCAGCTCCAGCAGCTCCAGGCGGTGATCGAGGATCCGGAGTCGGCGCGCCGCTTCGGGATCGATCCGCCGACGGGGCTGCTGCTCGCCGGGCCGCCCGGCACGGGCAAGACGACGATCGCGAAGGTGCTCGCGGCGCAGGCGAAGTGCAGCTTCTACCCGATCAGCGGCGCCGACGTGATGAGCAAGTGGGTCGGCGAGTCAGAGCAGAACATCCGGCAGCTCTTCGACCGTGCGCGCGAGAACCGGCCGTCGATCATCTTCATCGACGAGCTCGACGCGGTCGCGGGCCGTCGCGGCGGCCTGGACGTCCACGACTCCCACGTGAACCAGCTTCTCGCCGAGATCGACGGCATCGCGGGACAGCGCGGCGTGTTCATCGTCGGCGCAACGAACCGTCCCGACCAGATCGATCCCGCGATGCTGCGCGGGGCGGCGGCTGTCGCGGACGGTCGTTCTTGGGCTGCCGGAGGAGGCAGAGCGCCTGGCAATCCTGCGGCTGTTCACAGCGCGCATGCCGACGGTCGAAGTCGACCTGGAGCGGCTGGCGCGCGAGGCCGACGGAATGTCGCCCGCAGACCTGAAGTCTCTCGCGCAGGAGGCGGCGCTGGCCGCCATGGCACGCAATGCTTCGAGCGTGACGCAGGCCGACTTCGACCAGGCGCTCCAGCGCATCGCGGAGGGCGAGCGGGCCGAGTCCGCATCCTTCGCCTCGCGCTGACGCATCCCCTCCGTATCCTCGACCGCGTGCTGCTGTACGACAGCCCGGTCTCGGGCAATTGCTACAAGGTGCGGCTCCTGCTCGCCCACCTCGGGATCGAGTACGAGCGGCGCGAGTTGTCGGTCGTCGACCGCTCGAACCGGCGCGAGGTGCTCGGCGACCTGAACCCGGCTCTGCGCGTGCCGACGCTCGTCCTCGACGACGGCCGGCCTCTCGCGGAGTCGAACGCGATCATCTGCTACTTCGGCGAGGGCACTCCGTTCGTGCCGGAGGACGCGTACGCGCGCGCGCAGATGCTGCAGTGGCTCTTCTGGGAGCAGTACGAGCACGAGCCGGCGCTGGCGGTCGCGCGGTTCCTCAAGACGTATGCCGGACAGCCCGACACGTACGAGCGGCGTCGCGACGGGCTTACGAAACGCGGCGAGCACGCGCTCGACACGATGGAGCGCCACCTCGACGGGCGCGAGTGGCTGGTCGATTCCTTCACGCTCGCGGACATCGCGCTCTACGCCTACACGCACGTCGCGGACGAAGGCGGCTTCTCGCTCGACGGCCGCCCAGCGATCGGCCGCTGGCTCGAGCGCGTCCGCTCCCAGCCCGGGCACGTCGCGATGGTTTAGCGCGCAGCCGCTTTCGGGAGCACGGTCGCGATGGTCCGCGCGCTCCCCGTCGCGCTCATGCTCGCGCTTGCCGCCGCCGGCACCGCGTCCGCGTCGGTCACCGTCACGACGAACGCGCAGCGGCCGAGCCTCCGCGTGGATGCCCGCGGCTACGCCGAGGTGAGCTGGACTGCGCGAGGCGTGCGCAGGACGCTCCTGATCCCGCCGCGCGGCCGCGCCCTCCCCGGCGGACGCCTTTCCGGGCGCGACGTCAGCCGGCCTGCGAGCGGCGTGCGGATCCCGTTCGCGCGCGTCGTGAGGCGCACGCCGGACGGGCGGTACTGGGGCCTCCAGGCGTGGCGCCTCGTGGGTGATGGCGCGGTCGAGCTCCGCTTCTCGCGCTGGCGCGGCGCGCCGACCGCGCTCGAGCTGACGACGGAGCCGACAGGCGGCACGGAGCTGTTACGAGGACGGGCGACGTTCCACGGCCGGCCGGTCTCCGGATACTGGCGCACGCTCGAAGGAAGCCGGATCCGCCATGCGGCCACGTTCGAGTGCTTCGCCTGCCTCGGCAAGCCCGGCTGGAGCTGGTTCGGCGGCAAGCGCACGAGCGTGGACGGAAGGTTCGCCTCGACCGTCGCACCCCGTGCCCGCGCGCGCCGTTACCGCGCGACGATCGTCGGCCCCAACATCGGCTCGACGCTCGCACCGGACGCGAGCGCGGTCGCTCCGAGCTCGCTCGCGCCCTAGACACCGTCGCCGTCGTCAGACGCGCTGCAGGTGCGTGTCCTTGAACTGCGTCGGGTACTTGAGCCCGTACCCGAGCGCGCGGTCGAGGCCGATGTGCGCGAGCCAGATCAGTGCGACCTGGACGGGCAGCGCGGCGTCCGCGAGAAACCCCGCGACGCCGAGCGCGATCGGCAACACCGTCGTGTGAACCACGTCGTACGTGGCAGCGCCGACGCGCGGGTTGGCGAGGTAGCCGAGCATCCCGAGGTCGGGCGCGAGCAGGAACACGAGGAACGCGAGCCACCCGTAGTCGCCGTCCGCGTACAGGCCCGCCGCGCCGACGAATACTGCGAGCCCCTCGAAGCGAAGCAGGATCGACGGTGCGCTCTCGAGCATGTTGGTCTCCTCCGTCGTAGAGGTGCATGACGCACTATCCGTGACGCTTCCGACTGCAAGGAGGAGAGATGACCGAAGCAGCTCCGCTCCCCGACGTCGTGCCGATGCTGAGCTACGAAGACTGCGCGGCCGCCGCGGACTGGCTCGCCGAAGCGTTCGGGTTCGAGGAGGTCGAGCGGTTCGACGAAGACGGAGAGGTGACGCACGTGACGATGCGCGCCGGTCACGGCTTCGTGTTCCTCGGCAAGCCGGGCGCGAGCTATGTGAACCCGAAGCACCTGCGCGAGCAAAGCCAGGCGGCGGCGCGGATGTACGAGGTGCCGTGGGTGGTCGACGGCGTCTGGGTGCAGGTGGACGACGTAGGCGCGCACTTCGACCACGCGCGCGCCGCGGGAGCGCAGCCGCTGGGCGAGGTGGAGGACGAACCGTTCGGACGCCGCTACCGCGTCGAGGATCTCGAGGGACACCGCTGGATGTTCGTGCAACGCTAAGGCGCGTTTCGCCTGACCGCCCGCGGCGGCGGCGGCCTCTGCACGCCGCCGGACAGCGGCCAGCTCATGTTCCAGCAGGGCGGCCGGTCTACTACGGGTTCGGCCGCTCCACGTCGCGTGCGGCGCGCTCGCCAGCGGCGGCGATCCTCGAAGCCTCCGCATCACTCCGCGGAGGTGAGGCGCGGCTACGCGTCCGGGATGCGAGCGTCGAGCGCGTTGCCAAGGGCTTCGCGCACCGGCTCGAGCTCGATTCGGTCGAGCACGTCCTGGAAAAAGCCTCGCACGATGATCCGCTCGGCCTCCGGACGGCTCAACCCGCGCGCCATCGCGTAGAACAGCTCGTCGCGATCGATGCGGCCGAGCGTGGCGCCGTGGGTGCAGCGGACGTCGTTCGCGAGAATCTCGAGACCCGGAATCGAGTCGGCGTGCGCGTCCTTCGACAGGAGCAGGTTGCGGTTCTCCTGGTACGCGTTCGTCTTCTGTGCGTCCTCCTCGACGCGGATCATCCCGCGCCACACGGTCCGCGCCTTGTCGCGCAGCGCGCCCTTGAACGCAAAGTCGCTCGTCGTGTTCGGCGCGATGTGCTCCTGGAACGTGTCGTAGTCCAGGTGCTGCGTCGAGTCCGCGAAGTACGCGCCCGTCACGCGCGACGTGGCGCCCGGGCCGGCGAGGTCGTTCTGGATGCGGATCTTGCCCTTCTTCGAGCCGAAGCCGCCGGCGACCCAGTCGAGCTCCGCGTCGCGCTCGACGCGCGCGTGGTGCGACGCGAAGTGCCACGTCTCGCGCGAGAGGTTCTGCAGCGACACGTACTCGAGCTTCGCGCCCTGCTCGACGAACAGC
>Ga0126312_10002091_pt1 | contig 13254 bp, 18 predicted proteins | sample Plot104A_FD_92537 | JGI IMG/M metagenome (GOLD analysis project Ga0126312, IMG submission 92537) | Serpentine soil microbial communities from UC McLaughlin Reserve, CA, USA - Plot104A | ecosystem: Environmental > Terrestrial > Soil > Grasslands | place: USA: UC McLaughlin Reserve, Lake County...
CGGACTTGATGCCGGTGGGCAGCAGCGGCGCCAGCCTGGCCCACTGCTCGTTGGTGAGGTCTCCTCGTCCCATTCGCGGAGCATCTCACCACACCCACCAACTTCTGAAACACGCCCTAGGAGCTGGCCGCCTGGCCGGTCGCCGACGCAACCCATGGCCTCTGCTCCTTCAGCGGAGCAAGTGCAGCTGGAGTATTGAGCCGACGAACCCGTAGCGGCAGCAGCGCCCACTCGTTTTGGCGCTGGCCGTTCTCCCGCTCGACCGCGCCACACTGGCAGTACAGCTTCTTCCACCGGGCCGTCCCCAGCGGGATCAGGGTGTGCAGGCGCTGGCCCAAACCACCGGCTGGCTGGGAAGCACCCGCTGGTCGGGCAGCGCCACCTGGCCGCCACGGGTGGCCGCGAGCAGGACGCGACCGTCGAGATCCTGGGCGTCGGCTTCCAGCTGCTCGCAGCGGACAAGGACGTCCACCAGTCGATAGCGCCAGGCCTCCCGCGCCTGTAGCGGCGGGTCGGGGACCGCGTCGTCGTAGCCATTGGCTCCATGTAGGACGCGACGAACGGGTCGTCGCCCAAGCGCAGCTGGGCCAACTCCTCAACAAGCCCGACGATGGACGCCTTCACCCCGCCGTGCGAACCGTCGTGGCGGGCGGCTTGTTCACCCACCTGGGCGCCGGCGGCACGGTGCATGAACGGGGCCGGTGGCGGGCGACCACGCTGACCAGCTTCACAAGCTTCGGCGGACCGAGCCCCGGCCGACAGGGCGGCATGCTGTGGCTGGTGGTGACCCACTTCCACCAGGGGAAGGCGCCCCATGAGGAGGATCCCGATGAGCGTGACCTTCACCGTCAACGCCCCACCGGGTACCTCGAGGGCACGACCGTCGGGAAGTTCACCGTGAAGACCGGTGGCAGGGCGCGCTTCCATCGCGTAGGGTGCCCCGTTCCTGAAGGTCCGGTAGCAGCCACGCTCGAAGGTGACCGCAACCATTGGGGCGGTCGTCAGCACGGATTCGGCTGCCTTCAGCCGACGGGTCGAGTGCTGGCAGTCCTCGGCCGCGAAGGCGTGGTCGGTCCCACATCAGCAGCTCAAGGTGGCCGTTGCTGTGGTGGCCGTCCGGCAGCCCCGTTCCAATACGGGCACCTGGTGGTGGGAAGGCCGGAGCCGGTCGGCTACGCTGCTGGTGGCGTCGACGTCGTCGGTGGCGCCGAGGAGGTCTCAGCCATGGCCATGACGGAGGATCGGCTGGAGAAGCTGCCCGGGTCCAGGGGAGGGCTGCTGGACCAACACGACGCGGCGATCCCCGTCGACGCCTGGGTGGCGGCCGGTGCGCCGGCATCTCGGGTGGCCGCGGGCGATGGCTCGTGGCGACCCGTGGCCCGGAAGCCGTTTGGGGCGTGCCTGCTGGAGCCGATCACCGGGCGCTGGGCGGCCATCGGGGCGGTAGCCTGGCTGGTGCTGCTGCCCATCGGGATGGCGGTCGAACCGGTACCGGACAACCCTAACGCGGTGGACCCATGGTTCGTCAGCGCGCTCGCCACCGTCCTGGTGGGCGCCCTGGCCGGTACGGTTGGTGGGTTCTGGGCGCGGCGGCGCTTGGGCCTGGCCGCCTCCCTGCTGGCATCCAGCCTGCTGATGGTCTCCACCGTCATGTGCCCGGTGTCCGGCCACCACACCCACCTGGGCGCCTGGTGGGTGGTACAGCTTGGCTGCGGGCTGGGGCTGGTGACGACCAGCGTCCTCGGACTGCGACGGGTTGCACCGCGAGTGTGATCGACCGCCGGTAGGCGAGCCAGCGCGGCGGTTGCAGGGCCGGCGCCGCCTGGTGGCACATGCTGGCCAGCCGGGGGGAGGCTATGGGTGCTGGGCATCGAGTCTGTCGGAGCTTGGCTGCTCCTGGCCAGCCCGGTCGGTGGCGACCTGGTTGATGGTGTCGGCGGCCTGGCGTGCTAGGCAGCCCTTGGCGAGGTAGGCGGCGGCGCCCGCCTGCTGGGCGGCGTAGCGCAGCGTGGGATCGTCGTAGGCCGACAGGATGATCACCCCGGTTGACGGAAGGCGGTCGAGTAGCAGGCGGGTAGCGGTGAGGCCGTCCATATCCGGTATGAGCAGGTCCATCAGCACCACGGCGGGGCGTGGCTGGCGAGCAAGGTTTGCTGCCTGAGGACCCGAGCCTGCCTCGGCGACAAGCACGATTCCGTAAGCGGTGAGGATCTGGCGGAGCTGTGCGCGGAACCTCGGCTCGTCATCGACTAGCAGCACGCGCGGGTCAGGTGACCTCATGGGGGGTCCAAACTGCTTGGTCGCCTGGTAGAAGCAACTGCAACTCCCCAGCTGCCCAGCGATCCCTCCCATCCGAAGAAGCCATCGTTTGCGACGCACGCCCCGATGCGGGCAGACCCGACTCGAGTGCGCTTCTATCGGCGTGGCGGGTCGCGCCCTCCAGGGTGGAGTGGCCAGCTGGCGAACCCGGGCACACCAGGCTGCTGGCTCGCGCACCGTGCTTCGCCTTGAGGAGGCCGTGGGCATCCATCGAACTCACTGATCGGTCAAGCGGCGGCGGGTGGCTGAGAAGCCGATGCATCCGCGGGCGGCCCGTCACGAACTGCTGACCTGCGTCGTGAACCACGTTCGTCGTCGCGGGCCCGGGCGATCACGGTCGGCCGCTCGGGCTCCGCATCGACCATGGAGACGTCGAAGGCTACGCGCGCTGGACCCTCAGCTTTCCATGCCCGATCTTGAGGCCGTCCGGGAGGCGCATGCGAACAGGTCGTAGCGGCGGAGGACCAGGCCGATGATTCGGGTAGTCTCGCGCAGGCTGCCCGCCCAGGTGTGCAGCCAGTCCTGGCCTTCGTCGCTGAGCTGGTAGGTGCGGCGCGGTGGTCCGATGTCGGAGCCGGTCCATTTGGACCGGACGAGCCCTTCCTGCTCCATCGCCCGCAGCGTCCGGTACAGCATGCCGGGGTCGACGTGCCGCAAGCCGAGCTTGCTAAGCCGCATCAGCAGGTCGTAGCCGTAGGAGGGCTCCTCCGCGATGAGCAGCAGCAGGCAGGGGCGGAGGTAGTTCCGCGGCAGGCCGGCCAGCAGGTCGTCGGGGTCGGGTGGCATGCGGCGTCCTACTGCGTCCTACTGTTGGTCGTGTCGGTGGCCGAGCCGCTCCTCGGCACACGCCTCGGCCTCTTCCGGCGAGGCGTGGCACCAGCAGTCGGCCCCGCACTCACCGTGACCTGGCTTGGTCAGGTCGGCGAACTCGTCGGCGAACACGCGGGCACCGTGCCGGTGGCCTTGTTCGGTCAGCCGGTACAGACCACCGGCACGTTCAAGCAGGCCCTCGCCGACCAGGTGTTCTAGATAGCGGATGCCGACCTCTGCCTCGACCCCGAGGAACCGCTCCAGCAGTGCCGGGTCGATCGCCTCGCCGAAGCCCTCCCCGCGGATCCAGAACATCAGCTGCAGGATCTCATCTCGCCAGTAGAGCGCCCGTAGGGCGTCGGACTTGGGCTCGTGCAACCGATCCATGCGATCCTCCGCTCACCAGCGGGCCAGCCCGAGGACCCGGTCCACCAGCCGGTCGATGGCGTCGACCGACCGTGCGTCGGCGTCGTGGTCGACGGGCGCCGCCCCCGTCCGCTCGGCATCGCCGAGGGCGTCATCGTACGGTACGGTTGCGAACAGCTCTATCCCGTGTCGGGCGCAGAACGCCTCGACCGCCTCCCGGTCGCCGGCGTCCCGCAGCTTGTTGGCGACGACCGCGACCCTCGGGATGCCAAGGTCGACGGCGAGCGCGACCGACCGGCGGGCCGTCTCCAGCGACCGGAACCAGGGCTCGGCGACGACCAGCATCAGGTCGACGGCCTCGGCGGTGGAGCGGGCCAGGTGCTCCGGCGACGCCTCCATGTCGACGACGACCAGCAGGTCGTCGGCTGGCAGCTCGCGCAGCACGCCACGGACCGTGGCGGCGTTGCCGCACAGTCAGCCGACGCCGGCCCGCGGCCGGCCCATGACCAGCAGCCGGACCTTGCCCGGGCAGTCGGCGCCGTACTCGAGCACCAACTCCTCGGCCGGCCGGTCGAGCCGCAGGACCGTCTCGCCACCCACCTGCCGGTGCTGAAGCAGGTCATGGGGGAGCGGGATGACGGCGTCCAGGGCCTCGGGCCGCATGCCGAGCACGAGCGCCAGGTTCGGGTTCAGGTCGGCGTCGACCGCGAGCACGTCGACGCCGCGGCTGGCGGCCCGCCGGGCCATGGTGCCCGCGACCGTCGTCTTGCCTGAGCCGCCCTTGCCTGCGATCGCCACCTTCACGGCCGTGGAGTCTATCCGGCGGCCGGCGGCATGGCGACGGCGCGTAGAATCAGCCGCGTGAGCAGTCTGGACGATCTCCTGCGACGACTCGAGGAGCTGCTCGCCGAGGTGGACGACCTCGACGAGCCCGTCCGGCAGGCGGTGTTCGAACTGCTCGACGGCATCGACACCATCCACCGGCTGGCGCTCGACCGGCTCGCCCGGGGCATCGGGCCCGAGGCGGTCCAGCGCCTACGCGAGAGCGACCAGGCGGTCGCCTGGCTGTTCGACGCCTACGGGATCGGGGTCGACGAGCTGGCGGCGGCCGAAGAGGCGCTCGCGTCGATCCGGCCCTACATCCACTCGCACGGTGGCAATGTCGAGATCCTTGAGGCCAGGCAGGGCGTGGTCCGCCTGCGGATGTCGGGTGCCTGCTCCGGCTGCTCCGCCTCGGCGATCACCCTCAGGGAGGGGATCGAGGAGGCACTGCGGGAGCGGCTGCCTGGCTTCGCCCGCACCGAAGTGGAGGAGGAACCGGCGGCGCCGCACCCGCCGCCCGGGCCGACGCTGCTGCAGATCCAGCGACGTCCCGGGTAGCCTCCGTGGCGCTAGGTGCATCCTTCAGATAGCATCGGCGCGCGGGGTAGCTCGTACTGCTCGTTGAGAGGTGCGCATGAACGCGGCATCCGGCGGCGCGGCGGTCTGGTGGTGGCTCGGGCTCCTAGTCTTGGTGCTGGTGGTCGTCCCGAACCTGCTGCTGGTAATCCAGCGAGTGCTGCGGCACCTCAGCGAGATCAGGCACTACGCCGACGACGTGCTCGAGCACGGGCTCGGGATCGCCGGCAACCTCGAGCCGGTGCCTGCCCTGGCCGAGACCCGAGACCTCGTCAAGCGCGTCGGCGGCGGGCTGGACGGGTACGCCGCCGCCGTCGACCGGTTGCTGTGAGGGGGCGCACATGAGCCTGCTTGCGATCCTCACCCTGGTCGTGGTCGGCGTGATCGTCGCGACCCTGGCCGTCACCCTGGTCATGATCCTGGTGCAGCTGCGGCGGATCCGCTCCACACTCGGCAAGGTTAACGTCGGGCTGCGTGGGATCGCCCAGCGGGTGCAGCCGCTGAAACCGATCCTCGCCGAGGTGAACGGCGACCTGGCTGCCGTCCGCGACCGGCTCGTCGGCGTCCTGCAGCGGCGGAAGGAGCGGGTCTGACGCCGGCCGTCACGGCCAGGGGATCCCGAAGCCGCTGACCAGCCGGCGGACCTCGGCGGCGGCCGTCGCGACCGCGCCGACCACCACGCCCGAAAGGCCCTCACCCAGCCGGCCGGCGTCGGCGGGCTGGCAGCCCACCACCCAGGTGGCCGCTGGCAGCACACCCAGCGCCCTGGCCAGCATGAACGCCCGCTCCGGGGTGGCGTAGTGCATGTCGGCCAGCGCATCGCGACGGCGGTCGGGCGGCAGGCTGGCGACGTCGAGGACGTCCGGGCGGAGGACCAGCACGGTCCCGGCCGGCCGCCCGAAGTCGATCGCGTCCACCACCACCAGCGCGTCGACCGGGTCGAGCAGCTCCTGCACCAGGTGGATGCCGCCGATGCCGATGTCGAGGACCCGCACCCCGCCGGGCACGCCCCGCTCCAGCAGCTGATGGGCGACGACCACGCCGAAGCCGTCGTCGCCCCTGAGCAGGTTGCCGACCCCCGCGACCAGGACCTTCACGCCGGTAGGATACGGATCGTCGTGGACGGCCTGGAAGCGATCGAGGAGCTGGAGCGGCGGCTGGCCCGCCTCCCGGCCGAGCGCTACCCGGTCCAGCACGCCACCGCCCAATTCCACCTCGGCGTGGCACTGGCCAACGCGGGACGACCCGCCGAGGCCGAACGGGCCCTCCACGTCGCCGCCCGGCTGTTCGCGCCCGACCGGCTCCCGACCGAACACGCCAAGGCGACCAATGCGCTCGGGGCGGTGCTGCGGCTCGCGGGCCGTCTCGACGAGGCCGCCGCGGCGTTCAGCCGCGCCGCCGGCGAGTTCGAGGCCGCCGGGCTGCGGCTGGAGCAGGGCGCCGCACTGTTCAACCTCGGGCTCGTACAGCGTGAGCTGGGCGACAGCGACGCCGCGGTCGCCTCCCTGCAGCGGGCCCGCGAGTGCCTGGATCCGCGCAGGTCGCCGGCTGAGGCGGCGGCCGCCGCCCGGGAGCTCGGCGCGACGCTGCTCGGCGTAGGACGGCTGGACGCGGCCAGGGACGCCCTCCAGGCGGCGCTGGCGCTCGGCCGCCGCGCCGGCGACCAGGCCGGGATCGGGGCTGCCGCGAACGTCCTCGGCCTCGTCGAGCTCGCCGCCGACGACCCCGGGAAGGCGGCCGACGCGTTCCGCACGGCGGTCGCCGGGCACCCGCGCAGCCTGCGTCCCGGCGAGTTCGCCATGGCCAAGGCCAATCTGGCGGTCGCCTGGGAACGGGCCGGCGACCAGGCCCGCGCGCGCCTGGCCGCCATGCAGGCGGCCGGTACCCCGGCCGCCGCCGAGCCGGTGCTTGCCCAGGCCCGCGGCGTCCTGGGGCGGCTCGGCGGGTGGCCCGGCGCCCTGGTCGAGGTGCTGGACCGCGAGCCGCGCGAGCAGTGGCTGACTATGCTGCGGGAGGAGCTGGCCCGCTGGCTGGACGCCGGCCCGGACGAGCGGCGGGCCGAGGCGGCCGCCTGGATCGACGGCCAGCTCGACCGGCCGGCGGTAGCCGCCGACCTCGCCGAGGCCTGGCTCGGGACGCTGCTGGAACTGCCCGGGGACGCGATGGACCAGGTGATCCGGTCCGCCCTGGAGGCGTTGGTCGAGCGGGACGAGGCGACCGGCGCCCGCTTCCGATCCGACATCTCCCGGGCGCTGCCCCGCTTCCACCTGCCGCAGTGGCAGCGGCTCGCCGACAGCTTTAACCGCGCCGCCGCCGAGCTCGGCCAGGAGCCGCTGTGGGGCTAGACGACGACCTGGCAGCCGACGTCCTGGCGGCCGACCTGCCCGGGCGGCCGCTGCGGAGCTACCCGGCGCTGCTGTCGACTGAGGCCGACGCGCTGGCCTGGGCCCGGGCGGGCGCCCCCGACGGCGCGGTGGTGGTCGCCGGCTACCAGGCGTCCCCGAGGGGGCGGGCCGGCCTGCCCTGGCAGGTCCAGCAGGGAACCGGCCTGGCCTTCTCGCTGATCCTCCGGCCCGAGGTGCCGGCCGACCGCGAGGGCTGGCTCTACACGCTGGCGACCTCGGGGCTGGCCGACGCCGTCGGGGTCGACGCGAAGATCGCCTGGCCTGACGAGGTTCGCCAGGGCGAACAGCGGGCGGGCGCGGTTGGTGCCTGGGTCGAGCTGGACGCCGAGGGCGTCAGCTGGGCGGTGGTCAACCTGCTCGTGCCCGCCGTGGCGCCGCCGCGAGGCCCCACGCTGGCCCGCATCGTCGAGGCGATCGAGCGGTGTCAGCGCACGCCGACCGAGGTCGTGCTCGCCAGCTACCGCGCCCGCTGCATGACGCTCGGGATGGCGGTCCGGGCCCGGCTCATCCCACTCGGCCCCTCGGGACCCCGGGTCGAAGGCAAGGCGGTGGACGCGCTGGCCGACGGGGCCCTGGTCATCGAGACGGCCGCTGGCAGGCGGGTGGCGGTCCGCCCGCAGAACCTCGGCCTACTCGATGCGCTGGATGCCGCTAGCCCGCCGACTCCAGAGGCTGGAGGCGATCCAGCTCCTCGATGAGCGCCCACCACAGACCCCAGTCCAAGTGGTCCATGCCGAACCCGGTGCCGCCCTCTGCGATCTGCTGGCGGAGCCGGTCCCGCAGCGCGAACGTGGCCCCCCAGCGCCCCTGCCGGTCCAACCCTTCCAGCTCGCCGAGCAGGTCGCGGAGGGCGTCCAAGGCAGGCGCCGGTTCCAACCGGACTCCTTGGCTGCGCCCGCGCAGCTCGTCGGCCAGCTCCAGCAGCGGGATGCGCCGCAGCTCTGCCCGGACCAGGCCGAGGGCTATCTCCAGGGCCACCTCGGCCTGCCCGGAGAGCCGCTCGGCAGGTCCAGTCCGGGCTGGCTCGGCCTCGATCGCGGTCGTGCGAGCGGGCAGCGCACCGAATCCGGCCGCGACCTCCACCAGCAGGTCGACCGTCACGTACCCGGTCACGGCGTCCCCGACGGCCCGTTGGACGCGCTCGGGCGGCAGGTGGAGGTTACGGACGAGTCGCCGCTCGACCGTGCCGGGCCGCCGACCCCTGGCCACCGCCCCGACCAGCACCAGCGCCCGAGGCCGCAGCTCCTCCAGCCGCTGGGCGACGGCCACCGCACCGTAGTGGAGCTCCTCGACCAGCACGTCCGGGCCGAGCGCCTCGGCGGCCAGCCGCTCTGCGGCGAGCCGTCCCAGGTCCAGGTCGCCCTGGTAGAGCTGCCCAACCCCGCCGACCAGGAGGGTCACGGTGCGGCTCGCCCCGGTCTCAGTCGGCCCCGCAGGAGCAGGTGTTCACCTCGCGCACGACCGTGCCGCTGCCGGTATGGACATGGGTGGTACACGGCATGCACGGATCGAAGCTGCGGATGGTGCGCAGCATGTCGATCGAGGTGAACTTCGCCGGGTCGGGGTCCTCGATGATCGGGGTGTTCATCACCGCCTCCTCGTACGGTCCGGGCTGGTCCCACGGGTCGCGCGGGGAGGCGTTGATCGTCGAGGGCGTGCAGATCTGGTAGTTGACGATCTTGCCCTCGTCCATCACCAGGTGGTGGGTGAGCCAGCCCCGGCCGGCGCCCCACCAGCCGACGCTGCGCCGTTCATCCTTGGGGATGTGGCGGTCCAGGTCATGCGGCGGGACGGCGGCCACTCGCCGCTCACCCGCCTTGAACAGCCGGTAGGCCTCGAGCAGGTTGGCCAGGGCGACCAGCTGGGAGAACAGGTAGTGGTAGGCGCGGCCCCGGTTGCGCTCAAAGGCATTCCAGACCTCTGGGACGTGCCACTCGACCTCGAGCTCGGGCGTGAACCCTTTCGGGATCCGCATCCGGAGGCTGTGGCCGGTTGCCTGGATGAAGTCGTTGGGCGGGAGCTTCTGACCCATCGCGGTCATGAACAGCCGCGCGTAGGCGCCGCCTTCCACGACGTTGCGATCCCACCGGGGCGTGCAGGCCCAGGTGTACTTCTCCTTCCAGCTCCTGCCGGTCGGCGCGGGCAGGGTCCGCTTGTTCCAGGGGTGGTAGGGGCTGATCGGGTTGCCGAGCGGGTCGGCCTGGTAGCGGTCGCCTGCCCAGTTCTCGTAGTAGGAGTGCTCGACGAACTCCTCCCAGCCGATGTTCAGGTCGGTCAGCCGGGTGGTGACCAGCTCCCCGTCGATGATCACCCCCGGGGTCGACCAGCGCCGCTCCCCCCACTGGTTGCAGGTCTCGTAGCGGGCGTCGTAGGCGTGCGGGTCATCCCAGTAGCCGGGGTCGATGAGGTTCATCGGCCGGCTGCCGACCTGCTTGTACCGCTCGTCGCACTCGTAGAAGAACTCGGGGATGTCGTCCCAGACCGCCATCATCTTGTGGGCGTAGTCGAAGATCCGGCCGAGCTTGGAGTGGTACTCGTTGAGCGTCTGCATGCTGACGGTGGACGACACCCCGCCGGGCACGACCGTCTGCGGGTGGGGGTACTTGCCGGCCAGGACGACGAACATCTCGCGCGACAGCCGGGTGAACTCGAGGCCCTCCCTGTACAGCGCGCCGGTCAGCGGGTTCAGCGCCGTCATCAGCTCGGCCATGGTCTTGAAGCCGTGGTTGCGCTCGCCGGGGCAGCGCCACTGCTCGGCCTTGGGCCACAGCTCCGGGTTGACGGCCTTGACCACCGGCTCGGAGTAGTCGGGCCCGGCCAGCAGGTACAGGTGCAGCGGGTTGTCGTAGCCCATCTCCGCGGCTTCCTGCATGTTGCGGACCACGGTGCCGAGCGGTGGCGGCGAAAGGCCCATGGCCATCTCGATCGCGTAGGCCGAGGCGTGGGAGTGCACGCCGCCGCACACCCCGCAGGCGCGGGAGGACACGAAGATCGCGTCGCGCGGGTCGCGGCCCATGAGGATGACCTCGTAGCCGCGGAACAGGGTGGCCTGCGAGCGGGCGTCCAGGTAACGGCGGCCCGCCAGGTCGGCGGTCACGTGCACGGCGAGCGCGCCGGCGACCCGGGTGACCGGGTCCATGTTGATGTCCTTGACGTGGCCGTTGGCCGCCAGCAGCCGGTGGATCTCGTCCTCCCGCTCGGCGTCGGTCTTGGCCACAGCCGGCCGGGTGGTGGTCACCGAGTAGGGGTCGCGGATGCCCTCCTTGAGCCGGGCCCGGCCGTCGGCGTCGAACTCGACCGGCAGGTTCTTGAAGCACATCGGCTAGGTCTCCCTCTGGGTGCCGCCGGGGAGCCGTTGCTCGTCGGCCGGCTCCTCCGCTTCGGTCCATTCCGCGCGCTTGCCCCATTCCGACGCCTTGGACTTGCCGGTGTCGGTGGAGCGCCGCAGTCGGTCATAGAAGCGGTGCCCGATCTCCTCCACGAAGTTCGGTTCGGACTGCTCGCGGGCCCAGCCGCTGGGGACCTCGCCGTGCAGGTCCCAGCGGACCTCGCGGTTGAGGTTGGCGTTGGTAAACCTGCGCAGCGGCCGGATGAAGCTGCCGAGCAGGCGGGAGGCGGCGGTCGACACGGTCGAGCCTGGGGGGCGCTTGTAGAACGGGGTGAACTTGTCCGGAAAGCCCGGCATGGTGCAGCCGATGCACGCCCCACCCGCGTTCATGCAGCCGCCGACGTGGTTGATGGCCCCTCGTGAGGTGATGTTGCAGTTGACCACCGGCCCCCAGCAGCCGATCTCGACCAGGCACTCCTTGTCGCCGAACTCGGCCGCGTAGGTGCCTTCCTCGTAGTAGGCGCCGCGGACGCAGTGCCGGTGCACCGTCTCGCCGAACAGCCAGGCGGGCCGGCCCAGCTCGTCGAACTCGGGCAGCGGCCCGAAGCCCTGCAGGAAGTAGAGGATCGCGGCGACCGTCTCGGTGAAGTTGTCGCCGATCGGGGCGCAGCCTGGGATGTTGACCACCGGGACGCCGAAGGCGCTGCGGTAGTCCTTGCCGAGGAAGTCCATCAGGCTCATCGCGCCGGTCGGGTTGCCGTGAGCCGACGGGATGCCGCCCCAGGTGGCGCAGGTGCCGATGGCGATGGCGGCGGCCGCGCCGGACGCGAGCCGGGCGATCCACTCGTCGGTCGAGACCGCACGCAGCTCCCCGTTCGGGCCCCACGGCTCCTCGCCGTGCCCCGCCCAGCAGCCGCCGGTCTGCATGGCCACCGTCTCGTCGGTGATCGAGCCTTCCAGGACGATCGCGTAGGGGGCGCCTAGCTCACCCCTGACCGCCTGCTCGTGGGCGCGCAGGTAGTTGGGTCCAGATTCCACATTGACCACCGGGTGGTGCAGGATCACCCGGGGCAGGCCCGGGTGGGCCCCCAGCAGCAGGCTTTCCACCGACGGGGCCTGGGCGCCGGTCACCGATACCGTGCAGCCGTCGCAGCTCATCCCGGCGAACCAGAACACGTGGACCTTCTCCAGCGGCCCGAGCCGGCTCGCCGGTCCCGCCTTGGCGACCGGCTCGAGCAGGTCCTCCATGGAGGCCCTGGCCGGCATGCCGAAGTCGCCGAGCTCCTGCGGGTCGTGGAAGCGCTCCGCCGGGCCGAGGGCCTGCAGCAGCCGCTCGGCCGGTGTCCTCGCGGTGGTCCTGGCTGCCATGGGACCTCCCCACCAGACCTGGTACCGCTCTAGGTGATCGGCGCAGCTAGCCTACTACCGCCGCGGCGGCGTGTATGCTCCAGTCATCTAGCGGGAGGCAGCCGATAATGCTGGCCGCAGCGGATCTGACCGGGTGGTGGGTGGGCTACGCCCTTGGCGCCGCCATCGTCCTGGTCGTCGCGGTGCTGCTCATCCTCATCATCCTCACGGCGCGCGGCATCGCCACGGCGGCCGAGGACGCCACCCGCTTGCTTGCCGAGACGCGGGACCATACCGAGGTGCTCTGGCAGCTAGCCACCACCAAGCAGGTCGCGGCCGACCTGCTGGACGGCGCTACGCAGGCCCGTAGGGCCCTAGGGGGATAAGGCGATGACGGTGGCTGCGCTCGCCCCGGAGGTCCAGCGGATCTGGTGGATTACGCTCGGTGTCGGCCTGGTGGTTGCCGCCGTGGTAGTGATCCTGCTGCAGCTGCTGCTGCGAGCCGTCGAGCGGATCGAGCGCAACGTCGTCGAGCTGTGGCAGACGGCCACCACAGTCGCCCGCAACACCGCAACGACCTGGCTGCTCGGCGAGACCGCCGCCGCGCTCGACCAACTCAAGGCGGAGGCGCTCCGGCACGACGCGCTGCTGGCGGCCAAGGCCACCGTGCTGCCGGACGGCGCGAGGCCGCCGCCGAGGAGGAAGATGCCATGACCACGGCGCTGGTGATCCTCACCGTGGCCGAGGTGGCCATCCTGGTGGGCGTGCTGGCGACCTATCTTGTCCTGATCGACCGGCATCTCCGCGTCATCTCCGCCTACCTCGGCAAGCTGGCCTTCGGGGTCCGGGCGGTCGAGACCCAGACCAGCCCCATCGAACCGTCCGTCCTGCGCATCAACGCGACCCTGCGGGAGATCGACGCCGCGCTGGGACCAATCGCCGAGAAGGCCAAGCGGGCTGCGGAGGCCCGTGGCTAACAGTGGTTGAGCTGGTGACCGTGACCGATCCACCGCTGGTCTCCGAGATAGAGACGCCGCAGTTCTGCCCGTGGTGCGGCAGCCCGAGCGGTTACCGCCAGGAGGCTCGCACGCCGTTGTGGGAGCGGTTGGCCAATGAGCAGGGGCGGCAGCCGCCGCCGGTGTTGGAGGAGACGCTAGACATCCAAGGGTATGTGACCGGCTGCCCGGGTTGCCGGCGGGTCAGCCACGTGATCGGCCACCCGGCCGCGCCGGCCTAGGCCGGGAACGGAGGCAAGCCATGTGTCTGGGCATTCCGGGTGAG